>Ga0182232_1000191_pt1 | contig 17720 bp, 12 predicted proteins | sample G6R1MG_30_FD_155484 | JGI IMG/M metagenome (GOLD analysis project Ga0182232, IMG submission 155484) | Phyllosphere microbial comminities from miscanthus, Michigan, USA - G6R3_NF_07NOV2016_LD2 MG | ecosystem: Host-associated > Plants > Phyllosphere > Phylloplane/Leaf | place: USA: Michigan... | reverse complement strand
TACGGTCACGCCATCGGAGGCCGGGAGCGATCCGGGCGACACGCAGACCACTCTGGTCCCGCCCCCTCTGCCGGAGCCGGCCAGGACAGTCGCAGGCGACCACGAAGAGGAGCGCGGCCGCGAGCCCGCGCTTGCGCCGATCGTGTGGGGGTTCGTCGATGCCGCACCAGTCGATTCACCGCCCGACAGGGTCTTCGACTTCCGGGACGTGTCCTGGCCTCGACCGGACCGGCCCGCGTCAGGCTCGGAAGACGATGAACTGGCTGCAGAACGGCGGAAGCGACGGTCGCAACGGAACTGGCCACCTCCATCGCCGCCCAGTTCCACGAACAGGCGTGGTACCGGCGGCATCGGCGACTGAGCGATGAGAGACCCCCATCCCATGACATTCCATGAGACACCGCGCGGCCGCTCCGCCCCATCGCCCGGCAACGCGCTCAAAAAGGCGGCGATGATGCCATGGCATCGCGGCGTTGCAGCGCCACGGCATCATGACGTCACCGTGCCGATCACCGCCCCAGTGGAGATGTGGTGATGCATGTTCTCGCTATCGCTACGCAGAAGGGCGGTTCCGGCAAGTCCACGACCGCAATCAACCTTGCCGTTGCCGCCATGCAGTGCGGCCTTGGCGTCGCCCTGCTCGATCTCGACCCGCAGGGGTCCGTCGTCGAATGGGGTGAACGGCGTGAGGCCGATCGACCTGCCGTCGACCGTGTCCCACCCGAACGCGTCAACGAGCTTCCGGCCATCCTGCCGAGGCTCGAAGCCCAAGGCTTCGACCTCGTTATCCTCGACACTGCCGGGTCGGCAACGACCGCGGGCAACCTCGCGATCCGAACTGCGGACCTCGTGCTGGTACCGGCTCGTCCCACGATCCTCGATCTGCAGGCGACCGAGCCGACGCTCCGCTCCCTCGGCCAACTCGGCATGGCCGATCGCGTCGCCCTGCTACTGAGCCAATGCCCGGCCCAGGCGCCGGCACGCACCGCCGAATACGCTGTAGCCTTGAGGCGCTGGGGGTGCCTCGCCGAGCCGAGCATCGTTCATCGCGTCGATCATCAAGACGCGGTGCTGTCCGGGCTCGGCGTCACCGAATACGCGCCCGCGAGCAAGGCCGCCGAAGAGATCCGAGGGCTTTGGAATTCGATCCGGCACCGTCTGCAGGAGAAACGAGCATGACCGAAAGTGAAGGCCGAGGCCGGAAACGGCCGTCGCTCATCGATGTCTACCCGTCGCCGGCGGGTCCGGCCGCCGAAAACATGCCGTCCGGGACGACCGGTATCGAACCCCAAGCCGCTGAAAGGGCGCCGAGCGGCGACCGCACCTCGATCTACCTGCCGCCCGGTGCGCTGCGCGCGCTGAAGGAGATCGCGCTCGATCGCGACTGCAAGGTCAACGACCTCCTGATCGAGGGTGTCGAGGCGGTGCTGCGGAAACATGGGCGCCTGCTCACGCCCGGCTTCAAAGACAGTAGCTGAGCGCGACGGCGCCACAGCGCTTCAGCGCCAGGGTGCCGTGACACCGTAGCGCTGCAGCATCGTGATGCCGGACGTCCACCGTGCCTCAAGCGCGCGGCACCGACCTTCCCGCCCCGGATACGCCGGCGGCACGCCCTCCCAAAGAACCCTCCCTCCGATCGAACAAGGACGACCATGACACGTCAGAGCAATCCCCCACCCGCCGGCCTGGAGGCGCTCAACGCCTGGCTGGAGAATCAGCCGATCCGGCTCGACGGGCCGCCGCCCGCCCGTGTCCGGGAACGCTACACGGACTGGGACAAGCCGCTGATTCCCGCGGGCAAGACGTTGAAGCGGTGGACGCTTCGGGACTTCGCCGACTGGACGGAACATTGGCCGCCAAGTAGAGGCCGGCTCTTCAGGCCTCTCAATGTCTGGGACGATGAGACGGCCGCGCTATGGCTCCGGGATTTAATCCCCGCACATGTCGAATATGGTTCGGATCAACCGCATAAGGACCTCGTCGCGTTCAGGCGTCGAATGGCCCGGCGCCGGCCCCTGAGCGTGCTACGCACCCTCGACGACGACGACATCCTGATCCTGACCGATCGCGTGATGTGCGAGCGTCTGCGACGCGACGTCATGTCGAATGATCTGATGACGCGGGTCCTGGCCATCCGACACGCCGTACTCGGTCTCTCATCAGGAGCGATGACCATCGACGATGTCCGGAGCGAGGTTTACGAATATGATGATATGCGAATAGAAGCAATCAAAGACGGTCTCGACGATTGTTACGACAGGCCCCACAGCTGGATACCCGAGTGGGCTTGCGACTTGTTCAACGCACACATCGATTTGTATGAATGGCCGCCCAGTTTCTCCTGGCGCGAACTTTGTCGAAGCTTTTCCACGCAGGAGGGCATGACCCGGGTCGTACCGTGTTTTTAGCCGAGGGCCAGCTTGCGTTGACGCATCAGACGCGCTGTCCGAGGGCGGGCAGCCGTACTCCTCCAGACTGGTCGAGGCGGCAGCTTACTGCAAAGCGATACCGACCGGGGTACCGCACGCTGGAGATCGAGCGTGCGATGATCGATCCAGTTCAGCTCGGCCGTCTCGATCGCCCTACTGAACGCGGCCGCGCGCGCGGCCCGGCGGTCGGATCCTGACAGAAGCAAAAGTCCTCGGTGCGATCGACGGCAATGGGCCGCAGCGCCGGTACGTTCGCATTATCATTGGGCGCGACGCACCGTCGTCGAAGATCTGGAGGCGCGAAAAAACGAGGTGGGTACGACGTCACACCGGCAAAAAAGCTCTGCAGTTTGACTGCGAAATATAGAAGATGTTCGGATCGTGTTCTCCACATCCGGAAGTGAAAGTTCCGCATCCTACCCATCATATCGGTTCGGGTTTCCGCGAGCGGCGCCCACAAGCGGACGTGGACCCAATTTAAATCCAACAGGAAAAAATGATCCTTTCCGGAACTTGGGAATGTCGGCTTTCGCATTATTTATTAAAATCTGATGATCGAGATGAGTATATTGTTTTTGGCCCGGTTTATAGCTGCGATTTGAAAGAATCGGATGTTCGCGTGACAAGAAAAGATCGAACGATTTGCAAATAGCATAACAATATAACTTTAAGCAGTGATACAAATCAATTTATCGCCGTGACCGCTTTAGCAGCAGCCACCTCTCATAAGATTTTTCAAATAAATAATTGTCAAAGAGAATGCAATATGGCTCGCCAGCCGATGCATAAAACGATTTTGAATTATATTTTAAAAAACAACCAATATATAATCAAAATATTTCTGAGATCCATTGGATGCATTCGTGTAGAAATCCACGGCAAGATTGTGCTTGGATCGAATGTCAGTCAGATATTATAGGCAGCGCGTCCGATCGACTGAGCGGTCTCCCCCCGACGCCTCCTTGTTCACGTTAGTTCCTGATTTGCCTCCCGCACCGATGAGCTTCCCATAGCTGGACATGAATCTGCATTCAGGGGTCAGCCCGACCTTGAGCCGGACAGGCTCGTGTGCCTGGCCTGCGCAAATCCCCTAACCCACAAAGGCCACACAGTTCACGCGGGAGGTGTGGCGGGAACGTCGTACCGGACGTTCAGGCCGCGAGGGTCTTCATCCAAGCAAACAAGGTCAGGTCGTTCTCGTTGCCATTGCGCGGCACCGTGCTGCTCGTTCCGGCCTCACGTGGCAAGAATCCGAAGCGTCGGCTGAACGCGCGGCTGAAGGTCCTCTCGTCGGAGAAACCGGTGGCGTAGGCCACGGTCGAAATTCTCGGTCGAGTACTGGCGGCCGTGAGCAAGCGCATGGCCCGGAGTAGGCGACGCTCGCGGATATAGCTGGCGACCCCGCCATCGAGCTCGAACAATCGATATAGGGTCGCGCGCGAGATGCCGAACCGGGCTGAGATCGTCTCAACGCCAAGGGCTTCGGACGTCAGTTCCGTCTCGATGAACTGGCGGATCGCGAGGCCGAGCAGCTGTTCGGTCGCGCGGGCCACTGCCTCACCGGGCTGAAAACACGCGCCACAATGCTTCACGGCCGCCTGGGACAGGAAACGGGCCTGCCGGATATCGACGGTTTCGGCGCAGGCCAGAAGTCCCGTGAGGTAAGTGGCGAACAGGTGGCGCAGGGGCTCGGATGCGTATTCGACGGGCTGCCCGTGCAGGCTCTCGATGGTCGCCATGTGATCGGCGAGCAGGGCACGCGGCACCATGATGTTGGTGGCCAAGACGGCATTCGCCTCGGTCACCACGGGCTGAGACATGTCGAAGATCACCATCTGCCGAGGCTTGATCGCCGTCGTCCGGCGGCCGACCTCCACCTGGGCTTCTCCCTTCGTGTAGAACTGCATCAGGATGTGATCGATCCCCTGCTGCGCGATCTTGCGGACCGACCGTTCCAGGCGCTGGGCGGGGGCGGATACGGTTCCCAGCAGCACCTCTCCGAAATGATACGTCGTCATTCCGATTGTGCCCGAGAGTTCCGCGTCGTGGGCAAGTCGTGCTTCGAAGACCGGGGCGAGCTGCTGCATCCACGATTGTGCTCGCGATGTTGGGTCGGTGGGGAGACTGAACCGATTGCAGGGAATCCGGGAGCGCGGCGCTTCCGTGCCAGAATTCTCAGACATTGCGACCTATTCGAAAGGCCCGGACGTCATTTCTCCGGGCAGAAGCATTGCGGGCCGTGGCGTCACGACCCGCCTATGACACACACAAACGACGGCGCGCGTCCGGTTGCGTAGAACAACTCCCGTCTAGACAAGCCGAATACTAACCGGATCCGACTCCGATGGTGCCGGCTCGATCCATCGTTCGGACACGTCATGTCGGCCCCAAACGCCCCCCGGATCGGAAGACGTTCGGTGTTGAGGCACCGACGGCTCAAGCCAGCGGCAAAGGAGCCCGGCCTTCCGGTTGATGCCGTGAGGCCGGCGAAGCCTTGATGGACCCGGAGCAGTATTTCGACAACCGTTCCAACCACATTGAGGCTGTAAATTTGAGACGTAATGCGACATAAAAGAGATATAATCGCACAAATAAGTATTATGAGACGAGATGCCCCCAATATGAGATGCAACGTCCCTTAGGATAAGTTTCGAAAACCCTGGCATTAAGCTGTGAATAACGGTTGGGGCCTCAAATCGAACTGTCGCAAACAAGTGCGGCACCTTCGATCAACAGGATCAACCACATGTCTTCCGGCGTCACGCTCAACGCAGCCACCCGTCAGAACCTGCTTTCACTGCAGGGCACAGCCGAACTCGTCGCAACGACGCAGAACCGTCTCGCCACCGGCAAGAAGGTGAACACGGCCCTCGACAACCCGACCAACTTCTTCACGGCGAGCGCCCTGACGAACCGGTCCTCGAACCTGTCGTCGCTCCTCGACGGCATCAGCAACGGCATCCAGACCATCCAGGCCGCCAACACCGGTCTGACGAAGCTGCAGAGCCTCACTAACCAGCTGAAGTCGACGGCGCAGCAGGCGCTCGCCTCGCCGAACGCCTTCACCACCAAGGCGACCTCCACCTCGGCCGTCCTGTCGGGCGCCACCGCCGCGAATCTGGTGTCGAGCGGCGCGACCGTGGCGCTCGCGAACAATGCCGTCGGAACCCTGACGGGCGCGAATGCTCCGTCGGCGCCGGTGGCCGCCGCCCTCACGGGCAGCGTCGATTACAAGCCGACGGCCTCGGCGACGAAGCTGAGCGGCGGTGTCTACACGCCGACGGTCCCGACCGTCGCGACGGCCACCGGCACCGCCTTCACTGCGCCGGCCAACGCCGTTGCCGGCACCGCAGTCGGCGACACCTACTCGGCTTCCACCGGAACCCTGGCGATCACCTCGGGCACCGGTGCGGCCGTCACGGTCAACACCCTGACCGGTACCGATACCATCACCCAGGCCGTGACAAAGATCCAAGCCGCGCTTACGGCTGCCGGCTCCACGGTCACCGTTGCCGAAGGAACGGGTGTCAATACTGGCAAAATCGTCTTCACCGGCGCCACCAACGGTGACTCCCTGAACGTCCAGGGCAGCAACGCCAACACCGGTTTCGGCACCAACGCCGGCTCGTCGGTCACCTCGACCGGTCAGTTCGCCGCCGCCCAGCAGACCCTGACCATCAACGGCACCAACATCACGATCAAGGGCGGCAACGCCGGCGACACGGCCGCCACCGTTCTCTCCAACGCCGCTGCGGCGATCAACGCCGCGAACGTCGGCGCCAGCGCCACCGGCGTCAGCGCCGCCGTCGGCCTCGGCGCCGATGCGGGCAAGCTCGTCCTCACCGGCAAGGCCGATGGGTCGAACTTCACAGCTCAGGGCTCCGCCAACAACACTCTCGGCTTCGCGGCCAACGCGGCGCCCACGACGAATGGCGTTCCGGCGGCGAGCCAGACGCTCACCATCAACGGCACGCAGATCAGCATCGCCGGCGGCGCGACCCAGGCCCAGGCCATGGCCGCCATCAACGCCCAGACCGGCGTCACTGGCGTGAGCGCGGCGCAGGACCCGAGCAACCCGTCCAAGATCGCCCTGACCGGCAAGGCCGACGGATCGAGCTTCACGGTCTCGGCTTCCAACGCCGCGTCCAGCGGCTTCGCGACCGCCACCACCACCTCGTCCATCGCCGCTACCGTGGTCGGCGGGGCCTACTCAGCGGCTGGAATCCGCGCAACCGTCACCGGCACGCCGTTCACCCTGCCGGCCAACGCCGTCGCGTCCACTGTCACCGGCACCGCCTTCACCCTGCCGGCCAACGCCGTTGCCGGCACCGCAGTCGGCGACACCTACTCGGCTTCCACCGGAACCCTGGCGATCACCTCGGGCGCCGGTGCGGCCATCACGGTCAACACCCTGACCGGTACCGATACCATCACCCAGGCCGTCACAAAGATCCAGGCCGCGCTCACGGCTGCCGGCTCCACGGTCACTGTTGCCGAAGGAACGGGTGGCAATACTGGCAAAATCGTCTTCACCGGCGCCACCAACGGTGACTCCCTGAACGTCCAGGGCAGCAACACCAACACCGGTTTCGGCAATAACGCCGGCTCGTCGGTCACCTCGACGGGTCAGTCCGCCGCGACCTCGGCGACGCTGACCTTCGGCACGGGTGGCACCGCCAACACGGTGACGGTCACCGGCGGCCTCGCCGGCAGCACTGCCAAGACACTCACCGACGTCATGAACGCGGTCAACGCCCAGACCAACGCCGTCGTCAATCCGACGGGCGTGACGGCGACCATCAGCGGAACCGGCCTCGCCCTGAGCAAGGCCGATGGAACCAGCTTCACCGTTACGGGTGGCGCCAACACCGGCTTCTCGACGACGCCAACGACTGTCAACAACGGCACGCCCGCTGGGACGCAGACGCTGACCATCAACGGCACCGCCGTGACCATCCGCGGTGGCAACGCGGGTGACTCCGTGAACACCGCCGCGACCGCGGCCGCGGCAGCGATCAACGCTGCCACCGGCACCACCGGCGTGAGCGCTCAGGCCATCGGCGGCAGCTTCGTCCTCACCGGCGACAACACCGGTGCGAACTTTACCGTCGTCGGCGGCGTCGGCAACACCCTCGGGTTCGCTTCCGGCACCGGAACGACGACGACCAACGGCGCCCCCCCGGCGGCCCAGACGCTGACGATCAACGGCACCGCCATCACTCTGCCGGCGGGGACGACGCTCGCCGACGCGGTCTTGGCTATCAACCAGCAGACCACCACGACCGGCGTCGCCGCGTCTGTGGATCCCACCACGGGTCACCTCGCCCTCACCGGCAAGGCCGACGGCACGAGCTTCACGGTCGCGTCGTCGAACCCCGCCAGCGGCTTCGGGGCCCTGACCATCACTGTCAACGGCACGGCCGGCGCCTCCCAGACGCTGACCATCAACAACACGGCCATCACGATCCCGGCCTCGGCCTCCATCGACGACGCCATCAAGGCGATCAACCTGCGGACCGGGACCACGGGCGTCACCGCCTCGAAGGACACCAGCAACGGCGGCAACAAGCTCGTCCTGTCGGGTCCCTCGGACGGCTCGTCCTTCACCGTGCAGGGCTCGGACGGCAACACGCTGGGCGTCTCGACGACCGCCAACACGATCGCCGGAACCCTCGATCCGGCCCCGACGAGCCTCGTCACCGCCCTCGGCTTCACGGCGGGTGACAGCTTCTCGGTGAACGGTCAGATCGTGACCCTGGCGGGCAACGACACCATCACGTCCCTCCTCCAGAAGGTCGGGGCCGCCACCAACGGTGCGGTCACGGCGAGCTACGACACCACGACCAACAAGTTCAGCTTCACGGCCGTCGATCCGAGCACGGCCGTGACCCTGGGCGATGGATCGACCGCGACCTCGAAGGTCGCGAACCTCGGCTTCGTGAGCACGTCCTTCGCGGCCGGTCTCGGGGCGACGGGTTCGCGCAGCGCCCTGGAGGGTCAGTCGATCACGGTGCAGGTCGGAAGCGGGGCCAACATCAGCACCACGTCGCTGACGTTCGGTTCGGGTGTTGGCCAGGTCTCCACCCTGGCGCAGCTCAACGCGATGCTCGCCTCGGCCAACGCCCAGGCGACGCTCGACACCAGCACGGGCAAGCTCTCGATCTCCACCACCAACGACATGGGGGCCGAGAACCTCTCCATCACCGCGAACGGCATTGGCAATCCGTTCACGACCGGGACCACCAGCGCCCAGATCGGGGGAGACGGCGCCACGAACCGCAACAACCTCGTGACGACGTACAACAACCTCCTGACACAGCTCGATCAGCTCGCTGCGGACTCCGGCTACAACGGCATCAACCTGCTCAACGGCGACAACATGAAGCTCGACTTCAACGAGAAGGGCACGTCGAGCATGCTGATCGAAGGCAGCAGCATTTCCGCCGCCCGCATCGGTCTGTCGGTCATCGGTCAGTCCACGTTCCAGGAGAGCAGCTCGATCAACAAGCTGATCTCCCAGATCAACTCCGCAACCGAAACGCTGAAGTCCCGGGCCTCGAGCCTCGGATCCAGCCTGACGGTCGTGCAGAACCGGCAGGACTTCTCCAAGCAGCTGATCAACATCCTCGACACGGGCGCGGCGAACCTCACGAACGCCGATCTCAACGAGGAGGCCGCCAACTCGCAGGCCCTGTCGACGCGCCAGTCGCTCGGCATCTCCGCCCTGTCGCTGGCCAACCAAGCTCAGCAGGGCATCCTCCAGCTCCTCCGCTAAGCAGCGCCAAGAACGAAGCGGGGGCCGGCGTCACGCCGGCCCCCGCGCCTCGCGTTTCAACCATTCCAGAACGGGATCTTTCGCCATGGCGCTTCGCCTCGACCTCAAACCCTACGAGGGCTTTCTGATCAACGGTGCCCTCATCCGAAACGGTGCGCGCAAGACCGACTTCCTCATCGAGACACAATGCAAATTCCTGCGGGAATCCGAGGTCGTCAAGGAGAGCGAGGCCGACACGCCGGCCAAGATGCTCTGCGTCACCCTGCAGATGCTTTACCTCGCCGACGACCCGGCCGAGGCCGACGACCTGCTCACCCGCCAAGCCACCGCTCTGCTCAGGGCGAGGCCGGCACTGGCCCCCTTTCTCGTGGCGATCCAAGACGAAATCGCCGAGCGCCGCTATCACAAGGCGCTCAAGCGCGGGCGCGACCTCGTCCGTCAGGAGCGGTTACTACTCGATGCGGAAGAGACATCCCACGTCGTATCGACCGGCGGTCCGGTGGGCTCGAAACTCGAAATCCTCGATTGAGGTCCCGTCGTTCATCGGCCGGCAGAGGGATACCCCGATCGCCTCGTTGCGAAGATCGGGTTCGTCGATCAAGAAACGAGCCGATCGTCGGGGAGACAAGAGTCGCGATGATGATGGGCCTGCCCTGCGACCGCGATGGCGCAGGAAAGGTCACTCGACGCCAGCGCCTCGGCGACGAAACGGTCGAACGAAGCGACGCAGCGTGGCGTCAGGTGGTGGAACACACCGCGCGGGCCCGAACGCGCCACCAGTCCGGCCCCCTCGGCATCGCGCAGGACGTTGCGGACATGGGAGCGGGACATCCCGAAGCGCTGACCCAGTTCTGCGAAGGTCACTTCGCGAACCGGATTGTCCGGCCCCGTCGCGCCGATTTCGAGGAACTTGAACACGATGTGCAAGGCGCAGGGCCGAGAGAAGAAATGCATGATGTCGGGGTTCTGCGACAGGATGCGGGCCGACCACGGGAAGATGGCAATGGCGGCCTTACGCTGGGCCAGATGGGCCTGACGGTCGTGATCGAGGATGCCCCTGTACCGCGCTTCGCCAAACAGAAGGTCGAGGGATCGATAGAACGGCAGAAGCGATGTGAGGTCATGCGCGAACATGCGTTCCGTCGGTTCGATCAGGCGAACGCGGCGATCGTTCGGAACGCTGCGTAGCACGATAAAATCCGTTGCCACGAGGCGCGCGAGGATGTCGTCGACCCGGCGCGGGCTCGCGAGACCGAATTGTTCGAGTTGTGCTTTGAGACGCTTCCCCGTCGGCCACGTCATCCGGTCCTGTGGATCGTAGTCGGCCCACAGGCAGATGATGAGCCCGAAGATCACCGCCTGTCCGGCCTCGACGAGAAGGCGATTCATGAACGGGTCGTTGTCGTAAAGATCCATGATTCCGGAGACGAACCGGCTGCGGGCCTCGACAAATCGCGGATGGTTTAGGATCGCGCCGGTGCTGTGAGACGCGTGCCGCGTCTGCAGATCATGCACCAGCGACAAGACGTCCGTTTGGACCTCGCGCGCGGGCAGGACGGGAACTGTTTGCGATGGACGGGACAATTCAAGATTGACGGGCATCGGCTCGGTGCGTTCCATGGTCGAAACGATTTCGCACCGGTCGAATGTCTCAGCAATCCCATTTCGTTCGATATCGTACTCTGACACCAGGTTTCGGTCACCGGCTTTGAGTGCCTCACAAAACTCCCGACCACCGCGGGTGCTTGCAATGGGCACCGTGGTCCAGCGGGCATTTCGCGAGAGACACTTAGACGGCCAGGGCCTTGATCCATGAGAGCAGAACCGGCGCGTGATCCGGACTGACCGGCGAGGCAGTGGACAAACCGGCGTCGCGCGGAAGAAAACCGAAGCGGCGCTTGAACGCACGGCTGAACGTTTTTTCTTCGGCGAATCCCATGGCATAAGCGACGGCGGAAACGCGAGGACGCTTCGAGCCGTTGGCTTGGGTAAGCAGCCGCATAGCCCCCATCAGACGCCGATCGCGGATATAGTTGATCACGCCGCCATCCGCTTCGAAAAGTCGATACAAGGTCGCCCGTGATAGGCCGAACCGTTCCGTGATCAGATCGACTCCCAAGGCTCTGTTGCCCAACTCCCGCTGGATGAAGTTCCGGATCGAGAGATTGGCCTCGGTATCGGCGATGCGTCGCAGGTCGTCCTGCCGCCGAAAGCAGGCGCTACACAGTTTCGCGGTGGCCTGAGTCACGCCATGCAGGTGGCTCGGCTCAAGGGCGTCACAGCACTCAGTCAATCCGCGCAAGTAGGTGTATAGCAGGCGCCTCACCGGATCGCTGTCATAATCGAACGCTCGACCGTGCAGGGATGCGATGATGCCGACTTCGTCGCTCAAGAGGGCGCGTGGGATCATCAAGCTCGTGGCCTTGACGGCGGTCGCATCGATGCGGACGGCCTGCATCAGGTCGAAGATGACAACTTGACCGCTTTCGACAGAGGCGGTGTGGTCCTGCGTCTCCACGATGGCTCGGCCGCTCTCGTAGAATTGGAGCAAGACGTGATCGAGCCCTTGCTGCGCGATCTGCCGGTTGCTGCGCTCGAGGTGCTGGGCAGGGGCATCCACCCAGCCGAGGATGATCTCATTCAGATACCAAATGGTCATACCAATCGGTGCGGCGAGGTCGGCGTCTCTCGCAACCTCGACTTGAAAAACCGGAGCAATTTGATCGCACCAAGATTTGACCTTTTCGGATAGATCGCTTGTTACCTCGAAGCGATGACTTGGAATCGCAGACAACAGAATGCCCAACCGAAAACATGCTCAAGACGTATCATTATTTGGATACGGCTAGATATGTTGCAGAAAAACTTTGAGATTTGAGAGTTCTTTTCGTTTAGATAGGCTTCCTATGAGATTCTTTGCAACTTCTGCGGACGGTCAAAGTTTGCGACGATTTTTCGGTGAGCGTGCGATGAGCGATGACTCGGCCCGTCGGCGGCCGATGAACGACTCGATGTAGGCGTTGTCGGTCGGCTTACCCTGTCGTGAGAAGTCGATCTCGACCCCATTCAGGTAGGCCCACCGCGTGGTGGCCGTTCAGATTGACCTTTGCCGCAATACGTATCGTCAATTGCTACATGAGACGCGATAGTCGTCTTTCCGGCATCCTTGACGTGCTGCTGCACATGGCCGAGGTGCCGGGACCGCTCACCTCCGAGGCCCTCGCCTCCGCCATGCAGACCGACCCGGCCGCGGTGCGCCGGACCATGGCCGGGCTTCACGAGGCGGGCTTCGTCCGGTCGCGCTCCAGCCCGGGGAAGTTCCCGGTGATCGCGATCGCGCCCCCCGTTTCAGTCCGAGCCGAGAGGCGGCACTGGATATCACTACGAGCATCGCCGGATGATCCGGAAGGACCCGCAGGGACAGCGGATTTCCGGCCGGCGATCGGGCGTCACTGGATTTCGTTTCGCGCGCCTTTCCTGTCCGGGAATGGCCTCCAAAGATAACTTCGAGTATCGAATCGCGTGCGATGGCGCACATGATGCTTTACGTGGCCTCCGTTCGGGGTTAGATCAATGGCGATTCGTCGAACAGAATTGTCAATTTTGTTCACGTCCTTGGATCTACTTGATTTATAGGCTTGCGCGACAGGCCGTCGCCGCGGTACAGGCTTGACCGTTCCACCCCGTCGCAAGAGCGCGGCAGGCGCTCCCACGGCGGCGTCGAACAAAATTGGCAAAACTGTCGCCAGCCGCGCCGGATCGTCCGGCCGTCGGAACCAGGACGCATCGCGATGCTTCGCACCCCGTCGCATCCCGCATCGGGGCCGGCCGCATCCCGCCCGGCCATCCCGGCCGGCCTCTCGCTCCACACCGCGCAGGGCCGGCGCAAGTACCTCACCCCCGGCGAGCGCGCCCGCTTCATCACGGCCGCCGCCTCGCAGGCGCCCGACATCCTCACCCTGTGCCTGATCCTGGCTTGGACCGGCTGCCGGATCTCGGAGGCACTCGGCCTCACACACGCCGACCTCGACCAAGATAGTGGGATCGTCTCGATCCACTGCCTGAAGAAGCGCCGCCCAGGGATCGTGCACGAGGTCCCGGTGCCGATCCCGGTCCACTGGATGAAGGGAGCCGGGATCGTCCGCCCAGGCCGGGCGCTGCTCAATCAGCGCAGGGCGATCGTCTCAATCCGCAAACCTCGAAGCTGCCACCCATCCCGCGCAAGCGGGTTCGTTCAACCAACCCGATTCGGTCGTTGGCCTCTGTTTCGACAGCCTGGAAGCGGACCTTCCGAGGATCGGCCAGGGGTCGACAGCTGCCGATCTCAGCTGAGCATTGCGCCATCGGGTACGACGGGCGCGATGATGGTGTAACGAGATAGTTTGAGGCGAGCCCCCGCGTGCGCGGCCGGCTCGCTGAGGAAGATGGGGACCAGACAAGGACAATTTGGCGAAGGCACCTTCGCTAAAAACCCCTGGAGGACAGGAAGAACGGACCGCGGCGCTCGAACAGTGCTCGCGAGACGTCGGTGAGGCGCCTTCGCCCCTCTCCTCAATGATTAAGATCCCCAAATGACACACCATGACGTGCCCACCGGCGCGGATGCTTCCGCTTGCGCCTTCGAGCCGACCGGCCTCTCGGTCGGAGCGGACGCCAGTCAGCCCCCAGGCCATCCGGGGGCCTGGCTGTTCAAGGCGCGCGCCCTCGACAGCCATCGGCCCGGACCGCTCACGCTCTTCGTGCCCGGCCACTCCACCACTCTGATCGAACAGGCATCTGGGATGCTGCTTCATCCGGACGATCTCGTCGGGTCCCACACCCTGATGGTGACCCTGACGATGGACCCGGTGCTCGGCCTCACCGTCCGCGTTATCGGCCTCAACAGGGGCATCACGTTGCGAACCTGGGCAAAGGACGATGCCGCCGTCCGGGCAACCCTCGAAGCGGACGGGTCATGGGACGCCCAACGCGCCCTGCCGGAACCGCGGCAGCTTCGGAGGGTGATCCTGATTGAGCCGGATGACGGCGCACCGCACCCGGTCGGAACGCAGCTCGACCTGTGGGCCGAACGCGGCATGCTCGTCGTGCATCGCGAACGCGTCGCCTTTGAGGAGCCGGGGGCGGTGGACTGCCTTCGGCAGGCGTTCGAGCGGGCCAAGGACATGCACGACTGGGTCGCCGTCGATGCGGTGATCCTGACACGGGGATCCGGCTTCGCGTTCCGCGTCTTCTCCGACCGGGACATCGTGCGGATGTGCTGCAGCCTGGGTGTTCCCGTCCTCGTCCAGCGCGGCCGGCTGCCGACGCTCATCGACGAGGCCGCGTGGCGCTCCTTCGATACCGGTGAGGGTCTCAATCAGGCGCTGCTCGAGATCCTGCACACGGAGGTGAGAGAGGCAAACCTTCCGCGCCTCGAAGCGATCATCGACGAACTGGACCGCGATCAGGCCGGCCCGGCCACAGACCCGCAGGGGCCCCTGTACGACTGAGGCTCACGATCCGGCCGTCCACTTGGACGGTCGGATCATCCACCATCACCAGCCACGCACGGAACGCCCCGTCCGGAACCCGGGCGGGATGCCTTCGTGTGTCCCACGCCATCCCTTCACGAGATCCCGCTCAGACAATCATGAGACATCACAGATTCCACAGCCGGAGCGAGCCGCAATCGCGCTCCCTACCGGGCTGTTTCGAGGGCGCCCCCGGAGCCGGTCGAACGCCATCGCCGGGCGCCTCCTCACACCCGCGCCCTGCGGTCGTCGAGATGGGTGACTTCATCGGCTGGCTGCGGCAGAGGCTTCAGGGCGAGCACGCGGTACGCGCCTGCGTTCTCGGCGTCGAGCCGGCCGGCGGCGACAGCGTCCTGCTCGTCCTGGGCGAGGCAGATCCAACCGGTACGGCCGACCCGCCCCGCATCAAGGCCCGCCTCAACCTGGCGGAGCGCTCGGCCATCGCGGAGGAGCGGGGCGGCAGCTTCGATCCGACCGCGCTCGTCAATCGAACCGTGGAGATTCAGCTTAGAACCAGCCTGCGTCAGCGCTTCGGTCGGGGGGCTGGTGTCCAGGCCAAGGTCGTCGGCCTCATCACCGTCGGCGAGATCCCTATCGACGTCGTCCTTCAGCGCGAGGCCGTGCTGCAGCGTCTGCGACTGGACGACGTGCCGTTCGGACCGAAGACGTGGCGGGAGCCGGACGACCCCTATCACGTCGCCCTGATCGTCTCGGAGCACGGCGACGCCCGTCGCGATGTCGAGACTTCGCTCCAGGCTCTGGAGGCCGCGGGTCTCCTGCGGATCCATCGGATCTGGGCGGTGTTCGAGGGCCCCAGCGCTGAACGCTCGCTCGTGGCGGCGATGACCGAGGCGGAGGCCCTGCATGCCGAGCACGGCCTCAGCGCGACGCTGATCTGTCGGGGTGGCGGGCCGGTCTCGGCGTTCGGTCCGCTGAACAGCTGGGCGGTGGCCGACAAGGCGCGGCGGATCCCGAACCTCGTCTGCGGGCTCGGACACGCCGCGACCCCGCGAACGGCGCTCGATGAGGTAGCATCGCTGTCGGTGGCGACACCCACGGCAGCTGCTGTACTGATCCGGGACTTGGTATATAGGACGGCCGCTCGTGCCTCGCGTGCCTTGGCCAGCTTCGACGACGCGGTTCGGGACGACATCGAGAAGGCCGACCGCATCGCGCTGGCCCGGGCGATGGCCGGCTTCGAGGAGGTTGTCCGGCTGTGCCTGACCGAGGCCGAGACCCGTCTCGGCATCGTCGGACAGGAGATCGAACGCAGCCTTCTCAGCGCGATCGCCGGGCTCGCCGCCGCCAAGGCCGATGGCGGCGCCCACGCGCATGACCCTGAGGCTTCGCCGAACCTGCCCGCGTCCAACGTCGTACCCGAGGAGGAGGGGGTTGCCCTGGTGATTGAGGCTGGCACCGGCCTCGTCATGACCAGCGCGGCCCAGGCTCGGCAGGCGTCGCACCTCATGCTGCAGTTCCTGGACGGGGTCGTCACCGTCCAAGTCACTCCCCAATCCCCCACCGCACACTAAAACGCCAAGGACACAAAACCATGCCCCAGACCCAGACCACCCCGATCCCGTTCCTCGAGGCGCTGAAGCGGATCGAAGACTTGACCCGCATGATCCGTACGGAGGGCCTCGACGCTTTCGAGACCATCGAAGGCGCGTTCGAAGAAGTTCGAGAGCTGCGCGCTGTGCTCAGCACCCGCATTGCGGAGGTGCGGCGCATGACAAACTGAGGGGGCCATCCCGATGTACTTCACTCATGCCTTCGGCCAGACGATGACGCAACAGGCGTGAGACCGTGACGGATTTGGGGGGATCCTGAAGGGCCTCCCCAATCCGCCACGTATGCCTATGCATCAAAATCCCGGGACCGTTGAACGCCTGACCCTTTTGCCGTGCCGATCGCGGATCAAATCTTGAGACTTAGCTGCTGCTGAAACGAGAGCATCGATCTCGATTGGGAGCACGATCTGATCGACCAAGTCTCTGAGCATGATCAAGGTCTGACCTTTGTTGTACCGGCCAAGCTCAGACTCTCGCTTGCTACTCTCATGGCCAACGAGTTCTTCGACAAACGACTCCTTAACGTTCGTCCGACAGAGTAGAGTCGAAACTGTGTGTCGAAGAGAATGGAATACCGCCTCTTCACGTACACCATAATGAAGCCGAAAATTCCTGAACCATTTTCCGAAAGGGTCTCCAGGCGATTGACGCTCGCTGTAGGGTTCTGCTTCGGGAAACAGAAGGGCATCTGAATCTCGTCCTTCGATACGAGCCTTGATGAAGCCAAGCTCAAGCAGATTTTTATGCAAAGGGACAAACCGAAGGCTTCCAACAGCTTTTGTATCGACATCGATCGACATGAGATCGAAATACCATATTCCCGTATCTCTGTCGCAGACGACGTGACGAACACGAAGCTGAAATATCTCCTTCCGACGCATTCCCGAGTGGCAACCAATTAGAACACCCCAGTAGCGTTCGTTACGAAACACCTGCGGGCCAGGGATCTTCCAGCCATTGCGACTCCGCGCACCAAGAAACAGCGGAGCTTGGAAGATCGCCGACAATTCGTCGGTTTCCCACATGGGACGGTCGTCTCGGGATTGCCGTCGCTTCGCCTTAGCTTTCGCCTTCCGAAGATTGATGTGAAGTCGTTCGAAGATTGATGGCAAGCCTTTCTCGATGACCTCATTTGTGGCAGCCCAATTCCAGATTCCTGAGAGAGCTGCCAGATGCCGATTGAACGTCTGCGGCTGGAGGCGAGGAATTTCTAGGTCGTCTCCAACATGGGCGATGAGAGCGAGCGGGCCTTCACGAAGATACAGGTCGCGCCAAGTTGCCGTCTTGTCATATTTCGAGGGTAACTTTAGGAGCGCGCGCTTGAAATTAGCAGCATCAGCAGGACCGTATTCGCAAAGCGGCTTGTCGCCGCATATGCTCGCGAAGAGTCGCCCCGTTGACTTGTTTTGTCGCTCGATGGATTTCTTCCAATCTC
>Ga0182232_1000190_pt1 | contig 17737 bp, 14 predicted proteins | sample G6R1MG_30_FD_155484 | JGI IMG/M metagenome (GOLD analysis project Ga0182232, IMG submission 155484) | Phyllosphere microbial comminities from miscanthus, Michigan, USA - G6R3_NF_07NOV2016_LD2 MG | ecosystem: Host-associated > Plants > Phyllosphere > Phylloplane/Leaf | place: USA: Michigan... | reverse complement strand
TCCTGGTTGTGCGGCCCGGCCCCAAAAGCCTTGTATAAGGCAATAGCTTCGGCCCCTTCGATTAATAACCCGCTAATGGCAATGGCTACGCAGGCTTTAACCGACAACTGAGCAAGTACACGCTCCTGGCGAGCCAGCAGAAAACCAATTAACAAAAACGGTATCGAAGTAAGATAACGCGCTACCTCGTACTGAATAGTAATAGAAGAAAGGGACGAATAGCCATCGCCAATCAGGATAAATAACAGCACACCGAGCGCTACCAGCAGCAATGTCTTATCAGAATAGCGGCTGGCCAAGTATTGCAGCACGAGCAATCCCAGGATAGACGACCCAATAAACCAGAGATGGCCAGACTGTCCAATTATCAACCCAATGAAAGTGAGCTTGATATTCGTGGCCGGATTATTATCCAGCACATAAAACAAGCAATAGAACAGGTTTACTACGATAAGTATCGCCAATAGATTATTTGTAGCGGCGCTTATGTTTAAGCTTTTGGTAGTGCGCAGTTTTTGGGCCACGAAATAGCCGCTCACCATGAAAAAGAAAGGTACTGCCCAACGTGAGCCAAGCCTTATGGCCAGCGCAAGCGCATTTGGCAGCGAGCCCAGAGGTGAATGCAGCGCAACTACGCAGAAAGCCCCAATAATTCGAAACGCATCAATTGTGTAATTCCTTTGCAGCATATTCAGCTTACTTGTTTTATAGCAACTGTTACCTAAGAGAATAACGATAGCGGTTGTCAGGCCAGGGTACACTAACCCGAAATTTGCGATAGCAACCAGCAGCCAGCTTATTTATATCGGCGGCGTTCATTAGCGCAGCATGGCGATTAGCTGGTTTTCAAACTCCGCGATGTCAATCGTGAAGTTGCCGATACTACCGGTTTCGGGCGGCTTCGAGCCCACCAGCCCGAAATAGTCGAACCCGTACTGCACGCACAGCCAGTAGTAGCAGGGATTGAGGTACTGCGCCGAAAAAATCTCTAGCAGCTTGAGCGGCCGGTCTTGCCGGAAAATGATGTTGGTGAGGCCCGCCCCGTGAATGCCGATGACATAGCCCGCGTGCTGAAACACGTCTACTTGCTGGCGCACGCTCAGCTCGTCGCACTCTACGTAGGCAAACTCGTACTTGTCTAGCACGGCGCGCACCTCGCTCATGTTGAGAATATTGCGGCCCCGGCCGGGCTTGCGGCCGATGAAGATACGGTCGTGGCCGGCGGGCTCCTGGCGCAGGTTTTCCCGGAAGCCGATGTAGTCGAGCACCGCGTCGAAGTTTTCGCGGTGGTCCCAAAAGGTAGCGAAGAAGTGCGCCTGCTCGCACACCACGTTGGTATCAGCGTGTTGGACTACCCAGTTGCGCGCTTGCAGCGCCGGGCTCAGGGCCAGCAGCTGCTGAAAAAACGGCATTTTGGGCAGGCCTTCCGGGATGAGCAGGGGCGTATCCGGGGGCAGGCCGGCCGCGTCGGCCCGGCGCACGGCCCCTAGTATGTCATTGTAGCAGTGCCAGTAGTTGCCCCAGCCGTAGTGCAGCGGCAGGGCGGTTTTGAGGCGCAGCACCCGGCGGCGAGCCAGCAGGTATTTGAGAAACGACGGCTTGAGCCGGTGCACGTAGGTGTTCCAGAGCGACTGCGGAATCAGCTGCTGCTGGCGGGTGACGGCGTAGCCCAGCGTCGGCTCGATGGTGCAGGGCCGGGTGTAGTGGTAGTGAAAGCGGTCGAGGTCCCAGTTTTTGGTGCACTGCTCGAAGTAGTCGCGCAGCACGGCCGGCGCGTGGCGCAGCGTATCGGGGTGGTAGTCGTAGCGGATGGTAGTGCGCTCGACGCGATACTTCTCGCTTTCCGCTTCCTTGAGAAAAGGAAAGAAGAGTCGGCGGTCTAATTTTTGAATAGCGCTTAACATCTAAAATCACTTAAAGCTGGGCGAAGCCTTCATGCTATTAAATCAAGCAAGGCACTTACACTATTTCTAAATACAGCTGCTTTAGCTATTCCCCTTACTAAATATGAAACGTAGCTCGACAAGCAGCTTACTTCCAACGCGATAATTTTACGGGATGGCAAAAAAGCTGCGTTTTAGGAAAATCAGCCAGCATTGCTTCCATATCAAGATTATACTCCTCTTCTAGCTTTGTAATATCGTTTCCCCAAAGTGGTTTTCCTTTGAGTTTTGAGTTTTTGTCGGTTAGTATAGTAGTGGTGCTAAGTAGCAGGGCAGTAGGAATGGCCATTTCTACAAATAAGCCCATTGCGGCAAACACCCCGCATAAATGGCAGAAATTTTGAACTATCTGGCTAGGAATTATAATGACATCTGAATAGCCAAACACCAGCGGGTATTGCAGCTGCAACTGATGCTTATTGCCCCGCACTTTGCGATGCCGCCACGACCGGTAATACGTCCACAGGTTTCTGACAGTTTTTATTGTTTGGTCAACGCTACGTGGCACAGTAAGGGGGCCAAATATATTACCGTAGCTAAGCGGTTTAATTTCTATTCCGTGCGCGGCAAACCGTTGAATGGCTTCTTCGTAGGAAGGAATTTCGTGCTTCGTCTCACTTCCCAGCCGATTTCCATAAAAATTAATTCCTTCAATCGTATGGCTCCAAAAGCGTTGCGTAGGCGAAGTTGGGTCTAATTCGTCTCCCGGCCCGTGCAGGGTGAGTATTTCGGACAGGTAAGCCGCTCCTTCTTCCAGACCCAACAATTCGGCATAATTAGCTTCGTTTAAAGCTGGATTTATTATCAGGTCATCGCCAATGAAGAAATAGTGCGTGAATTCGGGCCGGTAGAAGGTCGTATAGCCTTGCGCTAAGTATCCCTGAAAATAGTAAGAGCTTTCGTATACCGGAATCACTCTTGGATTATCACCAGTATAGAAAGGAACCAGAAAGTAAATATTCTTAAACCGAGGCGAATACAGCTCTTCCAGCCTACTAATATTTTTATCGTATTTATGATTAAATATAATTACAAGGCAAGGATTATACGTCGACATGAGAAGAGGCAGCTTTAGGTAGTGTTATTATACTGCGTACATCGATTTTATAATTATGCTATACCATGCTTAACCAGTCTCTGTGTGTTTGAATCTGCTCTTGAGCAGCTTATTGACACTTACTCCCCAGGCATCCCAATTTAGTTTTTCCTCATAGAGGTCGCGCGATGTTACCCTCAGCCGCTGGTAGAGCTCACTGTCAGCTAGCACCTGCGCAATGGCCGCCGCAAACTCCGGCCCGCCCGCCGCCAGGCTGAGGCGGTAGCCGTTCACGCCATTCTCCACAAAGTCGGCAATGCCGCCGGTGTCGGTGGTGAAGGACGGCACGCCGAACGAGCTGGCTTCGCAGAAGGCGATGGCCGCGCACTCGGCCCGCGTGGGCAGCAGGAAGAAATCGGCGTTGCGGTAGAGCTGCACCATGCGGCTAAGCTGCTCCGGGTCGTTTTTATCGAGAAACGGAATGACGGTGAGGTTGGGGTGCTCGAAGCCGGCGGGCGGCACGCAGCCACAAATGGTGAGGTGCGCGTCGATGCCCCGCGCGCAGAGCTGCACCAGCGTATCGAAGGCAATGGCGCCGCCCTTGCGCACCCACTCCACGCCCACAAACAGCAGCTCGCACCGGCCGGGCCGGGGCTGGCGGTGAATGACTTCTTGGCGCGGGAGCACGATGGGAAAGTTGGCCCCGAACGGAAAAACGGCCACTTTTTCGGCGGGCGCGCCGAAATCATTAATGGCCGAATTACCGGCCCAGTGCGAGGAATACACCAGCAGGTCGGCCCGGTCGATGGCGCGCTGCTCGATGTAGGCCAGCTCGCGCTTCGACACGGGCAGCAGCTTGGAGAGGCCGGGGTAGTAGTCGATGAGCTGCGTAATGGTGGAGTCGCAGCAGTACACGATAGGCAGCTTGGTATCGAGGTACGAAAACTCGGTGTACGAGGCCGGGGCAAAAATCAGGTCGTACTGCCCCTGGCGCAGCTTGCGGCCAAAAAGGCGGGCGTAGAGCCGCGCCGAGAGCACGCTAATGCTGTAGTGGTAGCGTCGCCCCTGGCTGAACCGGCCAACGACCTTGTTGACCCGGTCGCCGAGGGCGAAGAAATAGCGCAGGCTCACCGGTCCCAGGTAGGTGACTTCGCCCACGTGCTTTTGCAGGGTTTGGGCCAGCATGTAGTGCAGGCCCGACCACGCCCGGCGGTCGCGCGGGTCGGTGGAGGTGAGGAAAGCGATGCGCAGCCGCGCGGCAGTAGGCATGAAACGGAGCGTTAGGAAAAGGCAGCCTAATGCTGCCGGGCACACCAGGCCCAGGTTTGGGCCAGGGCCTGCGCAAAGGTAAGCCGGGGCTGCCAGCCGGTTTCGGCGCGCAGCCTGGGGCGGTCGGGCACGCGGGGCACGCGTAGCCTGGGCAGTTGCCAGCGGCGGGCCGCCCACTCGGACTTGTGGTCAGCTGGCTATTGTATTCAGCGCCCAGCCACTTCCTGCAACAACTGCAGCAGTTCGGCGGCCGGGTCAAGCTGTATCTGGGCGCGGGCGCGCTCGTAGGCGCACTGCCCCATGGCCGGCCACTGGGCCTGGGCCTGCCAGGCCCGCTCCAGGGCGGCGGCCAGCGACTCGGGCAGCGAGGCCTCGGCCAAAAAGCCGGTTACGCCGTCTTCGAGCCAGTCGGGCACTAGGCCCACGTTGGTGCTCACCACGGGCCGGCCGCTGAGCATGGCCTCGACCAGCACCATCGGCCCCGACTCGATGCGCGAGGGAATAATAAGCGCATGGTTGGTGCGCCAGATAACGGCGCTGTCGGCCACGTGGCCCTGGAAAACTACCCGGCCGCCGAGCTGGTAGTAGGCCACCAGCCGCTCCAAGTAGGCCTGGTCGGGGCCTTTGCCGTAAAAATTTAACTGCCAGTCGCGGGCCTGCCAAGCGGGGCTGCTCAGCACTTGCAGCAGCACGTCGTGGCCTTTGCGGTCGGCGTCGAGGCTGGCCACCACGGCCAGCTGCACCCGGCCGGCCGGCGGGTACGGCATGGGCATGTGGGCGGGCAGGTTCAGCGGGTTTTGCACCACCTGGCAGTTGGGCAGGGCATCGGCGAGCTGCCGCCGCAGCACCGCCGTTTGCTTGGCCGAAATGGTGAGCACCCGCCGCGCGTGCTGGTACACCTTCAAGATAGTGGCCCGCTCGGCCGCACTCCGCTTGATGGGGTCCTGGTAGAGGTGGCAGATGATGACGTAGGGCACGGCCCCCGACGTTAGCCAGTCCCGAATATCCTCCTTGTGGATAATGTCGCTGTCGCCGCCCTGGTTCACGAATATCAGGTCGGGCGCGTAGGCCTGAAGCGCCCGCAGCTCGGCCGAGGCGGGCTGAAACTGCCGCACCGCCCGCCGCCACAGCCGCTTGTGCAGCTGCGGGCTATATGGGGTGCGGTAGAAGAGCGTGGCCCCGGCCGCCACCAGCTCGCGCAGGGGCTGGGCGGGGGTGGGCCACTCGTAGGCCGTAATCAGTACCTGGTGCCCCTGGGCCAGGGCCAGGGCCGCCGTTTTCGACCACAGCGCTTCGCTGCCGCCCCAGGGCGCGTCGTTCATCAGCGAGATAAAGGCTAGTTTCATGGGCTGGCTTCTTGGCCGACAGCAGCCGGCAGGCTAGTACTAGGGGCCAAATACGCGGCCCCGACCAAAGCAAAAACGAGCTATACCTAGCGGGCGAGCACCTGCTCAAACACCTCGGTATAGCGGCGCACGCAGGTGCGGATGTCAAACTTGCCGCGTACTTCCCGCACGCGCGCCGCCTGCTGCTGATAGAAGGCGGCATCCGTGAGGTAGTGCGCCATGGCTTCGGCCAATAGGGTAGCACTCACGCCCGTGTTGCCGGGCAGCAGCGGTAGCACGGTGCCGGCGGGCTGCCCATCGGCCGCCCGCAGCATCTCGGGTATTTCGCCAATGGCGGTTGCTATTACCGGCAGCCCGCAGCGCAAGTAGTCGATTATAACGTTGGGTAGCGACTCGATGGGGAAATAAGTCGGCAGCAACCCTACGTCGGCTAGTTGGGTCAATTGCACGGGATTTGGGTGCAGGCCATAAAAGATGATACCCTGCTCAGCGGAGTACTCTTTTTTTAGCTCCTGCAAAAATTCGCCTTCGCCCACCAGCAGCAGCGTGGCTTGCGCGTGGCGATGCCGAAGCTGCATGAAGGCCTTTATGGCTTCTTCCCAGCCTTTTTCCTTCACGCCGCGCGCCACCATAATGTAGACAAAGGCGTCTGCCGCGATTCCCAGCGTTGCTCTCGTAACCGCCTCTCGCACGGGCTCGTCCAGGTTAGTACCGTTGTATATTTTGACGGCGGGCATCTCGGGGCGGAAATAGGGCTGCGCCCAGTAATACGCCATGTTTTTGTCGGCCAAGTACGTAATGGCACTTGTGTAGTCGTAGATGGCCCGCGCCCGCTCGGGCCATTCGGGTGCCGCGTATTCGTACACCCCGTGCATGGATACGACTACGGGCGTGTTTTTGGGCCGGGCGTAGCGGCAGGCCCGGTAGTCTTCATGAAAAGACAGCGAGCAGATAATATCAAACTCGTTGTCGGCCAAAAAGCGGGCAAAATGACGCTCTACCCTTTCCTCCCAGATACCGTTGGGTTTTAGCCGGGTTTTTACCAGCAGGGCATTTGCCTTCCACCACCAAGCTCTAGGACTGATTCCTACTATCCGAAACTTCGACTGGTCGAACTGCGCCACAAAGGGCTCGACCCGCCGCTGCGGGCTAAAGTCGTAGAGCGTCACGTCGTGGCCAGCGGCCCCAAAAGCCTCCGAAAACCGGAGCGCTAACACCTCGATGCCGCCGATGGTCAGGGCCGGGGTTGTAAATAGTATCCGCATAGGGTAAGGCGTAACAAAGAGAACTAGCTACCGCACGATTTTGACGCTATTCCAGCCAATCCCGCATGAAATTCAGTGCAACGATTCTTTTGTCTGTCAACAGCTTAGCAATCGCTTTATAAGCAAATTTATCCTGCCTAACAGCCAGGTATCTGACAATTTTAGGGAAGTATTTTTTCTTTAACTGCCATTGGTCAGCCGCAAAATCAATATCGTGATACTGTGAGCTAAAGCCAGTGGTTTCGTAAATAGCTACAGTTATGGGCACATATTTACGTTTAATATCTGGTGCATCAAACCACCTCATATTAAACTCATAATCGGCAAAAGCTTTGTAGCGAAGATTGAAAAGGCCCAACTTATCAAACACTTCTCGGCGAGTGAATATGGCTTGATGAGATATATTATAGATGTAGAGCTTATAATAAGTAAACTCTCCGTAGTACACCTGCCCACTTTCAGGAAACAGCACGTTACCGTATATAACGTGATTATCCGTAATGTTTTTGACAGAAAATACCTTCTGTAGGGTATCAGGCGAAGCTAATCTATCATCGCAACCCATGAAGTATATATAGTCGCCTTTACTCTGCTTAACTCCCTTGTTCATGGCATCATAAATGCCAGCGTCTTTCTCCGAGTAAAAGCTAAGTGGCAAATGGCTAAACCTAGCCACCACCGTAGCAGTGTCATCCTTCGACCCACCGTCCATCACCAGTATCTCGTAGTCGGTAAATAGCTGTGACTCGATAGATTTGAGCGCTCTTTCTAACAAGAAAGCTTGCTGAAATGAAGGAATTACTATACTAACCAACATAGTGGAATAACCTTTAACAACTTTAGTTAAACGGCACCTAAGTGTACAGCAGCACCACTACTGCGTTGCCAACATAGCTAACTATACTAGATAGTTACTACAGCCGCCAAAAAAGAAAAGCAGCTCAGCGGTCATATACAACCACTTTATTGTAAAGCAACTGATATGACGTTAATGCTTTCAGGCGCGAGCAAAACCCATTGTAAGCTAGCAATGGGTTTTACTCGCGCCCGAAAGCACTAATACTAGTGAGATAATAAGGTTTCTGCAAGAGCCATTGAAGACTCTATGCACTTATCCATATTATTATACTCCCACTCAGCAAATCTGCCTAGCAGAAATATATTGTCTTTATTTAGTTCGTCCTTGGCTTCCTGAATTAACTCCCTCGTATCGGTATCCTGAATAACGTAGGAGTTAACTTCATAATTATATGAAATCATCTTCAGATTACCTGGCAATTTGGCAAGTTCGCTCTCTATTTCCTCTACGCTAGCGTAGTTGGAGAACTCAACCGTGCACGAACTATCGGGAAGACTACCATTGTTTGTCTGAGAAAATCCGCCAGTGTAGATAATACGGTGGGCCTTATACTTGACCTCAGGCAGATACAGCCAAGACAGCTCCGTTTTATCGCATGAGCACAGCACGTTAGTCGTACCATTCGACTTTAATGCACTTAAGCTTTTTTCCAAAGACTTAAACCCGTCATTGCCTTGTACTATGGCGGAAAGTGCTCTTACGTCACCGGTATAGATTAATTTATCGAAATGATATTCATCGTTAACGGATACTACACCGTTTCTCGACTCAATCTTTTCAACTTTATATCCGCACTTTATATCCAACCCTTCACTCAATCTATCAATGATAAATTGTGAACCCCCATATATCGGATAGTAAAAGGTGGCGTGCACCATTTGCCCTTCTTCTTTACGAAGAATATTATTGCTAATGATTTTATCGATGGTGGGCATTGGAAGCTTCCCATCCAACCAATCAAGTGGCACATCTTTCAGGTCGGTATTCCAAATCTTACGATTGTAAGGCTCAAAATACAGCTTATAAAGTGTTTTACCAAACCTGTTCAGCAGAAAGTCCTCAAAGTTTTTTATCTCAGCCTTATGCTTGCTTTCCGATGCTATCGATAGGAAATCATTCACAATCTCGTTAACGTACTCAGTACCCAATTGATAGACATGGTCTTCAATCGGATAATTTACGAGGATATCGTTCAAGAAAACCTTAGCAAACCGATTGGCTTTAATAAATTCAGCATCCTTGTCAAAGTATTGCCAAAACCAATCGAGTACAGCTGTATTCTTTGAATTGAATACGTGACCACCTACCCGGTGGTACAGAACATCCTCAACTCTATCGCAGCTAATTAACCCGCCAGCTTTTTGCTTATACTCAAAAACAGTAACATCAGCTTTATCAGCTAATATTTTTGCTAGAGAAATACCTGATATGCCGGCTCCGATAATACCAATTTTAGGCTTCATAATATAAATATAGTTTTCAGCTTAAATCTTCCAGAAAAGTTCTTCGCATAACTGTATATACTCGTTGCGAACAATGTTACCGCGAGAGAACCAGGAGATATAATCCCGCAATTCTTCACTGGGAAGAACACTAATATCCTTGATATAAAGAACCTCTTGCGATTCCCAGAGTATCAAGTTAATTGTGAGCAGGCCGTAAAAAGCTTCGTCCCAATCGAGAGCATTTGCACCACCTTTAATATGCGTAATCTTAGAATTGAGTGCCGATGAGCCAGGTGCTGCATGCGCCATGGCATTCATAATATCAACCGTTTGCTTCTCGTACACTTCCTGAGCTTTCGCAGGATTTTTATTGGCTTTATGCCGCAACGACCACTCTCTAATCAGGAGAATAGTAAATCTATCCATAAGCATACCTATGGTATTCAATCCTTGCCAATCATTGCTATTGCCATAGGTAGCGATACCTGTTTCACCGGCACGTATTGTATTGATAGCAACTATTTCCTGCTCCTTTATCTTTTCTACCTCTGGCTGTAATATACCAAGGCAATAGCTAAGAGGCTTAGGCTCGAGTTCTATAGGCAATCTATCAAGTAGATTCTGAGAATACTGCGCCAGTTTCGAGAAATATTCAAACTTGTTCATTTAGAAAGCCTTCAATTTGTTTAAAAAGATTTGAATTATTTACAAAGTCAGAAACCTCTACTTCTAATAGATTTCCTTTTGAAAGACCCATTGCATTCAAGCCAGACCCTTGTATCAAGCTACCGCTGTACCATTTAATCTTAGGGTAAAGGATTATTTTTGCTGTACTACAGTTGGATATTAAGTCACAAAAGCCACTCCTTAGAGATATAATGCCTTTTATTTGATTACATAGTGGGATAGATTCGCTCAGTGGAAATGATATACTAGCAAACTCACTACTAGGCGAATCATTCATGAAAAGCGGTGTAAAGCTTCTATTGTTAAGAAACTTTGCGAGTTCAAGCCAAAATTCAGGTTCAACAGTCGCGATAGAATTAGCCTGCGGACAAAGTAAAATCGGATTTTTATAACCAGCTATTTGGCTTACAAACTCCTCAGATAAGATAGCATCATTTTTAGGCGTAACAGGAACTAATCCCAATTCTAGACCGAGCATTAACTTATACCCATCAATTAGGGTAAAATTTTTATAACCTAACAGATTAGACAACGGCAATCCGCTTATCCAATCTGAGTGAAGGACAACTGGCTGACCAGTAGCTCTTTTACCAAACTCTGCAATCATCGAATAAGGCAGATTAACCGCCTGCTTTACCTCAACATGCTCATCAAACATTGCTGGAATGAAGCGTTGATTATTTTTTTCGATAAGCAACACAATATTTTTTTCCGCGCCAGCTATGTATGGTAATAGGGTTGAAACAAGGTAAGTGTCACCTATACCATATTTCAGAACATAGTATTTTTTATTTTTATCATACCCATTGGACATCAAAAAATAATGCCATTTAAGAAAACGGTATATTTTTTTTATTTTACCTATCATAGAAACAAAGTATTATTGGTCGCAGTAAACACAAACTACCTAAATAACTACTGTGGAGATAAGACTTTTTAACTTAGACTTGTATTTCACAAAATCGTGCTCTTGCTGAAAGTAAGCTTGTGTTACAGTGCTAATCTTTTTTATAACATTGGTATCCAATGACAAAAGCAAATCTATTTTATCTTCTAAAGAGTTTACCTTCAAGTCATCAAGGATAAACTGTTGCGCTTCATCCGGCACGTCTACTCCACAGTTCTTTGTAATAATGGGTATTAATCCAGCATTACCGCAAGAGTTAACAATTCCTGGGGAGCCTCCTTCGGAAGCAGAAGGTAACAGAGTTGCAACACAGCTTTCTAGAAGATGAGCGTGCTGGGCAGAGCCCACATCTATGAAGCCAACGTTAGTAATGTTTGCATTCTGGCTAAGTATCTGTGCTAGATACTCATCAAATGGGAATTCATTCCGATACCCGCAGATATACAAATTAATATCAGGCCTCTTAGCAAACAATTGCACTATTAAATCCAGACCTTTGTGAATAGCACCTGCGCTACCCCACCAAAGAAAATTACGCTTTGACGCAGCAAAATCCTTCTTATCCAAGTCAACTAAACAAGAACTTTTAAAGAAAATGCTTATCGGCTCTACTGTATTAATGTTGTATTCCTTATACGTATCCGCAACAAAATCATTGCCTAGCGCAATAACTAAATCAGCAAATACTATCTGACACCGCCAAGTTGCCAACGCTAACCTGGAAGAACTTATACACAAAAGTTTTTCTTTTTCAAAAAAGTCAGTGACCCGCTCTAAAGATACTTTATTTGAGAAGACAGTATCACATCCAGTACCGTAGACGATTTTTTTTATAGACTGCGAATGGCGATTAGAATAGAACAGTCGCTCGAACGACTCGCCAAAGCCGTAAATAACGGCGTAATCCTCATAGTTAATAACCTCATCGTATTTGTCATATTCCACAACGTCGACAACAAAGCCAAGCTCATCAAAAATTTGGCAAGCTGTGTAGCACTCTGTATAATTAGTATGGCTATCGCTGAGGCCTACCGTAAATGGGGCGATGATATAGGATACTAAGACCTTTTGCTCATATGCTTTATTGAAAACATTTGGCAAAAATACCGTCTTCTTTTTATTTACAATACTATTAACTTTATTAAAAGTAGCCTTTATAACGCTTTTCATCGCTTACTCCAATTAAGAATTGGCACAATAACTCCGTTTCGGCCCTCACCTGTCACGAAGATGGGACTAGAAACATCATTAATATGAAACCGCAATTCCGTCGGGAATATATCAAGTATTTCTACTGTCGGGATTACACTTGCAATGCTAATGCGATAGTTGCCCTCTTTCAACATGCGGATTGGAAGCTCTACCCTTAGCGTATTATTGCCACTTTGCCACAGGTAATCGGCATGCTTGCCTGCTTCATTGTCGAAGAAGCTACTGGAAAAGATACACTCATCACGCATATTCCAAAGCTCGAAGCTGAAATTATAGCCTATTCCGGCTTTCATAATATTCACATCTAGCTCTAAATAGAGGCTTGCGTTATTATTAACGGCACTTATCAGTTGACCAGTATCATTGGTCAACGCGGCACTTTTAATAAAAACCTTCTTAGCGTAATCTGCTTCGGCCGGGGTTCTTTCGATAAAGCCGTTGTTAGCTTCATGCACTTCCAGGTATTTATCCATGGCTTCTGATACAGTGCCATCGACAATAACTGAACCCTGAGCTAGCATAAGGCCGGCAGTACATAGCTTTTGAACGGCAGCCATGTTGTGGCTAACGAATAGTACCGTGCGCCCGTCATTCACGCTCACGTCCTTCATCCGGCCCATGCACTTCTTCTGGAACTCCGCATCGCCTACCGCCAGCACCTCATCTACAATCAGAATTTCCGGCTCTAAAAAGGCTGCTACGGCAAAGGCCAATCGCACATACATGCCACTGCTGTATCGTTTTACGGGCGTGTCGATGTAGCGCTCTACCCCGGAGAAATCCACAATCTCATCAAATTTGCTGCGGATTTCGGTTTTCGTCATGCCCAAAATAGCGCCGTTGAGAAAGATATTCTCACGGCCAGTCAATTCGGGGTGGAAGCCCGTTCCGACTTCGAGCAGAGAGGCAATTCGGCCATTGACTTTGATATTACCCGTAGTGGGTGCCGTTACCTTCGACAGGAGCTTGAGCAGCGTAGACTTTCCTGCGCCGTTGCGGCCAATGATACCCAGCGCCTCCCCTTTTTTTACTTCAAACTCTACATCACGCAGCGACCAAACGTAGTCACTATTGCCTTTTTTGGTCCGGTCGTTGGCTTCACCTACTTTGGCAAAGGGGTCTTCTTTGCCCCGCATACGGGCAAACCAGCGGTTCAGGTCGTGGCTGATAGTCCCCGTACCTATCTCACCCAGGCGATATTGCTTGCCTAATCCTTCTACTTTGATGGCGATGTCACTCATAGCTATACTTAATTGTGGCTAGTGTACTACTCTAGTAAGGAAGTGCACAGTACCAGTGGCTTACACCGTGTCGGTAAAGCTCTTTTCTACTCTATTAAAAATAAGGATACCGAATAGCAGAATAATCAACGTTGCAATCGTGCTATAGCCCAAATACGCCCAACTAAAGGTTCCGGAGCCCAAAAAGGCCACCCGGAAGGTCTCCGTAATGGAACTCATGGGATTAGCCAGAATGAGCCACATATACTTGGCCGGCACTTTTGAAAGGGGGTAGATAACGGGCGTAGCGTACAAAGCCAGTTGCACCCCAAAGGTCAGCAGCATGGCAAGGTCCCGGTATTTGGTGGTCAGGGCGCTAAAAATCATCCCCAGGCCCAGCGACAACAAGCCCATTAGCACAACCAATAAGGGCGTCAGCAACATCAGCCAGTTGGGGTGCAAAGTATCGGTGGTGAGAAGGTAGAAGCCCCATACTACCAGAAAAAGCCCAAACTGAATACCAAAGCGAACCAGGTTGGAGATAACGATTGACAGCGGCATCGTCAGGCGCGGGAAATACACCTTGCTGAACATTGCTGCGTTAGTAGTGAACACCGTGGAAACTGCCGTCAAGCTCTGCGAAAAGTAACCCCACACGGTATTACCGGCCAGATAGAAAACAAACGCAGGAATGCCGTCGGTACCCAATTGTGCTACCCGCCCGAAGATTATATAGAACGTGATGGTAGTGAGGAGCGGCTGGATAAAAAACCAGATAGGGCCCAGAATTGTCTGTTTGTAGTTAGACACGAAGTCACGTCGCACGAACAGCATCACCAAATCGCGGTAGCGCCATACATCGCCCAGGCGAAGGTCGAGCATACTAGCACGTGGCTCGATAATCTCCGTCCAGTTTTCTTCTTGCGCCGAAGTATTAGTAGCTAATTCAACTGGTTTTATAGTGTCAACAGTTTGCACGAAGAGAAATAAGAATAAAGTATGAAACCGATAATGTGGAGCCAGCGAGCCAGCTAACCGCTGGCGGCCCTTGTACTAAGGCTCACCTGGCAGCGGCGCAAAGATACGGATAACGCCGAAAGCCAACGGCGCGTGCCTCCTATGCGGAAACACGCGCCGTTTAATGAGCGTCTTTGGTCGGAAGACCTACCGGCTAAAAGCGTCGGTGTACACCGCCTGTACCCCTTCTTCCAGCCCGATAGTAGCTTTCCAGCCATGCTCGGCCAGCTTGCTCACATCCATAAGCTTGCGAGGCGTACCGTCGGGGTATTCCGAGTTGAAGCGGATGCTGCCCTCGTAGCCCACGGTGCGCTGCACCAGCTCGGCCAGCTCGCGGATGCTGAGGTCGGTGCCGGTGCCAATATTTACCAGGCCCGGCTCGTTGTAGTTCTCCAGCAGCCAGTAGCAGGCATCGGCCAAGTCGTCGACGTGCAAAAACTCGCGGCGCGGCGTGCCGGTGCCCCACACCTCTACTTCGGGCGCGTTGGCTTCTTTGGCCTCGTGAAACTTGCGCAGCAGCGCCGGTAGCACGTGCGAGTTTTTGAGGTCGTAGTTGTCGTGCGGCCCGTAGAGGTTGGTGGGCATGGCCGAGATATAGTTGCAGCCGTACTGGCTGCGGTAAGCATCACAGAGCTTGATGCCCGCAATCTTGGCGATGGCGTAGGGCTCGTTGGTGCTTTCGAGCTCGCCGGTCAGCAGGGCATCTTCCTTCAGGGGCTGGGGCGCCATTTTGGGATAGATGCACGACGAGCCCAAAAAGAGGAGCTTTTGCACATCGTTCAGGTAAGCCTGGTGGATGACGTTGCTCTCAATCATGAGGTTGTCGTAGAGAAACTCGGCCCGGTAGATGTTATTGGCATTGATGCCACCTACTTTGGCGGCAGCCAAAATCACGTATTCGGGCTTCTCCTGCGCAAAAAACTCGGCTACCGCCTGCTGGCTGCGCAGGTCGAGCTCGCTCGAAGTCCGGGTAACGAGGTTGGTAAAGCCTTCCTGGGTCAGGCGGCGCACCAAGGCGGAGCCGACCATCCCGCGATGGCCGGCCACGTATATTTTAGCCTCTTTTGGTATCATAGTGAGGAGTCGGGGCCTACTCGTAGGCATTCGGAATGGGGTGGCCGCCAGCTTGCAGGTAGGCATCGCGCTGGAATAGCTTCAGGTCGGCCTGCACCATTTCCTGCACCAGGGCCTGGAGGTCGTAGGCGGGCTCCCAGCCCAGCTTGGTTTTGGCTTTGGTGGGGTCGCCAATCAGCAGCTCCACTTCGGTGGGGCGGAAATAGCGCTCGTCAATCTGCACGACCGTCGTGCCCACTTCTACCTGGAAGCTGGGGTTGCTGCACGATACTACGTGCGCTTCTTCGGTAATGCCTTCGCCGGTGAATGCCAACTCGATGCCCAGCTCGGCAAACGCCAGCCGCACAAAATCGCGCACCGTAGTGGTAACACCGGTAGCAATAACATAATCTTCGGCTTCATCCTGCTGCAGGATGCGCCACATGGCTTCTACGTAGTCTTTGGCGTGGCCCCAGTCGCGCTTGGCGTCCAGGTTGCCCAAAAACAGCTTTTGCTGCAAGCCCAGCGCGATGCGGGTAGCGGCGCGGGTGATTTTGCGGGTTACGAAGGTTTCACCGCGCAACGGGCTTTCGTGGTTGAACAGGATGCCGTTGCAGGCGTACATGCCGTAGGCTTCGCGGTAGTTTACCGTAATCCAGTAGCCGTAGAGCTTGGCCACGGCGTAGGGCGAGCGCGGGTAGAAGGGCGTCGTTTCCGACTGCGGCACCTGCTGCACTAAGCCGTACAGCTCCGAGGTACTAGCCTGATAGATACGGGTTTTCTTCTCCAGGCCCAGGATGCGAATGGCCTCCAGCAGGCGCAGGGTACCAATGCCATCAACATCGGCGGCGTATTCGGGCGTGTCAAACGACACCTTCACGTGCGACATGGCCCCGAGGTTGTAAATCTCGTCGGGCTGCACTTGCTGCACGATGCGAATCAGGTTGGTCGAGTCCGACAAGTCACCGTAGTGCAGGACGAAACGAACGTGGCTTTCGTGCGGGTCCTGGTAGAGGCTGTCAATGCGCTCGGTATTGATAAGAGATGACCGGCGTTTGATGCCATGGACTTCGTAGCCCTTGCTAAGTAGCAACTCTACGAGGTAGGCCCCGTCCTGACCGGTTACCCCGGTGATAAGCGCGCGCTTCATTATGTTAGAAATTAAAGGTTTGCTGACTAAGACTATCAGCTACAAGTGAAATGATTAGTTGTAATTAAATAAGATTGATACAAGTACACGCGAGTGTTGTATCCATTTTAGCTGGATACAAAGATATTGCTTTTGAGTAAATTATATTAGAAAACCACTGTTGAGCTAATTTATTCCCGGCAAAAAGCCCGCACGGCGCTGGCTACCGCTGCTACCGTAGCTTCGGTCAGGCCGGGCCACAGCGGCAAACTCAGGCAGGTGGCGGCCAGGGTTTCGGCGATGGGCAGCGCGCCGGCCCGCCAGCCCAGCGGGGCATAGGCCGGCTGCAAATGGGGCGGCACCGGGTAGTGCACCAGCGTTTCGATGCCCTGCGCGGCCAAATGCTGCCGCAGGGCATCGCGCCGGGGCGTGTGCACCACGTAGAGGTGCCACACCGGCGCGGCCCCGGCCGCCACGGCCGGCCGCCGCAGGCCCGGAATACCGGCCAAATAGGCGTCGTACCAGGCCGCGATTTGGCGGCGCTGCTGCGTCCAGGCGGGCAGGTGGCGCAGCTTTACGCGCAGGGCGGCGGCTTGCAACTCGTCGAGGCGCGAGTTGTAGCCGGGCAACTCGTGGTGGTTTTTGTGGGCGGCGCCGTAGCTGCGCAGGCGGCGTAGCTGCTCGGCCAGGGCAGCATCGTGGGTGGTGATGGCCCCGGCGTCGCCCAGCGCGCCCAGGTTTTTGGTGGGGTAAAAGCTGGTCGCGTTCACCGCGCCGAAGCTGCCCGTGGGCTGCCCCTCAAAAGTCGCGCCCTGCGCCTGGGCGTTGTCTTCGACCACGGCCAACCCGTGCCGGGCCGCAAAAGCCAGGATTTCGGGCATCCGGCAGGGTTGCCCGTACAGGTGCACCGGCAGGATGGCCCGCGTGCGCGGCGACAACGCCGCCGCCAGGCGGGCTGGGTCGAGGTTGCTGGTCAGCGGGTCGGGCTCCACGGGCACGGGCGTGGCGCCGGCATGGGTCACGGCCAGCCAGGTGGCGATGTAGGTATTGGAAGGCACCAGCACCTCGTCGCCGGGACCGATGCCCAGCGCACGCAGCGCCAGCGTGAGGGCGTCGAGGCCGTTGCCGACGCCCACGGTGTGCGCTACGCCGCTAAACTGGCTGTACTCCTGCTCAAACTGCGTTACCTCCTCCCCCAGCACGTACCAGTTAGAGTCGTACACGCGGGCCAGGGCGGCCAGCACGTCGGCCCGCACGGCCGCGTGCATGGCTTCGGAAGAGAAAAAAGGGATAATCGGCTTGCTCACGCGGCGGCTAGGCTTGCCAAAAAGCGGTAAATTCCGCGTAAT
>Ga0182232_1000189_pt1 | contig 17905 bp, 6 predicted proteins | sample G6R1MG_30_FD_155484 | JGI IMG/M metagenome (GOLD analysis project Ga0182232, IMG submission 155484) | Phyllosphere microbial comminities from miscanthus, Michigan, USA - G6R3_NF_07NOV2016_LD2 MG | ecosystem: Host-associated > Plants > Phyllosphere > Phylloplane/Leaf | place: USA: Michigan... | reverse complement strand
CACCCCGCTCCGGCCCTTGAGGGCAAGGCGGTACTTGCCCTCCACGTCGGTAGCCGTACCATTCGAGGTCATGTCCTTCTCATACACGGCCACGCCCGGCACCGCGCCCAGGCGGTCGGTCACGGTGCCCTGCACCACGCGCCCTTGCGCCAATGCCGACTGGCCAAAGGCGCTGAGCGCCAGCACCAGTAGAAGTAAAATGTGTTTCATATTAAGTATATCGGGTGGGAAGTTTTGCTTTTTGGCGGTTAGCCTTTGGCTGCTGGCGGTTGGCTTTTCTGCTTGCTCCAGGTAAGTAGCTTTTAGCTGCTGGCTGGTGCCTGGCAAAACGCCAACCGCCAGCAGCTAAAAGCTAACAGCCAAAGAGACTACCAGCCGGGATTTTGGACCAGGTTCAGGTTTTTGGTGGTTTCGTCGTAGGGCAGCGGCAGGTAGTAGAGGCGCGCCTGCCACAGCATGGAGGCCGCCTGCGCGCGGGTGTTGTAGGTGTAGGTGTAGGGCGAGGCCGTGGTGCCCGCGCCGGCGCGCGTTATCTGCACCCCGTAGAGCGGGCCGCTGAGCACGGTGGGGGCCGTTTTCCAGCGGCGCACGTCCCAGAAGCGGTGCTCCTCGAAGCCCAGCTCGATGCGGCGCTCGTTTTGGATGAGCGTGCGGGCATCGGTCTGGCTGATGCCGGCCGCGATGCCAAAGCGGTTGTTGGTGCCGGCCGTGAGGCCCGCCCGCCGCCGCAGGGCGATAATCTGGGTTACCGCGTCTTCGGTGCGGCCCACCTCGTTCAGCGCCTCGGCGTAGTTGAGCAGTATCTCGGCGTAGCGAAACAGCGGGAAATTGTGGCTCTGGTTGGTGTAGGTGGTCGAGCTGGTGAAGTCACCCATGAATTTGCGCAGGTAGTAGCCGGTGCGCGTTTGGGTGGCCGACCCGCCCGGCCGGTCGCGGCCCCCGTCGAAGGTTTCCACGTTGCGGCTCAGCCAGCGGCTGCCGGTGGTGGTGGTGCCGGTGGTTACGCCGTTCGTGAATACCGACAGCAGCAGGCGCGGGTCGCGGTTGGCGTAGGGGTTTTGGGGGTCGTAGCCCGAGCCGCTGGCCGTGATGGGCAGGCCGGTGAGCGTCGGAAAAGCGTCCACGAAGTTCTGGCTGGGGCTGGTGAGGCCCTGGCTGGCGGCGGGGGTACCGTAGCCCATGGGAGCGTTCCAGGTTTCGAGGTTAAAGCTGTTGGGGCTTTGCTTGGCCAGGATAATCTCGGCGTTCTTCTTGATAGTGAACACCGTGGCGAAAGCCGTGCCGGCCGGCGTGGTCAGCAGGCTGTGCACGTTGTTGGGCGCGGTCATCAGGTCCTGGGCGGCATTCAGGGCCAGCGTCCAGCGGCCGGCGTCGTAGCTGGGGTAGCCTTGCAGCTGGTTGGCGCCGTTCACCTGCCCGCCGTTGTAGAGCGGGCTGGCGGCGTAGAGCAAAACCCGGCTTTTGAGGGCCAGCGCGGCGGTGCGCGGAATGCGGCCCCACTCGCCGTCGGGGATGCTGCCGGGCAGGCGCAGGTCGTTGCGGATGGCGTCGCACTCGCTCGTGATGTAGCTCACGCAGTCGGCGTAGCTGTCGCGCGGCAGCGCCAGGTCGTCGTCGAGCGTGAAGAGGCGGTCGCGCACCAGCGGCACGCCGCCGTAGCGTTTCACCAGCTCCCACACCAGCATGGCCCGGATAAAGCGCGATTCGGCCTTCCAGATGGTGATGTTGCTGGCCAGCGCGGGCACCCGGTCGATGTTGGCCAGGAAAATATTCACCCGCCGGATGCCGGCGTAGGCCGTAGTCCAGTACTGGTCGGGGCTGTTGACGACGCTGATGGCGCCGTTGGTGAAGTACTGCGCCGGGCGGTTGAAACGCGACGGAATGGCATCGTCGGTGCCGGCAGCCAAAAAGTCGCCGGTGCCGTCGCCCAGGCGGTTGAAGCCGCTGGGCAGGTAGTTGAAGAGGTCGTTGAAAAAGAACAGCGCCACCGTGGCATTGCGGTCCTGCTCATCCCACTGCAAGTTGTCGCGGATGAAGTAGCGCGGCTCGGTTTCGGGGTCTTTCTGGCAGGCGGTGCTGCCCAGGGCCAAAAGGGCGGCCAGCGCCGGCACGTAAACTTTTTTGGGTAGTAGATACATGGGTGGGGCGCGGGTTAGAGTTTGATGTTGAAACCAAAGTTGAGCAGGCGCTGCTGCGGGTAGGCGGCGTTGAACACCTCCGGGTCGATGCGGTCGAACTGACTGAACGACAACAGGTTGGTGCCATTAAAGAAGAACCGCACGCCCTGCACCCGCACACGCTTGCTGATATTCAGCGGCACGGTGTAGCCTACTTCCACGTTTTTGAGGCGCACGTAGCTGTTGTCGCGCACCCAGTAGCTGCTGGTAGCGAAGTTGTTGATGTTGCCCCCGATGCCCAGGCGCGGGTAGCTGGCATTGGGGTTGGTGGGCGTCCAGCGGTCGAGGTGCTGCTCGAAGGCATTGCCAAAGCCGTTGTTCTGGAAGGCGTACTCGCTGTTGCCTTGCAGGTAGATGGTGCGGTTGAGCACGCCCTGCATCAGCAGGGTGGCGTCGAAGCCCTTCCAGCGGGCGCCCAGCGTGATGCCGAACGGAATGGTGGGGTTGGCCTTGCCGATGGGCGCAATGTCAAGCTGGTTGATAACGCCGTCGCCGTTCAGGTCTTTATAGCGAATGTCGCCTGGCTGTAATTGCGGTGTAGTATAGCCCACTATCGTGGGGGCACCCTGGATTTCGGCCGGGCTCTGAAACAGCCCGTCGGCGATGTAGCCAAAAAGCTGGCCCACCGGCTGCCCGGTGCGGCGCATGTAGTCGTAGGGGCGGAATACCTCATCCTGGGTCAGCACGCGGTTGTACTGCACGCCCATATTGAGGGCGGCCAGCAGGCTCAGGCCCCCGAAGTTTTGCTGGTAGCTGAGCTGCGTCGTAACGCCGTAGTACTGGTTGCGGCCGATGTTCTCGTTGGGGTACAGCTGGCCAATCAGGCCGGTGTTGCGCCCGCGCTGCTGCAGCAGGTCGTAGTACAGCGAGTTGTAGTACTCGAAGGTGATGCCCAGGTGGTTGTCGAGCACCGCGCCCTGCACGCCCAGCGTAAATTTGCGGGCCTTTTCCCAGGTGCGGTTGCGCGAGGCCAGCACCTGCTCGCTCACGGCCGTAACGCCGCCCGCGCCGGTGCCAAATACCGGCCCGCCGGTGTCGAAATACTGCTGGATGTAGCTAAAGTAGCCCGGCACGTCGTTGCCGGTGAGCCCCAGCGAGGTGTAGAGCTTCAGGTACGAAAGCCAGCTTTGGGTGCTTTGCAGGAAGCTCTCGCGCGAGATGTTCCAGGCCAGACCGCCGGCCGGGAAAAAGCCGTACTTAAACGCGCCGTTGTCGGGGTAGCGGTTCGAGCCGTTGAGGCCGAAAGCAAACTCGGCCACGTACTTACCCATGTAGTTGTACGAGCCCCGGCCCGACAGCCCCTGCACCGTATAGGGCAGGTCCGAATCGGTGGTGAGCGAGTTGCGCGAGGCCAGCAGCACGCCGTGCAGGCCGTGCACCTCGCCCTGGCGGTCGTAGCCCAGGTCGGCCTCTACGTAGGTAGTATTGTTTTGAAAAACAAGCCCTTGGTTGTTCTGCTGCTCGCCGTTGGTGCCAAACTGCGTGTAGGTGGGCTGGCCGTTGGCGCCCACGCCCTGCTGAAACACCGCGAACTGCTTGTCGCGGTAGTAGATTTCCGACAGGCTGGCGTAGTACGAGCCCAGCGCCTTCACCCACAGGCCGGGCGTCACCTCATTGAGCGAGCGGCGCAGGTAAAAGTCGGCAATTACGTCGCGGGAGTACGTTTCGCGGTAGCCCGAGCCCACGGCCTGTGCCCACAAGTTGTTCTGGTACTGCTGGTTGCCGCCGTAAGTACCGTTGTCGTTGTACACCGGGTAGGCCAGGGCCGGCGTGTTGATGATGTTGCTCAGGATGGCCGGCAGGCCCTGCCCGAAGTTGGCCCCGGTGTCGTTGTTATTCAGGATGCGGCCCAGCAGCTGAATGCCGCCCGTCAGCTTTTTGCTGAGCTGCAGGTCCACGTTCGAGCGCAGGGTGTAGGCCTTGTAGTCGTTGCTGGTGTTGTACTTGTTGATGTCGCTGGTCTTGAGCAGGCCCGACTGCTTGAGGTGCTCCACGCTCACGAAGTACTTGGAAAACAGGTTGCCGCCGCTGGCCGAAAACGTGTAGCGGTCGAGCTGCGACGACTTTTTCAGCAGCTGCTCGTTCCAGTTCACGTTGGGGTGCCCGATGGGGTCCTGCCCGTTCTGGTACAGGGCCAGGTCCTGGGCCGAGTAGGCGGCCGGCAGTTGGTCGTTGGCCCGCGCCTCGTTGCTGAGCAGGGCGTAGTTATAGGCGTCGAGCGGCTTGGGAAACTTGATGGGCGACTGAATGGCCGACTGCACCGTGAGCGAGATGCGCGGCTGGCCGGGCGTGCCGCGGCGGGTTGTCACGTTGAGAATGCCCGCGTTGGTGTTGCGCACGCCCAGCATCGAGGTGCTCAGCGCGTCCTTGAGCAGCGTTACTGACTCAATCTCCTCCAGGTCAAAGTTGTAGATGGGCCGCACAATCCCGTCAATCACCACCGTGGCGTTCTGGCCGAGCAGCGAGGCAAAAGCCAGGTCATTGCCCGGCTGGCCCGAAAACTGCGCTACCTGCAAGCCCGCGCCCTGCCCCGTCAAGGCCGTCAGAAACGAGGTAACCGGCATTCGCAGCAGGGTATTGTTGTACACCGTCTGGGTCGAGGCCGCCGTGAGGTCGGGCCGCAGGCTGGTCCCAAACAGCAGGCGCACCGGCTTGAGGCGGGCCACGGCCGGGTTTTTGGTATCCAGCATAATGATGGGCGTCAGGTCGTCGCTAGCCACGAAGCGCCGGACGACCGAGCCCTCCACGCTCAGCACCAGGCTTTCGCCGGCCTGCACGCCCGGCATAGGCGCCTGCCCCACCGAATCGGTCACGGCCACCAGGGTGCCCCCCGCATTGGCCAGCTTCACGCCGCGCAGGGGCTCGCCGTTCTCATCAGTTACCGAAGGCGTGAACACCTGGGGCACGGGCGCCCGGTTGAGCTCGGTGGGGGTGCCGGGCGTTTTGGCCGTGTCGCTTTCCACCACGGCGCGCTGGGCCGGCAGCGGTACGTTGATAATCTGCGCCCGAGCAGCCGGCGTAATGGCGACGCCCGCAGCAGCTAAAAATAATAGTCGGCAGAGCGCCCTTGAGGGTAAGGGTTTAGGCATAGAAAAAAGGAGGTAGCGGAAGACGCTGGGTGGGAAAATACGGGATATCAACGGCGAGCGCACCGGCCCGGCCAACTACAGTAAGTACATGCTCACCACAGCCGCCGACCAGTACTGGCCCGCCTTGCAGCAACGCAAAAGTAGAAGCCGACCTAGCGGCCCGGCGGGGACGTTTTCACCAATTAGCAGGGGGTAAATTCATCTGTTACTTAACTATTACCCGCTAGTTAAGCGCGTATTCACCCTTAATATAACCCTCCTAACTTGTTTTATATCAGCAATAATAAGCATCTACCAGCTTACTACCAGGGGGTAGAAACCCGTCAGTGATGGCGGCCCCAGGTTGGGCAGCCATACTTACCTTGCAACCTAGTTGGGCGCTGCTCCTAGGGGCAGTTTTTGCTCAGAAGTATATCCTTATTTTACTCAGCCGGGCGGCCAGCGCCCTACCTGGCTGCTTACGCCCCTTGTCGCTTCCTTCTGCCGCGCTTATGCTGCTTTTTTACCGCTGTTTGCTTTCGCTGGCACTACTATTCTCGTTAGTAGCGGGCGCGCGGGCACAGGACACTGCCCCGAGCGAGTTTCGCTTCGAGCACCTCACCGTAGACCAGGGCCTGAGCCACAGCGACGCCATGGCCGTGGCCCAGGACCAAGCCGGCTTTATCTGGGTGGGCACCAACCGCGGCCTCGACCGCTACGATGGCTACGAGCTCAAACAGTACCTGCTGCCCATCACGCGCCAAGGCGTGGCTGGCAACCGCATCAAGGTGCTGCACGTGGCCCCGGCCACCGGCCGCCTGTGGGTGGGCACCGAGCGCGCTGGCCTGCACTACTACGATGCTACCGCCGACCGGCTGCTGCCCTTGGGCAAGCAGCAAATCCCGGCTGCCTACCGCCCGCTGCTGGGGCAGCTCGCCAATGTTAGCATTATGGCCCTGGCCTCCGATGCGCAGGGGCGGCTGTGGGTGGGCACCCAGCAAGACGGGCTTTTTGTGCTGACGTTTGGCGCGCGCGGGCAGCTGGCCAGCCTGCGCCGGGTGCTGCCGGCCGTGCGCGCCACCGCCGAATACTACATCAGCAGCCTGGCCACCGATGCCGAGGGCAACGTGTGGGTGGGCTCCTACGACCGGGGCCTGGGCCGGGTGCGCGCCGGCAGCACCCGGCCCGTAATCGAGGCCACGGCAGTAACCGACCAGGTGCGGGTGCTATACGTGGACCGGCGCGGCGATTTCTGGATAGGCCTCGACCAGCGGGTGCTGTGGGTGAGCGCCGCCAACCGCCGGGCCGGGCGCGAACTGGCCGCCCACCCCCAGCCCCTGGCCTACCCGCAGATGCAGGCGCTGCTGCTCGACTCGTTTGGCCGCCTCTGGGTGGGCACCACCTACGGCCTCTACGTGTGGGAGGCCGGCGCCGTGACGGGCACCGCCCCGCCGCTGCGCGCCACCCCTACCCTGCTGCTGCCCACCGACGGCGAGCCCGGCGGCCTCAACTCCGAGCGCATTCACCAGCTGTTTGAAGACCGCACCCAGGTGATGTGGCTGTGCGCCTCGGCCGGCGGCCTCAACAAGGTAAACCTGCGCCAGAAGCCTTTTGGGCAGCTGCGCCGCCAGCGCGCCGGCCAGGCCGCCCTGGCCAGCAACTACATCAACGCCATTTACAAGGAAGAAGCTACCAACACGCTGTGGCTGGGCACCCGCAACGGTGTGCAGGCCTACGACCTTACCCGCCAGGCCTATCGCAGCTACCTCAGCAAGGACAAAGCCGTGGGCCGGAGCGGCGTAGAGGTGTCGGCTATTTTTAAAAGCCGCACGGGCACGCTCTGGATTGGCACCCGCAACCTCGGCCTCGTGAGCCTGACGCGCACTGGCGGGCGCGAAACCCTTACCCTTCACAACCCACTGGTAGACAGCACCAACCCGCTGCACAATGCCAGCATCGAGCGGCTGACCGAGGACCGCGCCGGCAACCTGTGGGCGGCCACGTTCAACCTGGGCCTCCTGCAGTTCAGCCCCCAGGGCAAGCTCCTGCACGTGTACCGAGCGGGCCAAAATGGCTTGCCCACCAGCCGCTTTACCTACCTGCTCTACGACCCGCGCCACGATGTGCTGTGGGCCAGCACCACCGACCAGGGCCTGCTGAAGCTGCGCGTGGGCCCCGACTCGCTGCGCGTGCTGCGGCAGTTTAAGCACCAGCCCGACGCGGCCGATGGCCTGCGGGTCAACTACGTGTGGCCGTTATTGCTCGACCGCCAGGGCACGCTTTGGGTGGGCACCATCGGGGGCGGGCTGCACCGGCTCGATACCGATGCCCGGGGCCGCGAAACCGTGCGCAGCCTGCACCAATACCTGCCCGAAACCGACGTGGAAAGCCTGCTGGCCGACGATGCCGGCCACCTCTGGATAGGCGGCACCGGCCTCTACCGCTACGCTCCCGCCAGCCACCAGTACCTGCGCTACGACGTGGCCGACGGCCTGCAAAGCAACGCCTTCAAAATAGGGGCCGCCGACCGGGGGGCCGACGGCACGCTCTACTTTGGGGGCATCAATGGCGTGAGCTACTTCCAGCCGGCCATGATTCAGCCCAACCCCTACGCGCCGGTGGTGCAGATAACGGGGCTGCGCATCGCCAACCAGCCGGTGGCCGTGGGCCAGGCCCTGCGCGGCCAGGTGCTGCTCAGGCGCCCGCTCGCAGTGCCCCAAACGGTGGTTATCCGGCCGGCCAACAACGACTTCTCGGTCGAATTCGTGGGCCTCAATTACGCCAATCCGCAGAAAAACCGCTACGCCTACCAGCTCGACGGCTACAACCGGGGCTGGGTCACGCCGCCGCCCGGCCAGCGCTCGGCCAGCTTCGCCAACCTGCCGCCCGGCCACTACACCCTGCGCGTGAAGGCCAGCAACGGCGAGGGCGCCTGGAGCGCCCGCCCCGCCACCATCAGCTTCGACGTGCGCGTGCCCTGGTACAAAACCGGCTGGGCCTACGCCCTCTACGCCCTGGTGCTGGTGGGCGGCGTGGCCCTGTACCGGCGCATCGAAATGACGCGCCAGGGCTTGAAAAGCAAGCTGGTGCTGGAGCAGTTTCAAACTGAAAAAGAAAAGGAGCTGACCAATCTCAAGCTCGGCTTTTTCACCAACATCAGCCACGAGCTGCGCACGCCGCTCACCCTGATTTTGGGACCGATGGAGGAGATTATGCGCAGCCCCGGCCCGGTGCCCGGCCTGCCCGCCAAAGTGCAGCTCATGCACCGCCAAGCCCGCAAGCTGCTCGATTTGGTAAACCAGCTGCTCGACTTTCGGAAGGTGGAAACCGGCCACGTGCCGCTGTGCGCCGCCCGCCAGGCGGCCGGGCCGTTTATTGCCGAGCAATACGCCAGCTTTCAGCACCAGGCCCACGAGCGCGGCGTGCAGTACGGGCTCGACCTGCCCGCCGAGCCGGTGGAGCTGTTTTTTGACCGCGGCAAGCTGGAGATTATTCTGACCAACCTGCTGGCCAATGCCTTCAAATACGTGCGCGACCAAGGCCGCGTGGAGCTGGCGGCCGCAGTGGTGGGCAGCCCGGCCGGCCCGGCCGCGTATGCCCACGGCCAGCTGGCCGGCAACTACTTGAAAATAAGTGTCTCAGATACCGGCGTGGGCATTGCCGCGCACGAGCTAGACCGCATTTTTGACCCCTACTACCAGGCCGCCCACACCAACACGCTGCGCATGACGGGCACTGGCATCGGGCTGGCCTTGGCCCGGCAGTTTGCCGAGCGCCACGGCGGGCAGCTCACGGTGGCCAGCACCCAGGGCGTGGGCTCCACCTTCGAGCTGCGCCTGCCTTTTGGGCACCAGCACCTGCGCCCCGAAGACCTGGCCCCCGAGCCCGAGGCCGCCGAAATCGCGGCCGAAACGCCCCTGCCCGAGCCGGCCGCCGATGAGCTGCTGACCGGCGAGCTCACGACCGACCGGCCCGCGCCCGCCGGCCCGCCGCGCCTGCTGGTGGTAGAAGACCACGACGAGGTGCGCGAGTACCTGTGCGCGCTGTTTGCGGCCGACTATCAGGTGCTGGCCGCCGAAGACGGCGTGGTGGGCTGGGAAATGGCGCTGGCGCAATTGCCCGACCTCATTATCTCGGACGTGATGATGCCGCGCTCCGATGGCCTAGAGCTGTGCCAGCGCCTCAAGCAGCACCCCAAAACCAGCCATATTCCGGTGCTGCTGCTGACCGCCCGCACCGCCGAAACCCACGAGCTGGAGGGCCTCGGCACCGGGGCCGACGACTACGTGAGCAAGCCCTTCAACCCCACCCTGCTGCACGCCAAGGCTGAGGCCCTGCTGCGCAACCGCCGCAAGCTGCACGAGTTTTACCAGCGCCGCATCTTGCTGCAGCCCACCGAGATAGTGGTGGCCGACGCCGACCGCGAGTTTCTGGAAAAAGCCATGCATGTGGTCGAGCAGCACCTCGGCGACGCCGACTTTAGCGTGCAGGTGCTGGTGCGCGAAATGGGCATGAGCAGCTCGGTTTTTTACCGCCGCATCAAGAGCATCACCGGCCAAACGGCGGTCGAGTTTATTCGCGATGTGCGCCTCAAGCGCGCCGCCCAGCTGCTGACCAGCACCACCATGCGGGTGTCGGAAGTGGCCTTTGAGGTGGGCATCGAGAATGCCAAGTACTTCCGGCAGGTGTTTCAGAAGCTTTTTGGCATGACGCCTTCGGAGTATGCCCGGCAGCAGCGGGGCGCGGCGGCCCCGGCCGAGTAGCCGGGGCCGGCTTTTTGGCGCGCTGGCAAAATTGGCAACTACGCTTGCAACGATTTGTGGCCCAACCTTCTCCTGGGTTAACTACAAAATCCTTTTTCGCCGATGAAACAGCTTAGCCTGTCCGTACTACTTACGCTGCTGGCCGTGGGGCCGCCGGCCCACGCGCAGCAGCGCCTGACCCAACAGCAGGAGAAAAACCTGGTGGCCTTTGCCCGCATCTTTGGGTACGTGCGCTATTTCCACCCCAGCGACGAAGCGCAGACTATCTCCTGGCCGATGCTGGCCACCAAGGGCAGCCGCCAAATGCTGGCCGTGCAAGACGATGCCGCGCTGGTGCGGGAGCTGAATAACCTGTTTCAGCCGCTGGGGCCGACCATCCGGGTATTCCCGACCAGCCAGCCGGTAACATTCGACCCGGCCGCGCTGCGGCCGCCCGCGGCGGCGCGGGCTACGCGGGTGGTGTCGTGGCAGCACCAGGGCATTGCTACCGGCGAGGGCAAAACCTACCACAGCATCCGGCTGAACCGGCCCGGCACCGCGGCCGACGGTATGCCGCTCGCCAGCAATGTAGATGTCAGCAAATTTGCGGGCCTGCCCTACAAGCTAGCCCTGAGCTGGCGGCGCGGCAAAAACAGCCCCCACGCCACCTTCGCCATCACCCATCGCCAAACGCTGGGTGGCCTCGAAAACCGCCGCGCCACCCAGCGCCAAGCCAACCAAACCCTGACCGCCGCTGGCCGGCGCTACCTGTTCAGCGGCAAAATCGACTCGGCGGCCCGGCGGCTGGATATAGCGCTCAGCTTGCCGCCCGGCTTCGACGATAGCCTGCACGTGACGGCGGCCGTTATCGTGCAGGGCAAGCAAGTGCTGCTGCCGCTGGCGCCGGGCGAAGCCGGCGACCCCGCCGAAAAGCAGACCATCGAAGTGGCTTTCTCCTCGCCCGACCTGCTGGCCGAGCCCCTGTTTAAGGAGCAGTCGCAGCTCGGCGACTACGTGGCCCGCGAGGTGGTGCCGGGCATCAGCTGCCTCGTGCCGCTGGCGCTGGCCGCCGACAAGGCGCACACCTACCCGGTAGGCGACTCGCTGAAGCTCAACCAGCTGCACGTGCGGCCGGCCGACCGGGCCAAGTATCCGGCCGAGTGGGCGCGCTACCAGGGCGAGCGCACCCTGGGGCTGCCCGAAGTGCGGCTGGCCGACGTGGTGGAGGGCTGGAACGCGCTGCGCCACGGCTACGCCTACTGGGCCAGCGCCAGCGTGCCCCCCGATACGCTGCTGCCCCAGACGCTGCGCCGGGCCTACGCCGACAATACCACCATCGGGTTTGTGCGCACCCTGCGGCTGATGCTGGCCGCCCTCAACGACGGGCACGCCTGGGTCACGACCACGTTTGAGGAGCCGCGCAACTACGGGCTGCCGCTGCGCTTTGGGCGGGCGGCGGGCCAGGTAGTGGTCGCGCACGTGCCATTTCCTAAAGAAACCCCGCAGGTGCGGCGCGGCGACGTAGTGGAAGCCATCGACGGCGTGCCCGCCGAGCAGGTGCTGGCCGAGCGGGCGCGCTTCGTGTCCGGCTCGCCCCAAAACAAGGAGTACCAGGCCTTTTGGTCGCTGGCCAGCACCCCCAACGACCGGCCCGCCGCGCTGCGGCTGCGCCGGGGCGACAGCCTGCGCACCGTTACCCTACCCCGCCAAAAAAACGTCGGCATGTGGCTGCCCCAGCCGCCAGCCAACGGCTGGCTGGCCCCCGGCGTTTATTACTACAACCTGGCTACGTTTAGGGAGAAGCTGAGCCCTGCCGACTATCAGACAATGAGCCAGGCTAAAGCGGTGGTATTCGACATCCGCAACTACCCCCAAGAAGGCTTATTCTCCCTGGTGCCGCTGCTACTGACTAAACCGTCCGACCTGGGCTTCATCTATGACATGAATATGCTACGGCCCGACCAGGAGGGCCTGCGCTCGGGCTCCAACGTGAGCCACTACGCGCCCGGCCTGCAGCACCTGCCCGGCCGCATGTACTTTCTGACCGATGCCGTAACGCAAAGCTACCCGGAAACCTTCCTGGCGATGGTACGGGGCCTGCATTTGGGCACCCTGGTGGGCCGCCCCACCTCGGGGGCCAATGGCGGCCGCACCCAGTTGGCGCTGCAAGGCGGCCTCAGCATCGGCTACAGCGGCCAACGGGTGCTGAATGCCGACGGCAGCCGCCACCACGCCATCGGCATCCAGCCCGACATACTGGTAGAGCCCACATTGGAATCCGTACGCCAGGGGCAAGACTTGATTTTAGAAACGGCTTTGCGGCTGGCGAAGGAAGTTCGGTAAGCAGGCAGTTAGCCCCAGCAAAAAGCCCCGCGATTCGGCCGAATCGCGGGGCTTTTTGCTGGCCGCCGCCGGGGCCAAAATACCGCCTCGTAAGGTGCGTTTGCCGCGTGAGGCTTTCATGAATAGCAGCATCGTTACTTACTAAATAACAGATTGATAACCTTGCTTGTGCCAGTAGCAATAAGGTAGTATAGCAGTAATAATTGTGAAATATTGGGGACGGAATTTTGCACCGTCAATCCAACCTGCGGGCTGACCACTCCTTTTAGAAAAAGGATGCTGTAGACCTGCTCGGCCAGCACCCACCTGGCCCGCCTTGCGCCTGCTACCCCTCCCCACTTTTTTTATGAAACAGTATTCTACTAGTATCAGCGCCCGGATTGGGCGCTACGGGCGCAGCCTTGCCCCAACCCTAGTTTTGGGGCTGCTGGCGGGGCCGGCCCTGGCCCAGACCCAGGCCGTGAGCGGCCAGGTAAAAGACGCCAAGGGCGAAGGCCTGCCGGGCGTCAATGTCATCCTGAAAGGCAGCGCGCAGGGCACCGTCACCAACGGCGAGGGCCGCTACTCGCTGAGCGTGCCCGCCAATCAGGCGGGCGCCACGCTGGTGTTTTCGTTCGTGGGCTACAAGGCGCAGGAAGTGCCGGTGGGCAGCCAAACCAGCCTCAACGTGACGCTGGGCGAAGACCAGCAGGAGCTGAACGAGATAGTCGTAACGGCGCTGGGCATCAAGAAGGAAGCCCGCACCATCGGCTACACCACCCAGGAAATATCGGGCGCGCAGCTGGTGAAAGCCCGCGAGCCCAACCCGGTGAACTCGCTGACCGGCAAAATCGCGGGCCTCACGGTGGCCCCGAGCGCCGAGCTGCTGGGCCGCCCGCAGCTGCTACTGCGCGGCAGCTCCAACATCCTGTTTGTGGTGGATGGCGTGCCGATTAACTCGGACACTTGGAACATCAGCCCCGACGACATCGAGACGTACACGGTGCTGAAGGGGCCGAACGCGGCGGCGCTCTACGGCTTTCGGGGCCAAAATGGCGCCATTATGATAACTACCAAGCGCGGCACCGGCGACAAGCGCCGCGTGGCGGTGGAGTTTAACAGCAGCACCCAATTTCAGCCCAGCTACCTGGCCATCCCGGAAAAGCAGAACGAGTACGGCTTCGGCTCGAACTACCAGTACGCCTACACCAACGACCTCTACGACGTAGGCAACCCCAACCGCCGGGCCAACATCTGGGGGCCGCGCTTTGAGGGCCAAAACGTGCCGCAGTACGACTCGCCGCTGGTGAACGGCGTGCGCCAGGGCACGCCCTGGGTGGCGCGGGGTGCCAATAATTTCCGCGACTTTATGCGGGTCGGCGTACTGTCGGCCAATAACTTGTCGGTATCGTCGAGCGGCGATAACTACGACGTGCGGCTGTCGGTATCCAATAACTACCAGCGCGGCATGGTGCCCAACACGGGCCTCAACATCACGAACTTCAACCTGAGCACGGGCGTCAATTTTAACAAGAATATCAAGTTTGACGGGGCGCTGAATTTGAGCTTGCAGAACTCGCCCAACATTCCGCAGAGCAGCTCGGGGCCGGAAAGCCCGACCTACATTTTCCAGGTGTACGGGTCGAGCAGCTGGGCGCTGGCCGACATGCGCGACTACTACAAAGGCCCGCAGGGCGTGCCCGGCGTGCAGCAGTACTACGCCGAATACGGGCGCGGCAACAACCCCTATTTCGTGGCCTACGAGTGGCTGTACGGGCACAAGAAAACCGACCTCTACGGCTACGGCCGCCTCAGCTACAAGCTCAATGACCACGTGAACGTGGCCCTGCGCTCGCAAGTAACGACCTGGAACCAGCTGCGCACCGAGAAGGTCCCGTTTTCGGCCATCACCTACAAAACGCCCGACCTGCGCCAGGGCGACTACCGCGAAGACCGCCGCACGCTGCTCGAAAACAACACCGACCTGCTGCTGACCTACAACCAGCAGCTGAGTAAGAACTTCACGCTGAGCGCGGTGGGCGGGGCCAACGTGCGCCTCTTCAACTACAACGCCAGCTGGGCCAGCACCGACTTTCTCATCGTGCCGGGGGTGTATAATTTCAGCAACTCCAAAAACCCGGTGCAGGCCTACGAGTACGGCTCGGACATGACGGTGCTGAGCGCCTACGCCACTACCGACTTCACGTTCAAGAACATCGCCTCGCTGGGCCTCACTAGCCGCTTCGACAAGCTTTCGACGCTGCCCAAGAATAACCGCACGATTTTCTACCCCTCGGTGTCGCTGAGCACGGTGCTCAACGACTACTTGAAACTGCCCGAGTTCATCTCGTTTGCCAAGCTGCGCGGCTCGTATGCCAACGTGCGCGGCGGCAACACGCAGGCCACCATCGGCTCGGCCTACCAGGCCGTGACGGGCAGCACAGTGGCCTCCAGCCCCATCGGCTACGGCTCGGAGGTGTACACCGCCTACGACGGCCCCAACTACGTGAACCAGGCCACCTACACCATCACGAAGCCCTACAACAACCAGCCGGCGGCCAGCTTTACCAACAGCCTGCCGAGCCCCGATTTGAAGAGCTTTACGGTGGCTTCTTACGAGTACGGCCTGGATGCCAAGTTTTTCGGCAACCGCCTGGGGCTGGACGTGACGCACTTTACGTCGGACAACGGGCCGCTGATATACGCGCTGCCGGTGGCCTCGTCGTCGGGCTACACCAGCCGCACCACCAACGCCGTAACCACCCAAAAGAACGGCTGGGAAGTAGCCCTGACCGGGGCCGTGCTGGCCAACCCCAACGGTTTGAAATGGGATGTGCTCGCCAACTGGAGCACCTTTAAGGAGACGCTGAAGGAGGTGGACGGCACGGAGCAAAGCATTTTGCTGCCCGGCCCCAACCACATCTTCAACATCGGCGACCGGCTCGATGGCTACTACAGCTACAACTACCTGCGCGCGCCCGATGGGCAGATTATCAATGCCGGCACCGGCATTCCGCTGACGCGCCCGGCGGGCACCACCAACATGCAGCTGATGGGCTACACCAACCCCGACTGGGTGTGGGGTGTCACCAACCGCTTCTCGTACAAGGACTTCAATTTCAGCTTCCAGTTTGATGGCCGCGTGGGTGGCGTCATCCGCGACCAGGTGTATGCCTACTCGCTGAGCTCGGGCAACCACCCCGACCTGGTGAGCGGCGACCTCGGCGCGGCCCGCCTGGCCGAGTGGCAGAGCACCAACCTGGGCACCAAGGCCCCCACGCCCGCCTACGTGGGCCAGGGCGTAGTGGTGAGCGGCGGCACCGTAAAATTTGACGCCAACGGCAACATCAGCAACTACAACGAGCTGCAATTTTCCCCCAACACCAAGGCCGTGACCGTGCAGGCCTACACCCAGGGCGTGTACAATGGCGGCATCGAGGAGCCCTACATGGTGAGCAAGACCTACGCCAAGCTGCGCGAGGTAATCATTGGCTACTCGCTGCCAGCCAGCTTGTTGCAAGCGCGCTTTATCAAAGGCGCCAATATCTCGCTGGTGGGCCGCAACCTGCTCTACTTCGCCCAGCGCAAGGACTTCGACCTCGACCAGTACGCCCAGGGCTTTAACCTGGCCGACGGCAGTACTTTGAAGAACCCGAGCCTGCAATCGGCCACCACGCGCTCGATGGGGGTGAATATCAACCTGACTTTCTAATACTTAGCCCTGACGTGGGCGTCTCACCCCCCGGCCCCCTCTCCGAAAAGGAGAGGGGGAGCCAAGCGACTGCTCAACGCAAGCACACGTCAGGTTGCGGTTGGCTCCCCCTCTCCTTTTCGGAGAGGGGGCCGGGGGGTGAGGCGCTACGTTAGCGGGTATCCAAAAATCTAAAGGCACTTACGCCATGAAATATATTGCTATCGCCGCCCTCGCCCTTGCCCTCGCCGCCACCGGCTGCAAGTCAATGGACGAGCAGTTTCCCAACCCCAACCTGCCCACCGCCGAAAGCCCGGTGCCGCCCTCGCTGCTGCTGCCGCGCATCGAGTACGACCTGTACAACAGCGGCGACGGCGGCCCCTTCTCGCAGGTGCAGCGCTGGAACCAGTACACCATCTCCAACGACAGCTACTACGGCGGCCAAAACCAGTACAACTGGACCAATACGGCCTCGCTGTACACGGTGCTCAAAAACGTGAACCAGATGGACGCCCAGGCCGTGAAGCTGCTGGGCACCAAGCAGAACGCCTACAGCGCGCTGGCCAAGTTTTTCCGGGCCTACCTCTTTGTGTGGCAGGCGCAGCGGGTGGGCGATACGCCTGCCTCGCAGGCCGGCCAGGGCCTGGCCAACCTCACGCCCGCCTACGACAGCCAAAAAGCCGTGTACGCGCGCAGCCTGGCCATGCTCGACACGGCCAATACCCTGCTGAGTGGCCCGCTCACGGGCGGCTTTAGCGGCGATATGTACTTCACCACTACCACGCAGTGGCGCCGGGTGGTGAATAGCTACAAGCTGCGCGTGCTCATCAGCCTTAGCAAGCGCGCCCTCGATAATGCTGACTTGCAGGTGCCGCAGCAGTTTGCCACGATAGTGAACAACCCTTCGCAGTATCCGCTGCTAACCAGCAATTCCGACAACTGGGTGTTCCAATTCAACTCGGCCTACAACACTTACCCGCACACGCCCAACGACACCTACAATGCCCGCCAGAACTCGGGCGCGCCCTACCTCAGCCTCACCACCGCCACCCAAGACCCGCGCACCTTCGTGACGGCCACGCCCGCCCCGTCCCAACTCGCGGCCGGCAAGTCGGTGGGCGACTTCTCGGCTTACGTGGGCAGCAGCCCCGTTTTGGGCCTCAGCGACTTGTCTACATTTTCCAACGCCGGGCGCTACTCGTTTACCAATTTTCTGCGCTACTACGGCTCGGTGAGCGGCCCCGAACCCTACATCCTGTTGGGCTACGCCGAGCAGAATTTTAACATCGCGGAAGCCGCCAACCGGGGCTGGGTAACGGGCCTTTCGGCCGATACCTACTACCAGCGCGGCATTAATGCCTCGCTCGATTTCTATGGCCTGAGCAACGGGCAGGCGCTGACCATTGGCGATGCGGCGGGCAAGCCGCTTGGCACGGCAACAGTGTCGCGCAGCGCCTTTTTGGCCAACTCGGGCGTGGTGTACAAGGGCGACAATACCGCTGGCCTGGAGCAGATTCTCAACCAGAAGTACGTGGCCTTCTTCCAGAATTCGGGCTACGAGGCCTTCTACAACTGGCGGCGCACCGGCTACCCGAGCACCTTCGTGAGCACCGGCAGCGGCCTCAATGCCAATGGCCGCATCCCGCGCCGCTGGCAATACCCGGTAGACGAGCAGACCTACAACACCACCAACTACCAGACCGCGCTGAAAAGCCAGTTTGGTGGGGTCGATGACTTGAACCAGGATACCTGGCTGACGAAGTAAGGCGCAGTACCCCACCCCCGGCCCCTCCCCTCTCCCGGAGGGGAGGGGCCGGGGGTGGGGTACTGCGCTTGACGAGCTACCATATAACCTATCATGAAAAAGCTCCTTTTCCTCCTACTTTTCGCCACGCCCGCCCTGGC
>Ga0182232_1000188_pt1 | contig 17917 bp, 14 predicted proteins | sample G6R1MG_30_FD_155484 | JGI IMG/M metagenome (GOLD analysis project Ga0182232, IMG submission 155484) | Phyllosphere microbial comminities from miscanthus, Michigan, USA - G6R3_NF_07NOV2016_LD2 MG | ecosystem: Host-associated > Plants > Phyllosphere > Phylloplane/Leaf | place: USA: Michigan... | reverse complement strand
CTGTCCGAACGGATCGCCGAGGCGGATCGGCTCTATCACCAGGAGGACGCGCCCGAGATCTCGGATGCCGAGTACGACGCCCTGCGTCGCCGCCTGGAAGATATCGAGGCCCGGTTCCCGGATCTCGTCGGGACCGGCGCGGCGAGCGCGTCCGTGGGGGCGAAACCGTCGGAAAAATTCGCCAAGGTCCGGCACGCCGTGCCGATGCTGTCCCTCGGCAACGCCTTTGCCGATGAAGAGGTGGAGGAGTTCGTCGCCCGCGTGCGCCGCTTCCTCAACTGGCCGGACGAGGAGGCGCTGGCCTTCACCGCCGAGCCGAAGATCGACGGCCTGTCCCTGTCCCTGCGCTACGAGGGGGGCCGCCTCGTTACCGCCGCGACGCGCGGCGACGGCGAGACCGGCGAGGATGTCACCCGCAACGCCCGCGCGGTCGGTGACATTCCCGAAACTCTCACCGGCGACGACGTGCCGGAAATCTGCGAGGTGCGCGGCGAGGTCTATCTCTCGCACGCGGATTTCGCGGCCATCAACGCGCGCCAGGAGGCCGCCGGCAAGGCGTTGTTCGCCAATCCGCGCAACGCGGCGGCGGGCTCCCTGCGCCAGCTCGATCCGGCGATCACCCGGTCGCGGCCGCTCAAGTTCTTCGCTTACGCCTGGGGAGAGCTGTCCGCCGCACCGGACTCCACCCAGCACGGGATGATGGACGCGTTCCGGCGCTGGGGCCTGCCGGTCAATCCCCTCACGGTCCGCTGCGCTTCGGCGGCAGAGATGATCGCGCATTACCGGCGCATCGAGGCCGACCGGGCCAATCTCGGCTACGACATCGACGGCGTGGTCTACAAGGTCGACGACCTCGCGCTTCAGCGCCGCCTCAGCTTCGTCTCGCGCTCGCCGCGCTGGGCGCTCGCCCACAAGTTCGCGGCCCAGAAGGCCCTCACGGTGGTCGAGGACATCGCCATCAATGTCGGCCGCACGGGCTCGCTCAATCCCCTGGCCAAGCTCCGGCCCGTGACGGTGGGCGGCGTCGTGGTCTCGAACGCGACACTTCACAACGAGGGCTACGTCCAGGGGGTCGGCGGCGACGGCGAGCCGATCCGGGACGGGCGCGACATCCGCATCGGCGACACCGTGGTGGTGCAGCGGGCCGGCGACGTGATTCCGAAGGTGATGGACGTGGTGCTCGACAAGCGCCCGGCCGACGCGACCCCCTTCGTGTTTCCGGACCGTTGTCCCGCCTGCGGCAGTCGGGCGATCCGCGAGATCAACCCGCGCACGGGCAAGCCCGACGCCGTGCGCCGCTGCACCGGCGGCCTCGTCTGCCCGGCGCAGGGGGTGGAGCGCCTGAAGCATTTCGTGTCGCGCAACGGCTTCGATCTGGAGGGGTTCGGGCAGACCTACATCGAGGTGCTGTTCGAGGCGGGCGTGATCAAGCAGCCGGCCGATCTGTTTCGCCTCGATTTCGCGGAGCTGAAGGCCGCCATCGTCGCCCGCCGCGAAGCCCTCTCGGCCGAGCGCCGGGCCGAAGGCGCGCCCGCGCCGAAGAAGCCGACGAAGAAGAAGGGCGAGGAGGAGGACAAGGCGATCCACAACCTCCTCGCCGCCGTCGAGGACCGCCGCCGCCTGCCGCTCAACCGCGTCCTGTTCGCTCTGGGCATCCCCGACATCGGCGAATCGACCGCCAAGGCCCTGGCGAAACGGTTTCCCGACATGGACGCCCTAATGGCGGGGGTCGCAGCGGCGGCCGACGCCCAAGCCGGGCCGGACTGGATCGAACTCTCCACCGTGTCCCGCATCGGCCCGACCACCCGAGACCGCCTCCTCGAAGTCGGTTATCCGCGCGATGCATCGGACCCGGAGGAGGGCGAGGCCGAGGCATCCCAGCCCCCCGGCCGCATCCGCCTCACGGCGCCTCAGCGCGCGAGTCTCCTTGCCCATTACGGCGACGAGGCGCGGATCGTCGCCGGGATCGAACGGGCGGCGTCGCAACGCCCCGGCGACGCCTACCGCCACTTCGCGGATGATGGCGAGATCGGCCCCGTGGCCACGGATTCGCTCATCGCCTTCTTCGCGGAGCCGCACAACGATGCCGCCGTGCGCGCCCTCCTGGCGGCGGTGACGACGGAGCCCATGGCGACGCCCGCCGCCGCGACGGCGTTCGCCGGCAAGACCGTGGTGTTCACAGGATCCCTGGAGCGGATGACCCGCAGCGAGGCGAAGGCCACGGCCGAGCGCCTCGGCGCCAAGGTCTCGGGCTCCGTCTCGGCCAAGACGGACCTCGTGGTGGCGGGGCCCGGCGCCGGCTCGAAGCTCAAGGACGCCGAGAAGCACGGCGTCGAGGTGGTGAGCGAGGAGGCCTGGCTGGCCCTCGTCGCCAGTGCTTGAGGCCCCGGCCCGCCCGGGATAGATGTGACCGGCCCCATGCAAAAGATCGTCGCCCTCGACTTCGAGACGGCCAACGAGCGGCGCGACAGCGCCTGCGCCGTCGGCCTCGCCTGGATCGAGGATGGGGCGGTGGTGCGGCGCGAATCGCGGCTGATCCGGCCGCCGGAGCTCAGGTTCTCGCCGGGCAACATCCGCGTCCACGGCATCCTCCCGGCGGATGTGCGGACGCAGCCGCTGTTTCCCGAGGTGATGGCCGCGTTCCTGCCCGACCTCGCGGACGGCCTCGTCCTCGCCCACAATGCGGGGTTCGACATGGGGGTGCTGCGCGCCTCGCTGCAGGCGCACGGCCTGCGTCCGCCGGCCTTCTCATACCTGTGCACCCTGCAGATCGCCCGCCGGGTGTTTCCGGCGGAGGAGGGCTGCGGCCTCGGCAAGGTCGCAGCCCGCCTCGGCATCCGCTTCGCGCACCACGATGCCGGGGAGGACGCCTATGCCTGCGCCGAGATCGCCCTCGCGGCCATGCGCCAGACCGGCGCGCCCGATCTGTTCGGTTTGTCCCGCGCCCTTCGTTTGCCGATCACGACGGTGCCCGAGGGGCCGGACCGCGCGCCGCCACCGCGCGCCCCGTCCGGATCGCCGCCAGACCGGGTCCGCACCGCCCGGCTCCTGACCTTCGCGGTCAAAGGCCGACGCGGCGACCGATACAGCGTCACCCTCGAAGACCGGGCGACGGGCCCGCACCTGCGCTGCACCTGCATGGCCGGGCGGTACGGCACCCGGTGCCGTCACGTCGCGGCGCTTCTGGACGGCGACATCACCGACCTCCTGTCGGGCAACCACGACGACGTCGAGCGCCTGCGCCTGCGGATGGTCGCGGCGGAACCCCGCGCGGGCGCCTGACGCGGACTTCCGACAGGTCTTCCAGGGCTCTGCCCTGGACCCGCGAAGGGCTGACCCTTCGAACCCCGGAGATGGGCTTGCGATCCTCAGGATCGTTCGAGGCGGGCCGTCAGCGTGCGGGCTTTCACCCGGTGGACGAAACGCGGACCAGCGAGCAGGCGCTCGCGGCGCACGAGGTCGCCGGCGCGCGGCGCCCCGACGCCGATGACGCCCTCACCCCGCGCCACGAGTCGGGCGGGCAGGCCCGCATGGGGCCGGCGCAGGCGCGCGAGCGTCATGTCCGGCCGCGCCGTGCCGATGAAGCGGTCGAGGATGCGGATCCAGCCTTCGGCCGGCACGTCCCCGGCTTCGAGGCACAGCACCCAGTCGCGCCGCGCCGCCTTCGCGCCCGCCGACCACGCCGACCCCCCGTGCTGACGCAGGACGAGCTTGGCCCCCGTCGCTTCGGCGACGGTATCGATGGCGGCGGTATGGCTCGACGCGACGATGACCGCATCGCCCACGAGTCCGGCGGCGACACCCGCCACGAGGGCGCCCAGCGTATCGGCGAGCTGGTCGATGGAATCGGGATCGGCCGGCCGCGCCACATGGATGAGAGCGGAAATCATGCCCGCGCATAGCGTATTTTCGCCACAACTGAAGCCGTCGCGCAGGTCGTAATCCCACCTCTGTCGCGCCGTCGAAGATCGAAACGCCCCAATGCCCGGATTATGTGCAGGGGCGTGGTCATATGTTCGTGATATGTTCGCGTAAATGCGGGAGCGGAGAACGAGATGTCGCGCGGCGTATCCGGGGCCGGACGGGCGGAGGCGGAGGACGAAGGTGCGTCGCGCCGTCTCCCGTCCACCACCCGGCCGGCCGAAACTCGCCGCGGCCGGGGCGCCACCGCCAATCCGGACGGACGGTTCGAGGCGACGCGGCGGGAGCTCTTCGACGACGGTTGGGCGGCGGATGCCCCGGCTCCCTTGCGCACGGTGGTGACGGCGGAGCGCGCCCGCACCCTCATCACCCGCAACACCTCGCCCGACATCTCGTTCGACCGCTCGATCAACCCCTATCGCGGCTGCGAGCATGGCTGCGTCTACTGCTTCGCCCGACCGAACCACGCCTATGTCGGTCTCTCGCCCGGCCTCGATTTCGAGACGAAGCTGTTCCACAAGCCGGATGCGGCCCGCCTCCTGACGGCCGAACTGTCGGCGCCCGCTTACCGGCCGGCGACCATCGCCCTCGGGACCGCCACGGACCCGTACCAGCCCATCGAGCGTGAGCACCGCCTGACGCGGGGCATCCTGGAAGTGCTGGCGCGGTTCCGGCACCCCGTGGGGATCGTCACCAAGTCGAACCTCGTGGTGCGCGACCTCGACCTCCTCGCGGATCTGGCCCGTGACGACCTCGTGAAGGTCGCCGTGTCGGTCACCACCCTCGACCCCGACCTTGCCCGCCGCCTAGAGCCGCGCGCGCCGCATCCGAGAAAGCGCCTGGAGGCCATCGAACGCCTGAGCGCGGTGGGTATCCCCGTCATGGTCATCGCCGCCCCGGTGATCCCGTCGCTCAACGACCACGAGATCGAGGCGATCTTGGGCGAAGCGCGGAAACGGGGCGCCCGGGAGGCAAGCCATGTGCTCCTTCGCCTGCCCCACGAACTCGATGCCCTCGTGGACGACTGGTTCGCCGAGCATTATCCGGGGCGGCGCGCCCACGTGATGTCCCTGGTGCGTCAGGCCCGGGGCGGCCGGGCTTACGACGCGGAGTACGGCCACCGCATGGTCGGCACTGGCGCTTACGCCGCGCTCATCGTGCAGCGCATGCGCCTCGCCCGCCGCCGCCTCGGCTATCCGGAAGACCGCTTACGGCTTCGGACGGACCTTTTCGCTCGACCGACGGACCAGCTATGCTTGTTCTAGGGCTTAAGTCGGATTAACTTGAGCCTGCAAATGGCCGTTGAGGCTGGAAACCGGACCCTGGCCCTTTGGCCACGGGCAGGCGTTTCGATTTCAATCCGACTTCACCATCGAAGCAAACCTTAGCGTCCGTGCTGGAGTGTTATTCGGAACACTTCCGCAAGCTCATAAAGCATGCGTTGACCATAGTGCTCGATGAAGCCTCGAACCAAACCGGCTCGAAGCGTCGGCGCAACACCGCCGCATGGCGTTGAACCTCACGTGACTGTGAGCGGCGTGCGAGGCAACAATCCGCATTGAAACCGCTTGGGCAGGGGCAGCACGTACGTGCCGCCAATTTCATCCCTGCTCCAACGAGAATTCTGATGACGCCTCAGTTCTGGCTATGGCTCGGCTTCGCCGGCATGGCGGCAGGTGCCGCCGCGATCCTGTTTCTCGCGAAGGGGCGGACGCGCGCCGAGGAAGCCGATGGCATCATCCACGGGATCGTGCCGATCATCGCAGCCTGCTCCTACTTTGCCATGGCGACCGGGCAGGGCAGCATCATCCTCCCGGCCGGTCCGGACGCCGCCGATGTCGCGCGTCAGTTCTACTTCGCCCGCTACATCGATTGGACCTTCACCACGCCCCTGCTTCTCCTCGGCCTCGCCCGCACCGCGATGCATTCGGGAATGCGCCGGCCGGCCATCGTCTGGGGTCTGATCGGGTCCGACCTCATCATGATCGTGACGGCGTTGGCCTTCGGCCTGTCGACGGTCGCCTGGATCAAGTGGACCTGGTTCGCCATCTCCTGCGGCGCCTTCCTGGCCGTGTTCTACGGGATCTTCGTCCAGCTGCGTGAGGAGAACGCCGCGGAGCGCGCCGACGTCCAGTCCGCTTTCCGGCGTAACGCCGTGTTCCTGACCGTCGTCTGGTGCATCTATCCTGCAGTGCTCCTCGTTGGTCAGGACGGCCTCGGCCTTCTGTCGCCGACCGTGGCCCTGGCCGTCGTCGCGCTCTCGGACCTGACTGCAAAGGTTGTGTACGGTGTGATGGCCACCATCGAGACGACACGGGCCGTCGACCGGGACTTGGTCGAGGGCGGGACCACGACCACGCCGCTGCGCCGCGCGGCCTGATCCCATGGTCGCTCGCGCCGTCCTCCCTGCTCTTGCGAGCCCTGCGCGAGCGAGCTGCCGCAGTCGCGCTCCGGAGGGGCTCCGCCTCCTCACGGGCGCCGCCCTGACGATCGCCCTCGCGGCCTCCGCGGCCCTGCCGCGCGAGGCCTCTTGGCTCGTGGCCCTCGCCCTGGTGATCGGGCTTGGTGTCCCGCACGGCGCCCTCGACGGGGCCGTCGCCGCCGCCCTGCTGCGCCCGCGCTATGGACGGGTCTGGTTCGGTGTCTTCGCGCTGCCGTATCTTGGCCTCGCGGCCCTGGTGCTGCTCGCCTGGCAGCTTGCCCCGATGGCGGCCTTGGCGGGCTTCCTCGCCCTGTCGGTCCTGCATTTCGGCGAAGAGGATGCCGGCCCGGGCCGGCCGTTCGAGGCCCTGGTGCGCGGCGGGCTGCCGATCGCCCTGCCGGCGCTGCTGCGACCGGACGAGACCGCTGGCCTGTTCGCGGCCGTCACGTGTGTGCCGATGCCACACCTCGTTGGCTGGTGGGTGGCCGCCGCTTGGCTCTGGCTCATTCTCGCCGTCGTCTGGCTTCTGATTCATCGCCGCCGAGGTGCCGTGCCGGTCGAGATGGCCGCCTTGGCCGTCGCGTTCGCGCTCCTGCCACCGCTGACGGCCTTCACCCTGTACTTCATCGGCCTGCACGCTCCGCGGCACATGCGCGCCTTGGTGCGTGACCCGATTCGGGCTCCCGGCGTCGACACGATGGACAAGGCCGTCCGCGCTGCGCTGCCTGTGTTCGGACTGACGCTCCTGCTCGGCGCAGCCCTCTGGCCACTCTACGCCGCTGGCGCGAACACCTCCGCCGCCGCACTGCTATGCCTCACCCTGCAGATGCTGTCGGCCTTGACCGTGCCGCACGTGCTGCTCGACCGGATTGTGAGTAAATTTAAAAAATAGTTCTGATTATTTTCTTTGTACAGTTTTTGCCGAAGGTGAGGTTTGCTCTACCCCTGAAAGCGTCCTGTATATACTTATGGTCCGCTTCTCTGCGCCTCTCTCGCCGCAGTCGTCGACCCTTGCTGTACCGACTGTCTGGAAGCGGACTTCCCTGACATCTGCCGAAGGGTCGCACGCGATGTCTTACCTCGCCGGTCTGGTCGCGGTGGAGCTCTCGGCGCGTTCCCTGATCCTTGGATCAAAGGAAGCAGCCCATCGCCCATGATGTGACGCTCGCTATTTCGGCGAACCGGTATCCATATCGGCAAAACCAGCGCTTGGTTCGTAGGCGCGGGTGAAGCTTATGCGATGATGCGCCGAGCGGCCGCGTACACTCAGTCCCGCCAGATGCACCTTGGTGCCGTAGCCGACGTTGCTGTCCCAGCCATAGGCCGGGTGGCGCCGGGCGAGGGACCGCATCGCACGGTCCCGCACGGTCTTGGCGACGATGGAGGCGGCGGCGATCTGCGGCACCAGACGGTCGCCGCCGACCACCGCCGTGGACTGCGGAAGGCCCGGAATCGCGTCGCGGCCGTCGACGAGCACGGGGGCATCGAGGCCGAGGCGGTGGACGGCGCGGGCCATGGCGTCGAGGGTGGCGGCGCGCACGTTGATCCGGTCGACCAGCGCCCGCGATCCGGCAGCGAGCGTCACCCGCGCATGGAGGCGGATGAGGGGCGTCAGGCGCTCGCGCTCGGCCCGCTTGAGCTTCTTCGAATCGTCGAGGGCGGCCAGGATTTCGTGGGGAAACACCAGTGGATCGAACCACACTGCCGCCACCACGACGGGACCGCACAGGGCACCGCGCCCGACTTCGTCGCAGCCGATGACGGCCGGATAGGTGTTCGCGAAATCGGGATCGAACGGGGGCATGGCGGGACGCGGTGTCGGAACGGGGCCGGACCCTGCCAGCCCGCCCCGCCGGAGTCACCCGCTCGCGTACGTATTCCCGGCCTCAACGTAACGGCGGTCGCTCAAGCCTCATGCCTTCGATGGCTCGGCGGTTAACAAGGAAACCGCTTTGGGCTCGTGAGACGCGACGGGCGCCCTCTCCTGGAAGGAGAGGGTTGGGGTGAGGTGTGGAACCTCTCCGGAAAAGGCACACACCTCACCCTGTCCCTCTCCTTCCAGGAGAGGGGACCCGCGCCCTGTCTTCAAAGCCGTGAGTGCGGCCCCGCGCGCGGGGGCTTGGCCGGTCATGGGCGAGCGCGATGTTGCCGAAGAACTGCCGCGCGCTCTCAGCCCAGGTGTAGCGCAGGGCTTCCCGTCGGCACCGCTCGCGCGGGATCGCCAGGGCCGCGAGGGCCGCCCGGCGCAGGTCGGTGTCGAGCACCCCCGCATCGGTGCCGCCGATGACGTCGAGGGGGCCGGTGACCGGATAGGCCGCCACCGGCACGCCGCAGGCGAGGGCTTCCAGCAGCACGATGCCGAACGTGTCCGTGAGGCTCGGGAACACGAATACGTCGGAGGCGGCATAGACCGCCGCCAGGGCCGCGCCCGTGCGGGTGCCGAGGAAATGCGCGTCCGGGGCGAGGGCGGCGAGGCGCGCCCGGTCCGGTCCGTCGCCCACCACCACCTTCGAGCCGGGCAGGTCGAGCTTCAGGAAGGCCGCGATGTTCTTCTCCACGGCGAGGCGCCCGACGAACAGGAAGATCGGCCGCGGCAATCCGGCGAGGGGGTCCGCCCCAGCGGCGCCGGGCCGGAACAGATCCGTGTCCACCCCCCGCGTCCAGCGCATGAGGTTGGTGAAGCCGCGCCCCGTGAGGTCGCGTTCGAGGGACGGGGTGCTGACCATGGTGCCGTTTGCGGCCCCGTGGAACCGTCGGAGCCAGGCATAGCTCCAGGATTCCGGCACGGGCGCGCGGGCGGCGAGGTATTCTGGAAACCGGGTGTGGTAGCTTGTAGTGAAGGGTCGCCCCTGTGCGAGGCAGTGGCGCCGCGTCGCGTAGCCGACGGTGCCCTCCGTGGCGATGTGGACGTGGGTCGGCCGCAGATCGCCCCAGCGCCGGGCGACGGCGCCGCGCGTCGCGCAGGACAGGCGGATCTCGGGGTAGCCCGGCAGGGGCACCGAGGCGAAATCCCGGTGGGTCAGGAACACCGTCTCGATGCCGAGCGCCGTGCCCGCCGCCGCCATGTGCTCGAGGGAGCGCACGACGCCGTTGACCTGGGGAGCCCAGGCATCCGTGGCGATGAGGAGCCTCACGCGACCGGCCTCACGCGACCGCCCTGGCGCCGTCCGGGCGCGGCCCGGCCTGCGCGTCCTCGCGGGCGGCCCGTGCCCGCACGATGCTGGGATAGTGCAGCACCTCCATGGTGCCGTCGTAATGCTCGACGATGGCCGTGCAGGATTCCACCCAGTCGCCGGTGTTCAGATAGGTCAGGCCCCCGATGGTACGGTTGGCCGCGTGATGGATGTGGCCGCAGATCACCCCGTCGGCCCCGACGCGCTTGGCCTCGGCGCTGAGCAATTCCTCGAACTTGCCGATGAAGTTCACGGCGTTCTTCACCCGGAGCTTGGCCCAGGCCGAGAGAGACCAGTAGGCGAGGCCGAGGCGCCGTCGCAGGGTGTTCAAGTGGGTGTTGACGAAGAGCGCCGCCGTGTAGGCGCCGTCGCCGAGATAGGCGAGCCAGCGGGCGTGGCGCACCACCATGTCGAACTGGTCGCCGTGGATCACGAGGTAGCGCTTGCCGTCCGCCGCCACGTGCAGGCGCTGGTCGGCGACCTCGATGCCCCCGAAGGCGAGGCCGATGTAGTCCCGCAGGAACTCGTCGTGGTTGCCCGGCACGTAGACGAGGTTCGAGCCCTTGCGCACCTTGCGCAGGAGTTTCTGGACCACGTCGTTGTGGCTCTGGGGCCAGTACCAGCCGGATTTGAGCTGCCAGCCGTCGACGATGTCGCCCACGAGGTAGATCTCGTCGGCATCGTAGTCGCGCAGAAATTCGAGGAGCAGGGCGGCCTGGCACCCCTTGGTGCCGAGGTGCATGTCCGACAGGAACAGGGTGCGGACCCGGATGGTCGTCTCCGAATCGTCGCCCATGGTGGTCTCCGCGCCGCTCTGCATCGGGGCGACCCAAACCGGATTCCCGTATCACTTTGATGACGCAGGCCGGCTGCGCTCCGCCGCCGCCCATGATGCGGCACCGCATCGCAAGCGTTGAGGAACTATAAAATTATTTGACGTTTCGCGAAGTTTTTCGGGTTTTCCTTCCCCCGCGAAGGAAGGCATAGTCCCGTCCAAGGTGCCCCGCCGGAATGCGTGAGACGATCGCGCGTCCGGAGCCCTGCGAGGTGAACAAGGGCAGCGACATACGGCAGGATGACGCCTGCACGGCCCGGGGCAGCGCGGTTTCCCGAACGCGCCTCGGCAGGAGAGTGGCTTGAGACCTTCGGACCCGTTTCACGGCCGTCCGCGCGCCCCGATGCATCGCCGCATCGGGGTCTGGGGCTCGAACGCCTTGCGGTCCATCGACACCACGGCGCCTCGATCCCCATGGGACCGGGGTCTCCGTCGTGGGGCGTCGCCGCCGGATGACCGTGGGGCAAATCCCCTGAGGGCAAGTGGGTGGAGCCGGGTTTCCGGCCGGCCCGCGAGCGCGTAGGAGCCAGCCCACCCGAGAGAACGGCCCCGCCGGGCCGGGATCTCGTCACCGATCCAACCCGGAAGGACGGCCCGTCGGGCCGCGCTTTCGTCACCGGTCCATCGCGTCGCACGAATCGCGCGCGCTTTCTTGTAGAATGGGAGACATCATCATGGCGGCAACGAGACGGCCGGGTCGTAACCACCTCTTCGTGCCTGGCCCGACGAACATCCCCGATCGCGTCATGCGCGCGATGGTGGTGCAGTCCGAGGACCATCGTTCGGTGGATTTCCCCACTCTGACGAAGCCCCTGTTCGAGGACACCAAGGCGGTGTTCGGTTCGACCAAGGGCACGATCTTCCTGTTTCCGGCCTCCGGCACGGGCATCTGGGAATCGGCGCTGACCAACACCCTGTCGCGCGGCGACAAGGTGCTGACCGCCCGCTTCGGCCAGTTCAGCCTCCTCTGGGTCGACATGGCCGAGCGCCTCGGCCTCGACGTGATCGTGCAGGACGAGGAGTGGGGCACGGGTGCGGACCCGGAGAAGATCGGCGAGGCCCTGCGCGCCGACAAGAACCATGAGATCAAGGCCGTCATGGTCGTCCATAACGAGACCGCCACGGGCGTGACCTCGGATATCGGCGCCGTGCGCAAGGCCATCGACGCGGCCGGCCACCCGGCCCTGCTGTTCGTCGACGGCGTGTCGTCGGTGGGCTCGCTGCCCTACAAGATGGACGAGTGGGGCGTCGACTGCGCCATCGCCGGCTCCCAGAAGGGCCTGATGCTGCCCGCCGGCCTCGGCGTGATCTGCGTCAGCGACAAGGCCCTCAAGGCGGCAGAAGCCTCCGCCGGGAAGAACGACCGCCTCGCCCACGTCTACTTCGACTGGGCCGACCACCAGAAGCAGAACCCGGCCGGCTACTTCCCCTACACCCCGTCGGTGCCGCTGCTGTATGGCCTGCGCGAGGCGCTGGCCTGCTTGCATGAGGAAGGCCTCGAGAACGTCTTCCATCGCCATCACGTGCTCGGCGAGGCGACCCGCCAGGCCGTGGCGGCCTGGGGTCTCAAGACCTGCGCCAAGGAGCCCAAGTGGAACTCCGACACGGTCACCACCATCGTGGTGCCCGAGGGCATCGACGGCGCGGCGATCATCAAGCACGCCTACGTGCGCTACAACCTCGCCCTCGGCGCCGGCCTCAACAAGCTCGCCGGCAAGGTGTTCCGCATCGGTCACGTCGGCGACATGAACGAGCTGTCGCTGCTCGGCGCCATCGCGGGTGCCGAGATGGCGATGCTCGACAACGGCGTGAAGGTGACCCCCGGTTCGGGTGTGGCCGCAGCCTCGAGCTACCTGCGCGAGAACCCCCTCGCCAAGGCCTGATCCGATACGCGCCGGGGCGATCCTTCGCCCCGGCGACCCCTTCGACCACCGTGCTGCCGGCGGTTCGGCCGGATCGACCTGAGGGATTCCATGACGAAGACTATCGTGTTCCTCGACCGCGAGTCCCTCGACGCCAAGGTTCGGGAATTCAACTTCCCCCACAAGTACGTCGAATACGAGTCGACCTGGACGCCCGAGGAGATCGTCGAGCGCCTGAAGGGCGCCGAGATCGCCCTGATCAACAAGGTGCCGATGCGCGCCGACGTCCTCAAGCAGCTGCCCGATCTCAAGCTCATCGCCGTGGCGGCGACGGGCACTGACGTGGTCGACAAGGCGGCGGCCAAGGACCTCGGCATCACCGTCGTGAACATCCGCAACTACGCGTTCAACACCGTGCCCGAGCACGTGATCGGCCTCATCTTCGCCCTGCGCCGGGCCATCGTGCCGTATGCCAATTCCGTGCGCCGGGGCGATTGGGCGAAATCCACCCAGTTCTGCTACTTCGACTACCCGATCCACGACATCGCCGGCTCGACGCTGGGCATCGTCGGCTACGGGGCGCTCGGCAAGTCCATCGCCAAGCGGGCGGAGGCGCTGGGTATGAAGGTCATCGCCTACGACGTGTTCCCGCAGGAGGGACTGGTCGATTTCGAGACCATCCTCACCCAGTCCGACGTCATTACGCTCCACGCGCCCCTGACGCCCGAAACGCGGAACATGATCGGCCGCGAACAGCTCGCGAAGATGAAGAAGCACGCGCTTCTCATCAACACCGCGCGCGGCGGCCTCGTCGACGAGGAGGCCCTGGCCGAGGCGCTGCAGAACGGCACCATCGGGGGTGCCGGCTTCGACGTGGTGATGACCGAGCCGCCCAAGAACGGCAACATCCTGTGCGAGCTCGACCTGCCGAACCTCATCGTCACGCCGCACGTGGCTTGGGCGAGCAAGGAGGCCATGCAGATCCTGGCCGACCAGCTCGTCGACAATGTCGAGGCGTTCGTCGCCGGCAAGCCCCAGAACGTCGTCTGATGGCGGCCGCTCCCCCATGAGGGGAGGGGCCAACGACGACGAACCGAGAACAAACGCCAGCCGCGCCCGGCGCGGAAACGATAGGGATCAAGAAAAATGAAGAAGCTGCTGTTCCAATTCGACACCGACACCGTGCCGAGCGTGTTCGACGTGGTCGTCGGCTACGACGGCGGCGCCGATCACATCACCGGCTACGGCAACGTGACGCCCGAGAATGTCGGGGCGCTGGTCGACGGCACGATCTACACCCGCGGCGGCTCGGAGAAGAAGTCCACGGCGATCTTCGTCGGCGGCGGCAGCATGGCGGCCGGCGAGGCGGTGTTCGAGGCGGTGAAGAAGCGCTTCTTCGGCCCGTTCCGCGTCTCGGTGATGCTCGACTCCAACGGCTCCAACACCACCGCCGCGGCGGGCGTCGCTCTGGTGCAGAAGGCCGCCGGTTCGCTGTCCGGCAAGAAGGCCGTGGTGCTCGCCGGCACCGGCCCCGTCGGCATGCGCTCGGCCGCCCTGCTGGCCCAGGAAGGCGCCACCGTGATCCTGTGCGGTCGTTCCCTCGACAAGGCCCAGGCCGCCGCCGACCAGATCAACAAGCGTTTCAAGGTCGAGATCTCGGCCGCCGCCACGCCGGACGCGGCGTCGCGCGCCGCCATCGTCAAGGGCCAGAACCTCGTGTTCTCGGCCGGCGCCATCGGCATCGAGCTCCTATCGGAGGCCGATTGGAAGGACGAGGCCAGCATCGAGTTCGTGGCCGATTACAACGCCCAGCCCCCGCTCGGCTTCGGCGGCATCGACGCCATGGACAAGGGCAAGGAGCGCCACGGCAAGAAGGTGTTCGGGGCGCTCGGCATCGGCGGCCTGAAGCTCAAGCTCCACCGCGCCTGCGTCGGCCAGCTCTTCGACAGCACCGAGCAGGTGCTCGACGCCGAGGAGATCTACGCCCTCGCCAAGAAGATGGCCTGAGCCATGGCCGCGAACGAGACCATCCAGACCTTCCTCGACGGGCTCGCGAGTTCGGCCCCGACCCCCGGCGGCGGCGGTGCCGCCGCCATCTCGGGCGCCATGGGCGCGGCGCTTCTCAGCATGGTGTGCAACCTCACCATCGGCAAGAAGAAGTACGTCGAGGTCGAGGGTGAGCTGAAGGAGATTCTCGGGCAGTCCGAGGCGCTCCGGGCCGAGTTGACCGGCATGATCGCCGACGACGTCGCGGCCTTCGACGCGGTCATGGGCGCCTACGGGTTGCCGAAGACCACGGACGAGGAGAAGGCCGCGCGGGCGGAAAAGATCCAGGCGGCTCTCAAGGTCGCCACCGACGTGCCCCTCGAATGCTGCCGCGCCTGCCGCAAGGTCATCGACCTGGCGCAGACCGTCGCCGACAAGGGCAACCTCAACGTCATCTCGGATGCCGGTGTCGCCGTGCTCTCGGCCCATGCGGGTCTGCGCAGTGCGGCCCTCAACGTCTACGTCAACGCCAAGGGCCTCGACGATCGCGCCTTCGCCGAGTCGCGCCTCTCGGAACTCGAAGCGCTTCTCGGCACCGCCGGTCCGCTCAACGAGTCGATCTACGAGGTCGTGAAGGCCAAGGTGAACTAAAGTGATGCGATGCGGGACGTGGTCGTTCCGCATCGCACAAAAGACCGTGGGGATTACTTCACGCAAAGCTTGACTCAGCGATCCTAACGCCAAGGTAAGCAGTTGAGTTATTGAAAATCAGAAGCATTCCAACTGCCTTCAAGGCAGACTCAACGAGAATGTAAAAAAATATAAACGGCAAAGCCCTTTTCGCGAAGTGAAATTTACGAGAAGGTCCGCCCCGAGGAAACGTCGAGGAGATCGCACATGGACGTTCACGAGTACCAAGCCAAGGAGTTGCTCGCTGGCTTCGGCGTGGCGGTTCCCAAGGGCGCGGTGGCCTTCAGCCCCGATCAGGCGGTCTATGCCGCGACTGAGCTCGGCGGCTCGTTCTGGGCCGTGAAGGCACAGATCCACGCCGGTGCCCGCGGCAAGGCCGGCGGGATCAAGCTGTGCCGGACCTACAACGAGGTTCGCGATGCCGCCAAGGATCTCCTCGGCAAGCGCCTCGTGACGCTCCAGACCGGCCCCGAGGGCAAGCCCGTGCAGCGGGTCTACATCGAGACCGCCGATCCGTTCGAGCGTGAACTCTATCTCGGCTACGTGCTGGACCGGAAGGCCGAGCGCGTGCGCGTCATCGCCTCCCAGCGCGGCGGCATGGACATCGAGGAGATCGCCGCCAACGAGCCCGAGGCCTTGATCCAGGTGGTGGTCGAGCCGGCGGTGGGCCTGCAGCAGTTCCAGGCGCGCGAGATCGCGTTCCAGCTCGGCCTTAACATCAAGCAGGTGTCCGCCGCCGTGAAGACGATCATGAACGCCTACCGGGCGTTCCGCGATTGCGACGGCACCATGCTGGAGATCAACCCCCTCGTCGTCACGAAGGACGACCGCGTCCTGGCGCTCGACGCCAAGATGTCGTTCGACGACAACGCCATGTTCCGCCGGCGCAACATCGCCGACATGCACGACCCGTCGCAGGGCGACCCGCGCGAAGCCCAGGCCGCCGAGCACAACCTCTCGTATATCGGCCTCGAGGGCGAGATCGGCTGCATCGTGAACGGCGCCGGTCTGGCCATGGCCACCATGGACATGATCAAGCACGCGGGCGGCGAGCCGGCCAACTTCCTCGACGTCGGGGGCGGCGCCTCGCCGGACCGGGTCGCGACGGCGTTCCGCCTCGTTCTGTCGGACCGCAACGTCAAGGCGATCCTCGTCAACATCTTCGCCGGCATCAATCGCTGCGACTGGGTCGCCCAGGGCGTGATCCAGGCGGCGAAGGAGGTGAAGATCGACGTGCCGCTCATCGTGCGGTTGGCCGGCACGAACGTCGAGGCCGGCCAGAAGATCCTGGCCGAGAGCGGCCTCGATCTCATCACCGCCAACAGCCTCTCGGACGCCGCCGCCAAGGCCGTCCAGGCCTGCGCTGCCGCCAAGGGCGGCGCGACCAAGACCAACGCCTGAGACCGGGGAGGAACCGCGATGAGCATTCTGATCGACGAGAAGACCCCGATCATCATTCAGGGCATCACCGGCGACAAGGGCACGTTCCACGCCAAGGAGATGATGGAGTACGGCTCCAACGTCGTCGGCGGCGTCACGCCCGGCAAGGGCGGGAAGACCCACCTCGGCGTGCCGGTGTTCAACACCGTCAAGGAGGCCGTGGAGGCGACGGGCGCCACCACCTCCATCACCTTCGTGGCTCCGCCGTTTGCCGCCGACGCCATCATGGAAGGGGCGGATGCCGGCCTCGCGCTGATCTGCTCGATCACCGACGGCATCCCGGCCCAGGACATGATGCGGGTGAAGCGCTACCTGCGGCGCTACCCGAAGGACAAGCGCACCATGGTGGTGGGCCCCAACTGCGCCGGCATCATCTCGCCGGGCAAATCGATGCTCGGCATCATGCCCGGCCACATCTACCTCAAGGGCAATGTCGGCGTGATCTCACGCTCGGGCACCCTCGGGTACGAGGCCGCCGCCCAGATGAAGGAAGAGGGCATCGGCATCACCACCTCGGTGGGCATCGGCGGCGATCCCATCAACGGATCGTCCTTCCTCGACCACCTCGCCCTGTTCGAGCAGGACCCCGAGACCAAGGCCGTGCTCATGATCGGCGAGATCGGTGGGCCGCAGGAAGCCGAGGCCTCGGCCTGGATCAAGGAGAACATGACGAAGCCCGTTATCGGCTTCGTCGCCGGTCTCACGGCGCCGAAGGGCCGCCGCATGGGGCATGCCGGCGCCATCATCTCGGCCACGGGCGATTCCGCCGCCGAGAAGGCCGAGATCATGCGCTCCTACGGCCTCACGGTGGCCCCGAGCCCAGGCGAGTTCGGTGCGACGGTGGCGGACGTCATGCGCAAACTCGCGGCGTAAGCGCATGAACCCTCCCCCCCGTGGGGGAGGGTGGTCGTGGAGCGGCCGGGCCGGGACGAAGTTCCGCGACGAAGTTCCGCAAGAGGGGAGCGACCTTTTCGGACAGGGCGACCCCTCATCCGACCCGCTTCGCGGGCCACCTTCTCCCGCAGAGGGGAGAAGGACCCCGAGCCACCGGTCATGCCCAAGAAACCCGACGCTTGATCGTCCCGGCCGCCCGTCCCATGCTACCGGGGCGGTTGCCCTCCCGTCGCCCGCCTCCGTCGCGGTCGAACGGCAAAGATTCCTTCGAGGTGGCCTTGCCCATGACGGATACCCTGCACGCCCCGGTCGGTGCCATCGACCACACCTTCGCGCCCCCCGTCATCACGGGCACGTCGTCGAAGGAAGCCCTCGACATTCTGTTCCACGCCCTTCTCGAAGTGGCGCGCCGGCACGAGCCCGAGCTCGAGGACGTGCTGCACGGGCGCGCCAACATCTCCGAATTTTCGCCCGAACTCCTCGCGCGTGCGCTCCAGGTGCAGGGCATCTGGTTCCAGCTCCTCTCCATCGCCGAGCAGAACGCCGCCATGCGCCGGCGTCGGCAGGTCGAGCGCACTAAGGGGCGCGAGGCCCTCAGCGGGAGCTTCAGCGCCGTCCTGGCCGAGGCGGCGCAGAGCGGTATCAAGGCGCCGGAGATCCACGCGCTCCTGAAGGATCTGCGCATCCGCCAGAC
>Ga0182232_1000187_pt1 | contig 18047 bp, 21 predicted proteins | sample G6R1MG_30_FD_155484 | JGI IMG/M metagenome (GOLD analysis project Ga0182232, IMG submission 155484) | Phyllosphere microbial comminities from miscanthus, Michigan, USA - G6R3_NF_07NOV2016_LD2 MG | ecosystem: Host-associated > Plants > Phyllosphere > Phylloplane/Leaf | place: USA: Michigan... | reverse complement strand
AGGCCAGGGCCAAACTCTTGCCCTGGGCCGTCTGCACCTCGATCTGGCGCAGCTTCAGAACCACCTGCTCCGCACCCGCCTTCTGACCTCGCTTCATGTTGAACTCCTTCAGTCCTGGCTGATCCTCTCAATCAGCCCGGTCCAAAGCCAGCCGGTCAGGTCATCACGATAGACCGACCTTTCGCTTACCTGAGCGGTTTGACGACCTTGAGGACGCCGCCGAGTTCGCCCTTGCGCATTTGGAAGAACGGGGGTGGCTGCTCACCGAGTGGTCGTTCAACGTCGTCGATGAGGCGGGCCGCATCATTCTGACGGCGGATGAGCCAGCGCCATGAAGCGGGGAGAGCTCGCTGGCGAAACATGCATTGCTCGCTCGCCCATATTCCGTCAGCCGCTTCTCCCAGGCTCGCTTTAGAGCGATCCCTCTGCCCAGGATCGGCTTCCCCCTTCTTTGTCGGGGCATTGGTCCGGCCTTAGAGTTCCAATCCCGACAAGGTTGCGGCCGCCTGAATCAATGCAAGATGGGTTAAGCCCTGCGGAAGGTTGCCGAGGTAGGCACCGGTGCTGGGGTCGGCCATTTCGGAATGGATGCCGGAGTTGCGATCGAGGACCTCGACCAAAGCCTCGAACTTCTGCGCAGCCTCGTCCCCCTGGCCCAGCAAGGCCATCGCCTCGACCAGCCAGAAGGTGCACGCAAGGAAGCACCCCTCTTCGGCATCCATCCCCGAATAGCGATAATGGTACGGTCCGCGCCCGAGGTCGCGGTCGATGGCCTTGCAGGTCGCGGTGAGGCGATCAAGACTGCCGAAGCGGAATCGAACTGCCAGCGCCAGCGACGCATCGAGCCTGTCGCTTCCCGGGTGCATCACGTAGGCCTGCTTTGCCTCTGACCAACAGTGCTCGTTGATCCAGTCGGCGACACGGTCCCGGGACCGCGCCCAGCGATCCTTGCAAGAGCTCGGCAGATGGCCATCCTCGGCCAACTCGACCGCACGGGCCAACGCCTGCCAACAGCTAATTTTAGAACCTGTGTAGTGCTGCGGCTCCGGTAGCTCCCAGATCCCCGCATCCTTCAGCTTCCACGTCTCGGCACACTCGTCGGCGAGGCGCGCCAGCAGCGCGCCGCTTCGCAGATCGAGCATGCCGCCGCCGGACACGAAGCGTGCCGCCGTCTCGAAGATGTCGCCGTAGATCCCGTGCTGATGCTGCCCGGAGGCGGCGTTGCCGGTTCGGACCGGACGGGAATCGCGGTAGCCGGGGAGGTCGATTTCCTCCTCATCGGACACGACCTCTCCGTCCAGGGTGTAGAGAACCTGGGCGCCGTGCTCTTCAAGGCGACGGAACAGCCACGTCAACGCGGCACTGGCCTCGGCGTGGGCTCCGAGCCGGAGGAACGCCTTGATGACGTAGCCAGCGTCACGGACCCAAGCGTAGCGATAGTCGTAGTTCTTCTTGCCACCGATGCCTTCCGGCAGCGAGGTCGTGGCCGCAGCAGCGATCGCGCCAGTGGGAGAGTACAGCAGCAGCTTCAACGCCAGCGCGCTGCGCTCGACCTTGTCGCGGTAGCGCCCCCGGTAGCCCAGACGTTCGGTCCAGTTGCGCCAGGCGTCGCAGGACACCTCAATGCGGCGATCGATGTCCGCGACTGGCGCAACGACCAACGGCTCGTGCTCGCCAGCGACGATGGCGACGAGTTCGCTCTGGCCGGCAACGACCTCGACATGCGCCGTGATCGCGTGATCGTCCTCGGCGTCGACCTGAACGCCGTCCCCATGGCGAAACAATCCCATCAGACCCATGACGTGAAATGCTCGTCCGCTGGCGTTCGTCGACAGGAACGGACCGGCGGTATCCCCGCGGGTCCCGAAGACCAGTTCGATCCGGAAACGGACGTGCCCTTCCAGACCCTCAATGCGACGGGCGAGTTCCGCCCAAGGCAAACGGCCGGCGGGACCACTATTCAGGCTTTCAGTCAGCCGCGCCTTTCCCGTCGGCGTCGTGAAGACGGTCTCGTGCACGTTGCTACCGTCTCTGTACGCGATCTCGGCCGTGAAGGGCGCGTCGGGCGTCACAGCGAAGTAGCCGCCCCCTTCCGGAGCGAGCAGGCGGTCGAACAGCGGTGGGGAGTCGAGGTTTGGGCAGCACCACCAATCGATAGACCCGTCCGCGCCGGAGAGTGCCACGGAGCGCCCTTCGCCCAAGGCCGCGTAGGCCTCCAGGGGGAGATATCCGTTTTTGCGTTCGACAGGGCCGCCTATGCGGGGAAACGGCTTCAGCACAGACGACGACTCCTAGGTAACGAAAGGGGGTGGCCGTGCTTACGCCGACGCGCATCCGCCACCTGGCGCGCGTAGAAGGCCGCGTCGAACTGTTCAGTCCGCTGTGCACTGACGGGCACATTGGGCGTTGAACGACTTGCGTCGCTTCGTGGCGGGCGTGGTGAGGGAGAACGTGGTGGCGACGAGAAGAACGGGGCGAGATGTGGCCGAGGCTTCCGCTGGATGCGGCTTTAACGCGACCACCGATGGTTCGTTGCCGCCAAGCGCCACCTGCGGCAACGCGACCGCGACACAGCGAAGGTGCTCGGGAAGCTAAAAGAAGCCGCCACGCCCGATTTGCGGCTCAACCCTGATTTAGAGCTCGATGGCGGTGATCAGTGAACTGGCTTGCTATCTCGAGGTCTGGATACGGTAGTTCTGCGCTTGATGGGAGCGGATGACGCTGAACCGCGTTGGATTCGGCACACTGAAATCTGAGGCAGCCGATGTATCCGAACCGACTGGCTGAGACGGAGGCAGTTCTCGCCCGGGCCGATCGACAGTGGCGCTCGGAGGTGACGCGCCTTTACGGTCCCGACGGCGTCCTTCGCTTCGGCTACAGCATTGAAGGCCGGGGCGAGGATGGAACGGCGGTTCGACACGCCTACGATGCGCGCTCCCATGCGGTCGCCGCGTGGCGTCACGAGCGCCGACCCGCGGTCTGAAGCCTCGAGCGAACCATGTCGACGTGGATCGTCTCCGTTCTCAGCCTGTGGGCTGCGTACTGGGCCGCGATGTTCGCGCAAGTCGCTCACCTCCGGGCCGTCGATGACGGCGTCGGCGCTGTCGCCTTTTCTCGGATTTCTGGCGCCTTGCTGATCGTCGGCCTGGGGCTGTTCGTCATCGCGAAGGGCGGGTAGGCCGTGTGCAACCTCTACAGCCTGGTGACGCCGCAAGCCGAGATCCGAGCCTCCTTCGGTGTCTCGGCCGATCGCACGGGCAACCTGCCGGCCATGCCCGGTATTTTTCCCGATCAGCGCGCGCCGATCGTACGGGTGGGTGAGGATGCCGAACGCGTGATGGAGATGTTCCGCTGGGGCATCCCGGGGCCGAAGCAGTTCGGCGAGCATCCCGTCACCAACGTTCGCAACGTGAAGAGCCCGCACTGGCGCCCCTGGCTCAAGCCCGAGTTCCGCTGCCTCGTGCCGGTCTCGTCCTTCAGCGAGTACGCCAACACCAAGCCGAAGAAGACCCCGACCTGGTTCGCCCTCGACGACGCCCGCCCGCTGTTCGCCTTCGCCGGCATCTGGCGCCCCAGGACCGGCGTGCGTGGCACGAAGGCCGAGAACCCCGACCGCGTCGAGGAAGAGCACCGCCTGTTCTCGTTCCTCACCTGCGAGCCGAACGACGTGGTCGCTCCTATCCATCCCAAGGCCATGCCGGTGCTCCTGACGACGCCGGAGGAATGGAGCACCTGGCTCGCGGCGCCCACGGAGATCGCCCTGGAGCTCCAACGCCCACTGCCGGACGCCTAGATGCGGACCGTGGCGAAAGGCGCCCGGAAAGACCCGGCGGAGTGATCCAGGAGTACTCCGACGCTCCGAACGGCCTGCTTTCGATCCGGGCTGAGCCCCATACCAACTGTTTCGACAGGCGCTCGCTCGCAGGGGTGCGCCGAGATTCATCCCGGAGCGCGCTCGCAGCACCGTCGGCCGCAACACCGGGGTGGGCCGCAGCATGCGAGAGCTGTGCGATCCAAGCGCGAATTGCGACTTGCGTGTTTAGGGAGCATGGGTGCGCAAGGCCTCGGGCACGCGGAACCGGCGCGTTCAGCGAATTCCGAATCACTGCGTCGCCCGCCAATGATCAGGACCTTCATGCGCGCTCCTGTTTGCTCACTCGCCATGGCGCTGTTCGTAACCCTGGCGTCCTTCCCGGCGCTGTCCGCGCCCGACGAAGCTCTTCTTGCCGTGGCCAAAGCTCAGGACGGTCCGTACCGCGAAACCTTGAGGGGGTTGGTCGACGTTGATTCCGGAACCGGGGATGTGCCCGGCCTCTCCAAGGTCGAGGGGGTCCTGAAGGCGCGTCTCCAAGCGTTGGGCCTCTCGATCGACACCCGAGCCGCTCCCGTGTTCGGCGGCAACACCCTGATCGGCACGAAATCAGGCAAGGGCGCGCGCAAGATCATGCTGCTGGTGCACTACGACACCGTGTTCAGTACCGGCGACGCCGCCAAGCGCCCCTATACGGAGCGCGAAGGCCGCGCGTATGGCCCCGGCGTCGCTGATGCCAAGGGCGGTATCGCAATGATCCTGCATGTCCTTGCGGGCCTGGAAGCAATGCGTTTCGATGGGTACGGCACTCTCACGGTAGTGCTCAACCCCGACGAGGAACGCGGCTCACGCGGATCGCGCGACGAAATCGCAAAAATTGCCCGCGACCAGGACGTGGTTCTGTCCTTCGAACCGTCATTTGCCGAGGCCGGCATCGACGCCGTCACCGTGGCGACCAAGGGCATCAATTACGCGAGCCTCATCGTGAAAGGCCGGGCCGCCCATGCCGGCGGGGCGCCAGAAGCTGGCCGCAACGCGGTCGTCGAACTCGCCCACCAGATCCTCCAGCTTCAAGATCTCGGCGACCCGGCGAAGGGGACCAGCCTGCACTGGACTGTGTTTCATGGCGGTACCAAGCCGAACATCATCCCGGAGGAGGCGAAAGCGGAAGGCGACATGCGCTACTTCGCGCCAAGCGAGTACGACAGAGTGCTGACGGCGGCGCGCAGGATCATCGGTGCCCACCGCGTTCCCGACACTCAGGTGACCTTCGATCTCGCCAAGGGTCGCCCGCCGCTGCCGCGGAATCCTGCGACGCAGGCGCTCGGCGAACGCGCGCGGAGCATCTACGCGGAGTTGGGCGCCGATCTATCCCTCGCCGAGATCGGTGGTGGCACCGATGCGGGCTACGCCTTCCAGCCCGACAGCCCGGCGAAACCCGCCATCATCGAGTCGCTCGGTATCGTCGGCGGCCACTATCACAGCGCCGACGAGTTCGCCGTCCTCGCCAGCATCACGCCGCGGCTCTACCTCGCGACCCGCCTCGTGATGGAGGTGTCGAAGGACGCGAGCCGTTGAGCCGGGATGGTGCGATCGAAGGCCCGCGCCGTCTCCTCGGCCGAGCGTCATCGCCCCCTTGCGAGGTTCGGTGACAGGCGGAGCATGATCGGAACGACAGCCAAAGCCGTTACAGCCGCGGCCACGGCCGCCCAGGTCGGTCCGACCGCATCGCCCAGCGGGCCGTAAAGCAGAGGCGTCGCGAGGGCGCTGCCGCCGAGCGTCCAGGTGTAGAAGACCGCGAAAGCGCGCGCGACGCCCCCCGGCGGCGCGAGGTCCGGCACGGTTCCGTAGAGCACTGACGAGGTTCCGTTCAGCATCAGACCGAGGACGGGCAGCACCGTGAGGGCGGGGGTGAGGGGGAGTGCGAGGACGAGCAGGATCGCGACGGCTGTACCCGCCTCGGTGAGGATCACGCACCGCGTCACCCCGTAACGTTCCCCGAGCCGGCCGAAGATCGCCTTGCCCAGTGCACCGCCCACGGCGACGAGGCCGAACGCGACACCCACCGTGGTGAGGACCGCTCCCTTCTCCTGCAGCAGGAACGGGAGGTAGACGAGAAAGCCCGGTCGCGCGGCGTTGTCGAGCATGCCGACCGCGACGAGGAGTCCGAACCCGGTCCGGCTCGCAGAGCTGCCGCCGGGCACGGCCGCTTGCGAGCACGCCAGCGCATCCTCGCGCGGGACGGGCTCGCGGGGCAGCAGGGTGGCGACCCCGAAGGCGACGACGACCCCGAGGCCGGCGGCGAGCCAGAGCACGAAGCGCCAGTCGGCGTGGGTGAGGAGGAGCCCGGCGAAGGCGGGCAGCGCCGCCTTCCCGAGATCGCCGGCGAAATTGTAGGTGCCGAGTGGTCCCCTTGCCCCGGCCCCATAGGTCCGGGCGATCACCGCCGAGGCGAGAGGATGTTGGGTGCTGCTGCCCGCGCCGGAGAGCACAAGGGCACCACAGAGGCCGGCGAGACCGCCCGAGACGCCGGCCAGCGCATAGCCGCCGGCCCCCAGCAACGTGCCGAGAACCAGAACCCTGCGTGCACTGAATCTCCGGGCGAGGGCCGTGGCGGGCATCTGAAGACCGGCCAGCGCGCCGACGTAGAGGGAGCGCACCAGCGCGAGCGCGACGTAGCCAAGGCCGAACTCCGCCTGCCAGACCGGGAGCAGCACGTAGATCAGGTCGGTGTAGCCGTCGTGCAGGGCGTGGTTGACGCCGATCGTCGCGAGGGTGCGCGTCCGGATGGGTGGGCGGATGTTGTCCGCTCCATCGGTCGGGGTCGCGGCCCGCCCGTCCGTTTCCGCAATGGTCGTCGGCATCGATCACCCTTCCAAGGCCGACAGCAGCCAACGTCCTGACGGCTACACCCGTGAGCCTTCGTCGATGAGGGACGTTCGACTCACGCTACCCGTGCGCTAAGCTCACGGATCGACCTCGGAGGTTTAATGCGCCGCCTTCCACCTCTCCACGCGCTGCGCGTCTTCGAGGTCGCTGCCCGAGCCGGCAGCCATGCCGCTGCGGCGGCCGAACTCGGGCTGACCCACGGGGCCGTCAGCCGTCAGATCACTGTGCTGGAGGCGTGGTTCGGCCAGCGCCTATTCGTGCGGGTTGGGCGCAACGTCGTCCCGACACCCGCGGCTCGAGCCTTCGCGGAAGCGGCCAGCCTCACCTTCGACAGGCTCGACGCGGCGGCGGAGATCTGCGGCCGGCCCCTCGCGTCACGGATCCTGCGGGTAAGCACGCCCACGACCTTCGCGATGCGCTGGTTGATCCCACGTTTGGACAGTTTCCACGCGGCGCGGCCGGAGGCTGAAATCGTCGTCACGACGACCACGACCTTGCACAATGCCCTGCGCGGCGGCTTCGACCTCGCAGTCCGGCGCGAACCGCGTATCGGGTCGGGGGCGCACCATCCCTGGGGCGCCTACCGCGCTGTCCCTTTCCTGCGGGAGGCCAACACGCTGGTTGCAAGCCCGTCCCTCCTCGCGGCCCGCCCCCTACACACCCCGAATGACTTCGAAGGGGGTACGCTGCTGACGAGCGAGACGCGCCCGGGCGATTGGAGCGACTGGCTGGGCCTCGCTGGTCTCCCCCTTGATACGGGCCGACGCCGGACGTTCGATCACTACTTCGTTGCCCTGCAGGCGACAGCGGACGGGCTCGGCTACGGCGTCGGGCCGCTGCCGGTGCTGTCCGGCGATCTGGCCTCCGGACGGCTCGTCGCCCCGTTCCCGGAGATCGTTGTCCCGCGCCCCGGCTACGTGGCCCTCGTCCCGAACGACGCGGACAAGACGTCGACCCTTACGGCATTCGTCGACTGGCTCGTCGCCACGGGCGCGCAATGAGACCGGACGACCATTGGGCCGAGCCGGAGACGGCTTCTTTCCTTGCGAGAGGCATCTTTGTCCGGCACGTTGACTGATCTGTGCGTGAAGTGGACCCCTCGCATTTTCCAAGCAAACATCCGCTCTTTTAATCCAACATCTAAGAAGCGGACCGACAAGATTTAACCCAGAATGGTCGCACCACTTGTTCCATCGAGTATTCGAAAGCGGACGAAAGTCTTAATTTACACGAACGGCAGGTCGAGTTGCTGGATTGCCCGTTAGTGTCGGGTCAGGAAGCGTTTGGCGCGTTCCGATTGCGGATCGGTGAAGAAAGCCTGTGGCGGCGCGACCTCGCGGATACAGCCGCCTTCCATGAAGACGATTGTGTCGGCCACATCGCGCGCGAAGCGCATCTCGTGGGTCACGATCACCATGGTCAGCCCCTCCTTCGCGAGCTCGTGGATGACGCTGAGCACCTCCCCAACCATCTCGGGGTCGAGGGCACTGGTCGGCTCGTCGAACAGGATGACCTTCGGCCTCATGGCAAGGGCTCGGCTGATCGCGACGCGCTGCTTCTGACCGCCGGACAGCGTATGCGGGTAAGCGTCGGCCTTCTCCGCGAGGCCGACGCGCGACAGGATCGCGCGGCCCTCCGCCTCGGCCTCCCGCCTCGGGCGGCGCAGGACATGGACCGGGGCCTCAACGACGTTGCCGAGCACTGTCAGATGGGGCCAGAGCGCGAAGTGCTGGAAGACCATGGCGATGCTGGTTCGCGCGGTGGCGAGTTCGCGCCGGGCCATGGGTCGCGCGGTTGCCGCCGTTCCGATCCGGCCGATCGGCTTGCCGTGGATGAACACCGAGCCTTTGCTCGGCTCCTCCAGCCAGTTTAGGCAGCGCAGGAGGGTCGATTTACCCGAGCCGCTAGGCCCGAGGATGCAGGTCGTCGTGCCGGGGGCGATGTCGAGGTCGATGTCGCGAAGGACCTCGAACCCGTCGAAATCCTTGCACACGCCCTTCACGGAGATGGCAGCGTCGATCTCAGCCAAAGCGCACCTTCCTTACCCTTTCCATCCGTCGCACGCCTGCCTCGATTACAAACGACATGAGGAGGTAGAGGCCGACAGCTGCGGCGAACGGCGCGAACGGCGTGAAGGTGTTCGCACTGACGAAATTCGCCGCGAAAGTCAGTTCCTGCACAGTGATGATCATGAGGAGGGCGCTGTCCCGGATGGTCGTGATGACCTGGTTTCCGATCAACGGCGCGGCTGTGATGGCGACCTGGGGCAGGATGATGCGCCGGTAGAGCAGGCCGCGGGACAGACCGAAGGCATGGGCAGCCTCGATGGAATCCCTGGCGACGGCGAGGAACGCGGCCCGGAAGATCTCGGCGAGATAGGCCGTGGTGTAGAGCGTCAGCGAGGCCAATCCCGCCCACCACGGATCGAGCCTGAGGCCGAGTTCGGGCAGGCCGTAATAGACCAGGTAGGCCAGCAGCAGGAACGGCACGCAGCGCAGGAGATCGACAAGTTCCGCGAGCGACCGGCGCAGCGGCCCGGGGGACTCGGTGAGGAGGATGGCGAGGAGGATGCCGAGTGGGATGCTGAGCAGCAGGCACCCCAGCACCAGCAACAGGGTGTTGGCGGCCCCCCACAGGAAGACGTCCCGGCTCTGCCAGACGGCCAGCAGCCCGCTCATCAGCGCGTCACCCCGTAACGCCGGGCGATTCTGCGCTCGACGACGCGCTGGCCCCGTACGAGCGTCGCGATCAGCGCGGTGTAGATTAGGGTCGCCACGAGGAACGGAGGCAGCGGCTCGTAGGTCTCGGCGCCGACACGGCCGGCGGCGCGGGTGATCTCCACGACGCCGATGACCGCCACCGCCGGGGTGCATTTGAGCAGGATGGTGACCTCGCTGACAAGAGGCCCGAGATTGGCCCGCCAGATCTGCGGGAAGACGATCCGGGTGAAGATCTGCCGCTCCGACAGGCCGAACGCGGCGGCGGCCTCGCGCTGGTCGCGCGAAAAGGTCTGGAGGGCCGCCCGCCAGATCTCGCTGCTGAAGGCCGCCGTGTTTATTGTCAGGGCCAGGATGGCGGCTGGCACCGGATCCAGCTGGATGCCGGCCGACGGCAGGATGAAGAAGACGAAGAGGACGAGCGTTATGAACGGCGTCGCCCGGACGAGGCTGACGAAAGCTGCGAGTGCTCCCGCGAGCACCGGGACCCGACGCCAGCGCAGAAGGGCGAGGAGCAGGCCCAGCGGCAGGCTGAGCAGGATGCTGACGGCCGCCAGCATGGCGGTGACCACCGCGCCGTCGAGGATCGTCCGGATCGCTGGCCACGTCATGGCCGCCTCTCCCCGCGTTTGAGGTGTTCGCCGCCCGGGTCCCCGCTACTTGGACGCCGTCGCGGGCATGTCCTTGAAAGCGCGGCCCAGCCATTTCTCCTGAAGGGCGTAGAGCTCACCGCTCGCCCGCACCTTCGCCATGAACGCGTCGAGATAGGCGAGAAGGCTGTCGTTGCCCTTGGCCACGGCCCAGGCCGCATACGTCGGCGCACCGACCGCCTCACCCATCCTGAAGCGCTTGGGCTGATCCTTCGTCAGGCTGACGAGGTTCACGACGCCGTTGATTACATAATCGAGCCGGCCGTTGGCCAGATCCTGGTAGGCCTCCGGCAGGGAGGTGTACTGCACCACCTTACCGAGCTTTCCGTTCGTCTTGGCGAGCGTGGGCTCGAGATCTGCTAGGGCGGCATAGGAGGCGCCGCCGGATTGGACGCCCACGGTCCTGCCCGCCAGATCCGCCACGCTCTTGATCCGGCTCTCGTCGGCGCGGACGACATAGTACTGCGTCGCATCTGCTATCGGCATCGTGAAGGCGAGGCTCTGCACCCGCTCGGGCGTGATCACGGCCGCGGTCAGGGCCACGTCGTACTTTCCGGTGGCGACGCCGGCCAGGAGCCCCGTCCAGGGGATGATCTGCTGGTCGATCTTGAACGGCGTCTCCTTTCGCAGCAGCGCCAGGAGTTCGTGGTCGAGGCCCATCGGCTTGCCGTTCTCAACGTACTCGAACGGCTTATAGCTGTCCTCCGTGGCGACGATCATCGTCCCCTTGGCCTTGATCTCGTCGAGGCTGGCCGCGAAGGCCTGCGAAGCGCTGACGGTCAGCATCACGGCGGCGGCGATGCCAAAGGTCTTGGTCCGAACGAACGACATGGCTTAGTCCTTCTGCTCTCGATGAGGATCGTGCCGCCCAATCCTGCGCCGGAGCGATTCCCGGTCGCGGCGGAGGCGGTTCAGGCCTTCCGGGACGGCGCCGCCCCGCGATGAGCCACCAAGTCGATCTCGACCAGCGCGTCGTAGGCCAGGCCCGTCGTGCCGATGCAGGTGCGCGCCGGTCGCCGGTCCTGCCGGAAGTACGACTGGTAGGTCGCGTTGAAGGTCGCATAGTCGCGCTGGAACTCCCTGAGGAAGGCGCGGGCGACCACGACGTGCTCGAAGCCCAGTCCGATCCCCGCCAGCACGGCGTCGAGATTGGCCATCACGTTGCGGGTCTGCGCCTCGATGCCCTCCGGCAGCAGGCCAGGCGCCTGCGAGGTATCGGGCATCTGCCCCGTCACGAATACCAGGCCGTCGATCTCCACGGCATGGCTGAAGGGCGCCACCGGCTTCGGCCCACCGGCAATCATATGAAAGAGCGCGGTGGACGGGGTCTCGGGATTCGTCACCATGAACTCCTGGTCGCAGGCCGTGCCCGCAAGACGCTTCCGCGGTCCTCACCGTGAGCCGCATTGTCACGAGCAGATTAGGCGGGATTGTCCTACTTTGCGCGGGGAGACATCCGGCACGATGCTTGGATTTCCGGCGCTCCCTGGAGCACGCTAGGACAATCACCCGGACAATTGGAACGGCCATGACGCGACTGGAACATCCATGACGCGACCGGTATGGACGGAGGCGATCGAGCGGGCGGCGGGCCCGCGCTACCTCGCCATCGTGAGCGCGGTGGAAATTGCACTGCGATCCGGCATTCTGCGCCCGGGCGACCGGCTGCCGCCGCAACGGGACCTCGCCGCCTGGCTGTCGCTGAACATCGGCACAATCAGCCGCGCCTATGCGGAGATGCAACGGACAGGCCTGGCGCGGGGCGAGGTAGGCCGGGGCACGTTCCTCAACCTAGTGCAGGAGACGGACGCACCGTCATCTCTGCGGGCCCCCGCCCCACGCCCGGCCTTCCTCGACCTGTCCCACAACTTCCCGTCGCATGCGATGCGTCACCCCGCGCTGGCGTCGATACGCCCGGCATTCGACGCCCACATGGATGTCGGCGCCATGCTCTCTGCCCAGGTCGATATCGGTCTGAATCGGCATCGGGAGATCGCGGCGCGTTGGCTCGGCCGCTTCGGAATCGAGGCCCAGGCCGACGACCTGCTGGTCACCTGTGGCGGTCAGCACGGCCTAATGCTCGCGCTCATGGCGTTGACCCGACCCGGCGAGGCCGTGCTGGCAGAGGAACTAAGCTTCTACGGGCTGAAATCGGCCGCCGGCATGCTAGGACGCTCGCTGGTCGGTGTGCGCATGGACCGCGAAGGCCTCATGCCCGACTACCTCGACGTCGTCTGCCAGCGGACCAAGGCGAAGGTCCTGTTCTGTACGCCGACGTTGCACAACCCGACCACGGCGACGATGTCGTTGGAGCGGCGGCTGCATGTGGCCGAGGTCTGTGAACGCCACAACGTCATGATCGTCGAGGACGACGTCTACGGCTTCCTGCCTGATCCGCAGTTGCGGCCGCTGGCCGCCTCCGCCCCAGACCGGGTGGTGCATATCTCCAGCTTGTCGAAGCTCGCCGGCCCAGGGCTGCGTATAGGGTTCATAAGAGTGCCTCGGCATCTGGTCTACGCGTTCGGCATCGCCCTTCGGGCCAGCACCCTGATGGCCTCCCCCTTCAACGCCGAATGGGCGACGCGCCTGCTAGCCTCGCAGCAGATCGATCGGGTCGTGGCCGACTTGCGGACGGAAACCGAAGCCCGGCAGGCCCTCGTGGCCTCCCGCATGCCGGAGCAAGCCATCATGAGCCACCGAAACGCGTTCTACTTCTGCCTCAACCTGCGGAACGGCTGGTCTGCCGAGGCTTACAGGCAAGCCGCCGAAGACATCGGGGTGGGCGTCACGCCACTGAGCCTCTTCGAGGTGTCCTCCTTGCACCAGAGCGACAGTGTGCGCGTCTGCATCAACGCAGCGCCGGACCAAGCCTCGCTTCGCGAAGGCTTGGATAAGCTCGCAGGGCTGCTCGTATCAGGCGCACCGCCGACCGTCCGGTTCAGAGCGGCGATCTGAACCGGACGGTCGGCCTCCGGGCAAACGTCCAATTTCGTCACTTCCATGCCATAAGCGGACCAGCTGAAAACCACCCCACGCGGACGTTCCGCCAAAGCGCCGAGCGGCCGGCTCCCGCCCCCATCGATCTCACCCTCAAGGTGGTCGCCACCCGGCCGCCTTCGCCTCGTCCTCCGAGCAGCACACCCGCTCGCCAGATTTTTTGCTAATCCGAGTCCGGCCGTAATCGCGCTAGCCAGGGACGTGGTGAACCTTTTCGCCCGCGCGGGAGATGTTGCCCTTGATGGCGCAATCGCCGGGAGCGGGCGTTTCCGCCCGACCGGCTGGGGCTGGAATAGGGCCTTCTGGGCCACAGGGGGCTGCGAACCCCATCCCCCTCGCGCGCTCCCCCCGGCGCCAGTCGGAGGGCGTTGTGAACGCGCCTGCCCAAATCCCGCGCTTCGTGGCCTTGGCCGTCGTCTCGGCAGCGACGTAGTCCGTTGAGTACCGCCGGTAGGCGATCGCATGGCCCTGCGAGACCATCCAGGCGTTTAGGTCCTCGCTATCCTTCTGGCACACCGCGACCGTCCGGCCATAGCGGTCGGTGTCGCGCGGCTCGCACGTGATCGGGGACTGCCCAATGCGGTCGGACAGGGCCAAAGCCGCGACCTGGCCAAGGCCGGGTGGATCAGATCGGGGTGAAGGGCGCGGACCGGTGGTTCACGCGCTAAGATGCGCTTCACGCTGGACCGGGAGGAAGCATGTTCACGCACATCATGATCGGCAGCAATGATCTGGAGCGATCCAGGGGCTTCTACGACGCCACGTTCGCCGCCTTGGGCGGCGGTCCCGGCAGAATGGATGAGAGAGGCAGGCTGATTTACGCTTACGAGGGCGGTCGGCTGATGATCACGAAGCCGATCGACGGCAATCCCGCGACTGCGGCCAATGGTGGGACGATCGGCATCGTCGCCGCGACCCCTGACCACGTCCTCGCTTGGCACCGGGCCGGCGCCGCGCAAGGGGGGACCGCGATCGAGAGCGCTCCTTCCGAACGTCCAAATGGGGCTTTCGTCGCCTACCTCCGCGATCCTGACGGCAATAAGCTCACGGCACGGACCCATCCGGCGAAATGATCCGAACTCTCGTGAAAGTTGGTCTCATCGCAGCAGGCCGCTCTTCACGCGTGCGCCGTTGGTAGCTCGGCCACCTGGGTCGTGTATCGGGGCGAGCGCATTTCGAACTTCGTCGACCACGTCCGCTTCTCGGTCAGCCCGGCACGCGCTGGCACCACGGTCCCGCGTCCGAACCGGCTGTTGCACGCGTCCATAGCCGCCATGAGCGGACCGCTGCGCTCGCGATCCATCTGCCCGATGAGCGCGCGGGGCGAGGCGGCCAGGGGCATCAGGTCCGTGGTGATGATTCCGGCCTTGCTGTAGCGCCACGGCCGGTCGCCCGGTGCTTCGCGCCAAGTGCGGGCGACGCCGAGCTGTGCCGCCTGGATCAGCACGAGGCTGTCGTTCGTCGCCTCGGGCAGCGTCACCGTGGTGGAGACCGAACGCATCGGGTCGCCGCGATCGTGGGTCGAGGTGTGGTAGAAGACCGTCATCTGGTCGGTGCCCAGGCCCTCGCGCCGGAGCTTCTCGCCCAGGCGCGTGGCGTGGGCGGCCACCGCCTGTTCCACCGTGGCCCGGTCCTCGACGCGGCGGGAGAACGAACGGGTGACGGCGCAGCCCTTGCGCTGGGCCGGCACCAGCTCGAGCGGCAGGCACGACACGCCACGCAGCTCGTGGATGATGCGCTCGCCCACCACCGTCATGGCCTTGTGCACGAGGCGAGGATCGAGGTCGCGCAGATCCGCCACCGTGTCGACACCCATGGCCTCGATCTTCGCCGCCGAGGCGCGACCGATCCCTCAGACCTCGGACGCTGAGATCCGGCAGAGCCAGTGATCGTAGGCCACCGGGTTGGTCAGGTCGCAGACGCCGTCCAGGGCGGGTTGCGTCTTGGCGATGTGGTTGGCGAGCTTGGCGAGCGTCTTCGTCGGGCCGATGCCGACGCAGGTCGGAATGCCGGTCCAGGCCCGCACCGTGGCGCGCAGGTCCCGCGCCAGCTCGATGCGCAGATCCGGGTGGACGTCCGACAGGTCGAGGAACGATTCGTCGATGGAGCAGATCTCGACGCGGGGGGAGAAGTCCCGATAGACTGCGTTCGTGCGCGAACTCATGTCTCCGTAGAGCGTGTAGTTCGAGGAGAAGACCCGCACGCCGTCGCGCCGACACTGCTCGCGGATCTTGAAGAATGGATCGCCCATCTTGATCCCGAGGGCCTTGGCCTCGGCGGTACGTGACCTGACCGGCTGGTTTTGGACCGGGCTGATTGAGAGGATCAGCCAGGATCAAAGGAGTTGGATATGCGGCGAGGCCAGAAGACGAACGCGGAGCAGGTCGTGCTCAAGCTGCGTCAGATTGAGGTGCAGACGGCCCAGGGCAAGAGTTTGGCCCTTGCATGCAGGGAGGCGGAGATCTCCGAGCAGAGTTACTACCGCTGGCGCAAGGAGTACGGCGGCCTTCAGGTCGATCAAGCCAGGAAGATGAAGGATCTGGAGCGCGAGAACGCTCGGCTGCGCCGGCTCGTCGCCGACCTTTCCCTAGAGAAGCAGGTGCTGGCGGACGTTGCCTCGGGAAACTTGTAGCCCCCGCGCGGCGCCGGCAGGCAGTCGACGGCATCCGTGAGAAGTACGGCCTCTCGGAACGTCACGCCTGTCGGATCGTCGGCCAGCACCGGGGCACGCAGCGCTACGTGCCCACCGTACTGACCGATGAGGATGAGCTGACCCAGGCCATCATCGCCCTGGCGTCCGAGTACGGACGCTACGGCTACCGCCGCGTCACCGCGCTGCTTCAGGCAGCCGGCTGGCAGGTAGGCAAAGACCGGGTTCAGCGCATCTGGCGTCGCGAGGGGCTGAAGGTCCCCAGCCAACATAGACCCCGCAGCCGCCTGTGGCTGAACGACGGCTCCTGCGTGCGGCTACGACCACTTCACCGCAATCACGTCTGGAGCTTCGACTTCGTGCAAGCCCAGACGCACGATGGCCGCAGCCTGCGCATCCTGACTCTGATCGACGAGCACAGCCGGGCTTGCCTGGCGCTGAAGGTGGCGCGGCGCATCAACAGCCTCGGTGTGATCGAGGCGCTGGCCGACGCGATGTGCCTGTACGGCATCCCGGAGAACATCCGCTGCGACAATGGTCCTGAGATGATCGCAAAGGCGTTGCGGAAGTGGGTCGCCAAAGCTGGCTCGCAGATCCAGTACATCGCGCCAGGATCCCCGTGGGAGAATGGCTATTGCGAGAGCTTCAACGGCAAGCTTCGTGACGAGTGTCTACGCCAGGAGATCTTCTACTCGCTGAAGGAAGCGCAGATCGTGATCGGTCTCTGGCAAACCACCTACAACCGCGTCCGACCGCATTCTTCGCTGGGCTATCGGCCGCCCGCGCCCGTCAGCTACCCGGATCTGGCTTTCCGGCTACCCATGGCCGCGACCATGCAGTAGCCTCTCAATTGGCTCGGTCCAAAATACCGGTCAGGTCAATTGGTCCCGCCGCCCTTCAGCACCCCATCCTGAGGCGACCTCGGGTCGACCTCGAAGAGAAGCATGAGATCCACGGGGGATCCCATAATCCGTTGACACGCGTATCGTTGATTAGAGAAGAATGGCTATTGTGAGAGCTTCAATGGCAAGCTGAAGGACGAGTGCCTACGCCAAGAGATCTTCTACTCGCTCAAGGAGGCACAGACCGTGATTGGGATCTGACAGAATATGTACAACCGCGCTCGACCGCATTCGTCCTTGGGCTCCCGGCCGCCCGCGCCTGTCACCTTCCCGGATCTGGCCTTCCGGCTACCCATGGCCGCTACCATGCAGTAGCCTCTCAATCGGCTCGGTCCAAAATACCAGTCAGGTCAGCACATTGAGGAACGCGATCAGGCTGCCAGTCTCGACCAGCGTGTGCCCGACGGTCTGTGCAGAATCAGGCAGCCTGAGCAGCTTGTCGACGACCCGCATCACGCGCCCTGCACATGACGAGCAAGCACGGCGTCGAGGTCGACACGGCGAAGCAGCGTGCGCCCTTTCAAACGGACGCAGGGCAGCGTTCCATCCTTGATGCGACGCCAAACGGAGCTGCGGGATACGCCGAGATACTCGGCGCCCGCCTCAATGCACTGTGCGGCAGGAGCGGGGAAAAACTCTGAATTTCGGGCGGTTTTGATCGATGGCATGGACGGGCCTCACTGATGAGAGAGGCCTCATTACTGTCCCATGCAGCGCCATAGCGTCTCGGGACGAATTCCTGCGCAGAGAATATGTCAGGTCGGGTTGCGCCGTCTGGCGCGCCGATAGCGCTGCTCTATCGCGCTGGGCGCCACACTTAGAAGCTCACCCATTAGCCCTTCCTGGTTGTCGAGATGCGAGTGAACCTCAGTCCAGTTGGCTGACCCTTTGGTTCCTTTGCGATCGAGATCGTGGGCGATGGCAATCACAAACGCATCAAGGCCGGGCTTCGGTTTCGGGCCCGGTTTCTTCCGGGGACGATCAACGCCGAACACGCGATAGATGAGCCGGGCAAGCGCTGTCGGGCGTCGGAGCTCTCTGAGCGCGCCTGCCGGGTCCTCGCCATGAGCAAGAGCCCAAGCAGCCACCTGGCCCTCAAGCTCTGATACAGATTTTGGAGGTCGGTGCGAATGGATCGCTATAGGAGACAGGGGACGGGATTTTTCGTCGCTCATGACCGCCACCACCCGGCAACGAATTCGACAACGAATGCTCCGGGGCCAACACAAATCGAAGTTAAGTGCTTAAGATAGTTGGCGCGCCCTACGGGAATCGAACCCGTGTTTTCGCCGTGAAAGGGCGACGTCCTAGACCGCTAGACGAAGGGCGCTGGTCGGAGCGAGGCCTCTATAGGCGGGATCGGCGGCGGGAGCAACGGGTGTTTGCGGACAAGTTTGCCGCTTGACGAAAAGGCCGGTGGCCGGTTTGTCG
>Ga0182232_1000186_pt1 | contig 18049 bp, 9 predicted proteins | sample G6R1MG_30_FD_155484 | JGI IMG/M metagenome (GOLD analysis project Ga0182232, IMG submission 155484) | Phyllosphere microbial comminities from miscanthus, Michigan, USA - G6R3_NF_07NOV2016_LD2 MG | ecosystem: Host-associated > Plants > Phyllosphere > Phylloplane/Leaf | place: USA: Michigan... | reverse complement strand
TACGACCGGGCGGCGCTCGACGGCTCGCGGCCCGGCACGTTCTACGCCAACCTCTACGACGTAAAGGCCACGCCCAAGTTTGGGATGCGAACGCTGGCCTACCATGAAGGCATTCCGGGGCACCATTTTCAGCTTGGTATCGCGCAGGAAATGAAGGGTTTGCCTACCTTCCGCACGGTGATTCCTTTCACGGCGTACGCGGAAGGCTGGGCCCTGTACGCCGAGCAGCTGGCCTGGGAGCTGGGCTTTGAAAAAGACCCCTACGACAACCTGGGCCGCCTGCGCGCCGAGCTGTTCCGAGCGGTGCGGCTGGTGGTAGATACCGGAATGCACGACCAGCGCTGGACGCGCGAGCAAGCCATCCGGTACATGCGCCAGACCACGGGCATGGCCCAGACCGACGTGGAAGCCGAAATTGAGCGCTACATCGTGCTGCCCGGCCAGGCCTGCGCCTACAAAGTCGGGATGCTGAAAATCCTGGAGCTGCGCGAGCGCGCCCGGCAGCAGCTCGGCCCTAAGTTCGACCTACGCGACTTCCACGATGCGGTGCTGCAAAATGGGGCCATGCCGCTGGTAGTGCTGGAGCAGGTGGTGAACGCCTACATCGCGGCCAAAAAGGCGGCGTAGAGTGCGGGGCTGGCCCCGCTCCTTCGGAGTTGTACTACTGCTCACGTTGCTTTACTTTTTCGGAGCTGCACGCCGAAAGCCGGCGGGGGCGGAGTTGCACTCCGCGGCGTTGTTCAGCCCACCCGGCCCTAGCGTTGGGTAGTGCAACTCCCCGGCCCGTCGCTTTCGGAGTGCAACTCCGAAAGCGCAACGTGAGCAGCACAGCTTCGCGCTGCGGCGTGGTAAGATTCCCAGACTTGCCCGACCGGCCGCGTTGAGTTTCGGCGGGTCGGGCTTATTTTTGGAAAGTATAAAGCCGCGAACCGCCCGCCTACTTGGCAATTGCCCTGACCCGGCATTTTGGGCTGGCTCGCGCCTCCTAGCTCCTTTTCCATGATTGCCTATCTCGACGGTAAACTCGCTTATAAAGACCCCACCCAAGCCATTATCGACACGGGCGGCGTGGGCTACGAAGTAAAAATCTCGCTGGCTACCTATTCTAAACTACCCGCTGAGGACCACAAGGTTAAAGTCTATACCTACCAGCACATCAAGGAAGATGGACAGACGCTGTACGGCTTTTTGGACCCCAACGAGAAGGCGCTGTTCTTGCACCTGATTTCGGTGTCGGGCATCGGGCCGGGCACGGGCATTAACATGGTGAGCAGCATGGGCGTGGGCGAAATTCGCCAGGCCATCGTGAACGAAGACGTGCGGGCCATCCAGAGCATTAAAGGTGTGGGACCCAAAACGGCGCAGCGCGTTATTCTCGACCTTAAAGACAAGCTGCGCAAGGATGAGCTGCTGGCCAAGGCCGGCGTAGATACCGTGCCACTGGCTCGCCAGCACAATACCCAGCGCCAGGAAGCGTTGCAAGCCTTGGTAATGCTAGGCTTTGCGCGGGCGGCGGCCGAGAAGGCGCTCGACCAGATTCAGCATAAGCACGGCAACGACCTGAGCGTGGAAGAACTCATCAAATTTGCCCTGAAGTCGCATTAGGCAATCGGCCGGATGTGCAGCTTCGCTTACCGGGTTTGGGCGGCTTTTAGGCGGCCTAAGCTTTGAAAATTCACTTAGTTAAACCCGGCAACCCACGGCCCGGCCGTAGGAGAGCCGCACCTCTGCATCTGCTTGAAGTCTCTACTTTCTGCTGGTTACAAACTACTTAGCTCCACCGCTATGCTGACGACGGCGTTTGTCTCGTCGGTCTTTATAGCGGCCGCGTGGGCGGGGGCGGCGGGCCCGGCGCGCACCGCAGTTGGGGCGTTTACGTGGGCACGGGGCCTGGGGTTGCCGCAGCAAGGCGTGCCGGCCGATACGGGCCGCTACCGCCCCAGCCGCCGCCCCAAGGTGCGCACCCGCGACCGGGCAGGCAGCCGTTTTTCGCCGCAGCGGCGGCGCTCGCCGCTGGTGCTGCCGCTGCCCAAAAGCGTGCAGCTCAACGTGACGCCCGACGACAGCAGCAAGCGCTACCAGGTGCGCGAAACGGTGGGCAACGAGGTGGACTACCGCGACCCCACCGAGATTTCGCGCGAGGAGCTGCTGCGCTTTCGAGAGCGGCAGGCCATCAGCGACTACTACCGCCTCAAAAGCCAGGGCGGCGTGACGGGCCTGGGCGCACAACCCGGCTCGGCGCAGGCCCAGCGCCTGATTCCGAAGATTGACTTGGGGCCGGTGGCCGACCGCATTTTTGGCGGGCGCTACATTGATATGCGGCCGGCGGGCGCGCTCACGCTCAAGCTGGGCTGGCGCCAGAACGTGAACCGCAACCCCGCCCTGACGCTGCGCCAGCAGAGCGTGGGCGACTTCATATTTGACCAAAACCTGAACCTGAACCTGAGCGGCACGGTGGGCACCAAGCTCAAGCTCACGTTTAACTACGACACCAAGGCGGCCTTCGACTTCGACAACCAGATGAAGTTCGACTACGCCGGCCAGCCCACCGACATCCTGCGCAAGCTCGACCTCGGCAACGTAAGCATGCCGCTCAACAACTCGCTGATAACGGGCGGGTCGAACCTGTTTGGTATCAAGACCCAGCTGCAATTTGGGCGGCTGGGCGTGACGGCGGTGGCGGCCACGCTGCGCGGCTCGGCCGACGAGGTGCGGGTCCAAAATGGTGCCCAAAGCCGCACGTTTGAGCTGAAAGCCAGCCAGTACGAGCGCGACCGGCACTACTTTTTGTCGCAGTACTTCCGCGACAACTACGACCAGAACCTGCGCAGCCTGCCCACGGTGCAAAGCGGCATCACCATCACCCGCCTCGAGGTGTACGTGACCAACGACAACCGCACCACCGACAACCTGCGCAACGTGGTGGCCCTGCAAGACCTGGCCGAGCCGCGCGAGGAGCGCATCTACCGGCCGCAGTTCTACAACCCGGCCACGGCCGCCACCGCCAAAACGCCGGCCCGCAACATCGCCAACAACCTGTACGGTAGCCTTATCGGGCCGGGCGCGACCCGCGATAACCTGACCGTGGAGCAGTACCTGGGCAACCTGCCCACGCCCCGCGGCACCGTGAACCTGGTCAAAAACCTGGACTACGAGCGCATTCGGGCGCGCAAAATGGCGACTACCGAGTACACCTTCAACGCCCAGCTCGGCTACCTTAACCTCAATACTGCCCTGCTGCCCGACCAGGTGCTCGGCGTGAGCTACTCGTACATCTACAACGGCAAAACCTATACCGTGGGCGAAACCGTGAACGAGTACGGCACCAAGGTTGACCAGAACCAGGTTATCTTCCTCAAGTTGCTGAAAGCCACCAACCCCGGTGTGGGCACCGCCAACCCGGCCGTGAACCCGGCCAACCCTAACCTGGCTACCGGCAACACGCCAACCTGGGATTTGATGATGAAAAACATCTATTCCCTGAACGCCTCGCAGCTCAACCGCGATAACTTTAACCTCCAGATTATCTACAAGGACGACGCGACGGGCGTTGACTTGATTTCGCTGAAGGACGGCTCGCGCATCATCAATACGCCGCTGATTCAGGTGTTCGGGCTCGACCGGGTGAATGCCAACAACGACCGCAACGCTGACGGTAATTTCGACTACTTCCCCGGCGTCACCATCGACCCCGAGTTGGGCAAAATTATCTTCCCGAGCGTGCAGCCGTTTGGCTCGTACCTGCAAGGGCAGTTTGACCCCAACGTGCCGGCCGACGTGGCGCTCATCCCGAAATACGTATACTCGGAGCTCTACAACCAGACCCAGAGCGACGCGCAGCAGGTACAAACCAAGGACAAGTTTTTCCTGCGCGGGCGCTTTCAGGGCGCGGCCGGGGCCGACGAAATCAGCCTGCCCGGCATCGGGGTGGCGCAGGGCTCGGTGAAGGTGTACTCGGGCAGCACGCTGCTGACGGAGGGCGTCGATTACCAGGTTTTTTACGACCAGGCCAAGGTTAAAATTCTGAATACGGCCTACCTCAACGCGGCCAACGAGCTGCGGGTGGCCTTCGAAAAAAATGCCCTGGTGCAGGTGCAGCCGCGCAAGCTGCTGGGCACTCGCCTCGACTACGCCCTGAACAAGGACGCGCTGTTTGGCTTCACGGCCATGCACATCCTGGAAAACCAGGCGCCCGGCATCAACCGCGTGAACATCGGCGACGAGCCGGCCAACAATACGGTGCTGGGGGCCGACCTGAGCTTCCGCAAAGACAGCCGGGTGCTCACCAAGCTGGTGGACATGCTGCCCATCGTGTCGACCAAGGAAATTTCGACCGTTTCGTTTACGGGCGAGGTGGCCAAGCTCATCGCGGGCAAGTCGCAGCTCGGGCGCGGCGAAGACGGCGTGAGCTACATCGACGACTTTGAGAACGCCCGCACGCCCTACACCCTGAGCGGGCTGGCCTCGGTGCCGGCCTGGCGCCTGGCGGCCACCCCAGCCCCCATTTTGGGCACCGCCACGGGGCTGGCTACCAACTTCCAGCGCGGCAAGCTGGCCTGGTACACCGTCGACCAGAGCTACTACACCGGCGGCTCGGCGGTATCGGCCAATATTACGACCGCGACCATCAACAACCACTACTCACGGGGTATTCAGCGCAACGAGATATTTCCCCGAAAAGACCTGGGCGCGACCGGCAACGGCTTCGAATACTCGTTTGACCTGGCTTACTTTCCTAACGAGCGCGGCCCTTATAACTACTCGCCCAATGTAAGTGCCGACGGGCGGCATTTTACGAATAGCTCCAACACGCCGCTGGGCTTGCAGCGGCGCTACGCGGGCGTATCGCGGGCCATCACCTTCGATACGGACTTCGACAACGCCAACGTAGAGTACTTGGAGTTTTGGCTGATGGACCCCTTCATTAAGGGAGCCAACGGCCTAGCTGCCGCTCTCAACAGCGACCCCAGCACCGCTAACCCAGCTGGCGTGCCCTACACCGATGATACAGTTGGCGGGCAGCTCATCCTGAACCTGGGCAACGTGAGCGAGGACGTGCTGAAAGACAGCAACCGGCACGAGTTTGAGAACGGCCTGCCCACGCCCGCCGATACCAACCCGGCCCAATTAATCGATAACACCGACTGGGGTGTGGTCACGACGCAGCAGTTCGTGACCGACGCCTTTAGCGGCGCGGCCGGGGCGCGGGCGGTGCAGGACGTGGGCCTCGAAGGCCTCGACAACCCCGCCGAGCAGGCCTTCTACAACCCAAGCCGGGCGCCGGGGCCGTTCAGCACCCTAAACGACCCCTCGGGCGATGACTTCCGCCACCACCTCGACCCGACGTTTGACCAGGACCGCACCCAGATTATCGGGCGCTACAAAGACTACGACAACTACCAGGGCAACTCGCCCGAAAACTCGCAGCTGAGCTCGACGGCCTACCCCGACAAGGAAGACCTGAACCGCGACAACGTGGTGCAGGACAGCGAGAACTACTACGAGTACGCGATGAGCCTGCGGCCGGGCAACCTCAACATCGGCCAGAACTACATCATCGACAAAGTCGAAGCGCCCGTGAACGGCACTTCGGGCACGGGCTCTACCGAAATCGTGACGTGGTACCAGTTCCGCATTCCGGTGCGCGAGCCCACCGGGGTGCAGGGCCAGCCCATCGGCTTCAAGAACATCCGCTTTATGCGCATGTACCTCACGGGCTGGCAGCAGCCGGTGGTGCTGCGCATGGTGCAGCCGCAGTTTGTGGCCAACCAGTGGCGCCGCTACCTCACCCGCATCACCGACCCCGCCCTCACGGTGGGCCAAACCACCATCGACGCCACCGCCTTCAACATCTCGACGGTGAGCCTGGAGGAAAACGGCCTGTCGAACGGCGGCGGTATTCCCTACGTGCAGCCGCCGGGCATCGTGCGCGACGTGGAGTACGGCTCCACGGCCGTATCGCGCCAGCAAAACGAGCAGAGCCTGCGCCTGTGCGTGGAGAACCTGACCGACGGCTACGCCAAGGCCGCGTACAAGAACATCACCATCAACCTGCTGCGCTACAAGCGCCTGCGCATGTACCTGCACGCCGACTCGCAGGACCCCAACACCGCCAGCGGCGACGTGCGGGGCTTTATCCGCATCGGCACCGACTACACCCAGAACTACTACCAGTACTCGCTGCCCCTGCAGCTGACGACCGTTGCCAGCGGGGCAATTCCGACCGCTGATGACGTGTGGCCCGAAGCCAACCGCATCGACGTGGCCTTCCAAGACTTTATCGATGCCAAATCGGCCCGCAACATTGCCCTGGCGCAGGGCGTGCCCGGCGTGGGCCTGAACATTCCCTTCGACGTGACGCTGCCCAACGGCGGCACCATCACCATCGTGGGCAACCCCGACTTTTCGGCGGTGCAGGGCTGCATGATTGGGATGCTGAACCCGGCGGCCACCACCGACAACGCCGACAAGCGCGCCAAAACCCTGTGCATGTGGGCCGATGAGCTGCGGGTGTTTGACTTTGAAACCCAGGGCGGCTGGGCCGCCAACGCCCGCCTGAACGTGAAGCTGGCCGACGTAGCCAACATCACGGCCACGGGCTCGTTTATCGGCGTGGGCTTTGGCGGGCTGCAAGACAAGGCGCAGGCCCGCTCGACCAGCGACGTGGTGCGCGGCGACCTCAACGCCACGGTGGCCGTCGACAAGTTTTTGCCCCCGGCCCTGCGCCTGAAAGTGCCCGTGCTGGTGCAGGCCAGCACCCAAACCATCACGCCGCAGTACGACCCCCTCGACCCCGACACCAAGCTCGAACAGAGCCTGCGCAAGTTTCAGACCGCCGACGCCAAGGCCGAGTACCAGAAGCTGGTGGTAGACCGCACCACCAGCCGCAGCCTCTCGGTGCTGAACGTGCGCAAGGAGCGCGGCCCCAACCAAACCAAGGTGCACCCCTGGGACATCGAAAACGTGGCCGTGAGCTACGCTATCACCGAGCGCACTCACTCCGACATCAACACCCGCGAGGACTACTCGCGCTCGTACACCGCCGCCCTGGCCTACGTGTACCAAACCACGCCGCGCAGCTTCACGCCCTTCAGCACCCTCAAGGTGCTCGACAACCCGTACCTCAAGATTTTTAAGGAGGTGAATTTCTCGCCCCTGCCCTCGCGCTTCTCGTTCCGCATGGACCTCGACCGGCGCTACAACCAGCGGTTTTTGCAGCGCGTGCTGGAGCCCGGCACCCTGCCCACGGCCGTGAACGAGGGCGTGTTCTACAAGGCGTTCTACGTCAACCGCGTGTACGACCTGCGCTGGGATATCTTCAAGTCCTTGGCCCTCGACTACACCGCCAACAACCGCGGCGTGGTCGACGAAGGCGCGGGCGCCTCTATCGGCGATAGCCCCACGGCGCAGGCCAACCGCGAGCTGCTGCGCAAAAACCTGCTGCTCGGCGGCCGCACCACCAACTTCGACCAAACCATCGCGGCCACCTACCGGCTGCCGCTCGACAAGTTTCCGCTCACCGACTGGCTTTCGGCCGATGTGCGCTACTCGGCGCACTACACCTGGCAGGCCGCTTCCACGGCGCTGCGCGCGCCCAACCCCAGCCCGTCGCGCCTGCCCGATGGCACCGTGGACCCCACCGATACCACGACGGTGGCCATCAACCTGGGCAACACGATACAGAACAACGCCGAGTTTACGGCCAATGGCAAGATTGACCTGGTGAAGCTCTACAACAAGGTGAAGTTCTTGAACATCATCAACAACGCCCCGGCCAAACCTCGCCCCCGCCCGGCCCGGCCCGACCTCAACGCGCCGGCGGGCACCCGCCTGCCCCAGGCGCCCGCCGCGCCCGACACGGCCCAAAAAGACCCCTTGCGCTTCGTGAAAGCCGCCCTGCGCGCCATCATGACGGCCCGCTCCATCAACTTCACCTACGCCCACTCCAACGGCACGCTGCTACCGGGCTACCTGCCCAAAACCCGCTTTTTTGGCCTCACTGGCAACAGCCTCCGCGACCTGGCGCCCGGTATTCCATTTATTCTGGGGCAGCAGTACGACCTGCACGACCTGTACCAGGAGGCCGTGTACCGCGACTGGTATACCCTCAACAGCCAGTACCTCAATACCGGCCTCAGCTCGCTGCTCACCGACAACATCTCGGCGCGCACCACCCTGGAGCCGTTCCGGGGCTTCAACATTCAGCTCGACGCACGCTGGCAGCGCACCAAAAACGACGAGTCGTACTACCGCCGCACCATCGACACGGCCTCGACGGCCTACCGCGACGTAGGCTATTTGCAGTCCATCAACTACACTACCAAGGATGCGGTGGCCTACATTCAGCCCCAAATCGTGGGCTCGGGCACGTTCAGCACCACCACCGTCACCATCCAAACCATGTTTGGCGACCTCGGCGCCAACGGCGAAACCAGCAAGGCCTTCGACCGCTTTGTGCTGAACCGCCGGGCGGTGCAGGAGCGCCTGCAAGCCGCCAGCCCGGCCTTTTTGTCTACCACCGGCAGCAGCGCCGGCACCACGGTGGGCCTGTATAGCTACAACTCGCAGGAAGTGCTCATTCAGAGCTTTTTGGATGCGTACCACGGCAAGTCGTCGGACGGCTACGAGGCCAAGAAATTCAATCCCTTCGGTGTGATTCCGCTGCCCAACTGGCGCATCGAGTACACCTCCTTTGCCGACCTGCCGGGCATTCGGGAGCTCTTCCGCTCGTTCACCATCAACCACGCCTACTCGTCGGTGTACACGCTGGGCAGCTATACCAAAAACACCCAGTATTCGGGCGAGCCGGATTTTAGCAGCAATAGCCCGCTCATTCCGCTCCAGTCCAACGCCACCGGGCAGTACGTGCCGTTCTACGTGGTGAGCCAGGTGAGCTTCCTGGAAAGCCTAACCCCGCTGCTGGGCGTCAACTTCCAGACCGTGAACAACGTAACCGGCCGCCTGCAATACAGCACCAGCCGCGCCGTGGCCCTGAACACGACCAACTACCAAGTAACCGAGCTGCACACCTCCGACATCACCATCGGGCTGGGCTACGCGGCCACCGGCCTCAAGCTGCCCTTCCGGGTGGGCGGCGAGCAGCGCACCCTCAAAAACAACCTGCAAGCCCGCCTCGACCTGAGCATCCGCGACAACAAAACCATTCAGCGCAGCATCATCGGCTCGACCGACTCTATCCCGAGCGTAACCGGCAGCAGCACCCCCGCCGCCAGGGGCAACGTGGGCACTTCCACTGCGCTCATTACCAACGGGGCCCTCACCGTGCAGCTGCGCCCCACCATCGACTACCTGCTCAACTCGCGCCTCAACCTGCAGTTCTACTTCACCCAAACCATCACCCAGCCCCGCGTCAGCAACGCCTTCCGCAACTCGACCAGCGAGGGCGGCCTGCAGCTGCGCTACAGCCTGCAATAAGCGAGTTGGCGAATGAGTGACGGCGTGAGTTGGCGAAAGGCCCTCAGGCAGCCGTTAGGCGCTACTACACCTTACTTTTGCTGCCGCGTGCCCGCACTCACTCATTCACTGCCTCACTCATTCACTCATTTCTTCTAAGCAAGATGACTCTCCCTACCACTCTGCACTACACCAAGGACCACGAATGGCTGCGCCTGGAAGGCGATGTGGCGTACATCGGCATCACCGACCACGCCCAGCGCGAGCTTGGTGACATCGTGTACGTGGACATCGACACGCTCGACAAGGACATTGCTCAGCACGACGTATTCGGCACCGTGGAGGCCGTAAAAACGGTTTCCGACCTCTTTAGCCCCATCAGCGGCACCGTGCTCGAAGTAAATGCCAAGCTGGCCGACGCCCCCGAAACCGTGAACTCGGACCCCTACGGCGACGGCTGGCTGGTAAAAATGTCGGTGGCCGACGCCTCCGAAATCGACGGCCTGATGACCGCCGAAGCCTATGGCGAGTTGATTGGCGCCTAAGCTTCGCGCCCACGCCGCACCTGTTTCTAGAGCGCCATGCCCAGCCAGTGCCCCCGGCGAGCATGGCGCTTTTGCGCTATTTTGCCTTCTTCCTTGTTTGAGCTATGTCTTCGTTCGTAACGCCCCGCCGCACGTTTGCGCTGCTGCCCCTCATTTGGGGCATCGTGATGCTTGTGCTCACCCTCACCCCCGCCCAGGCCATGCCCGAAACCCCGACCTGGGAGTTTCTCTCCTTCGACACGGCGGCGCACGCGGGCGTGTTTGCGGTGCTGGCCGTGCTGTGCTGGTTTTCGCTGGGCCAGCAGCGGCGCTGGCCCACGCTGGCCCGCCACGCGGGCTGGGTTGTGTTCGGGTTTTGCGTCGCATTTGGCGCGCTCATTGAGGTGCTGCAATACGCCATGCACGTGGGCCGCCACGCCGACTGGACCGACCTGCTCGGCGACAGCGTGGGCGCGGCCCTGGCCCTGCTGCTCGTGATAGGCGGCTGGCGCTGGTGGCAGCGCCGCCAGCTCGCCACCGCCGCCCTCCTAGTGCTGCTACTTCTCGGTAGCAGCCTTTTTTTTGCCCCACTCGCCCGCGCTCAGGCCCCCGACCTGGCCCGCGCCCGCCGCACCATTGAGGAACTAGCTGCGCCCGCCATGCACGGCCGCGGCTACGTGCAGGGCGGCGAGCACGTGGCCGCCGCCTACCTGCGCGGGCGGCTGAAGCAGCTGGGCTTGCAGCCGCTGGCGCCCAATTATACCCAGGCTTTTGGGCTGGACGTGAACACGTTTCCGGGCGCGTTGAGCCTGAAATTTAATTATGGGCAAGGGCAGCTGCTCGCACACCAGTTTGGCGAAGCCGGGCGCGACTACATCGCCGCCCCCGCCTCAAGCGGTGGCCATTACCAAAAGCTGCCGGTGCTGCTATTCGACACTACGGCCTTTACTAGCCAGGCCAGCCAGCAGCGCCTGGCCGCCATTTCGCTTGCTGACAAGGCCCTGCTGCTAACCGGCCGCGATGCCGCCCGGCTCAACACCTTACCCCTTGCCCTCCAACAGCACCTCGACTCTGCTAAAGTTTGGTTGAAGTGCGTGCCCAAGCTCACCGGCTCGCTGGCTGGCGAGCAGCTTCGGCGGGTAGAACTAGAGCTGCTGACTCCTTTTGTTTACAAGCCCGAGCAAGTAAGCCGGCACGGCACGGCCATCCCGGCTTTTCCAAACGAAACGGTTGATATTCAGCTCGACGCCAAGCTCCTGCGCAACTACCAGACCCAAAACCTCGCCGCCGTGGTGCGCGGCAAAATGCAGCCCGATAGCTTCCTCATCGTGTCGGCGCACTACGACCACCTGGGCATGATGGGCCACGCCGCCTACTTCCCCGGCGCCAACGACAACGCCAGCGGCGTGGCCCTGCTGCTGGAGCTGGCCGCCCACTACGCCCGCCCCGAAAACCAGCCCGCCTATTCGGTCGTGTTCCTGCTTTTTGGGGCCGAGGAGGCGGGGCTGGTGGGCTCGCGCTACTTCGTGGCGCACCCGCTGGTGCCGCTGCCGCGCATCAAATTCCTAGTGAATCTCGACCTGCTCGGCACCGGCGAAGACGGCGCCACCGTCGTCAACGGCAAGGTCTTCGAGCCGGCTTTTGGGCGCCTCACCGCCCTCAACGACGCGCACCACTACCTGCCGCGCCTCACCGCCCGCGGCCGCGCCGCCAACTCCGACCACTTCCCATTCTCCGAAGCCGGCGTGCCCGCGTTTTTCCTTTACACGCGGGGCGGCAGCACCGCCTACCACGACGTGCACGACCAGCCGGCGGCCCTCTCGCTGGCCGGCTTTGCGGGGGCTTTTGGGCTCGTGCGCGACTTTCTGGACGTGCAAATGGTGTACCGTAAGCCTTAGCTTGCGATGCGTTGGCTTGCGCAACCAGGCGCCGCGCAAGCTAAAGCTTACGGTACACAAAAAGCCCCGACCGCTAACCGGCCGGGGCTTTTTGTACACAATTTATTTTTTTAACAACTACCTATAAACGGCTTTTATCTTAACGCTAATTCACTAATAATCAGTCACTGTCTATTCCCCACTTCCCGCATGGCGCGGTACTTCCTTAGCTGTTGGCTTTCAGCGAATTCAGGATTTTTTTGGCCAGCGGCTCCCATTCGGGCTTCTGGCGGTCGGCGCAGTTGAAGGTGCAGATGAGCAGCTTGCCCTGCACGTCGGTGAAGAACACCAGCGTGTACACTTCGTGGCCCATCTCGGGCTTCATAAATTCGAGGTAGCCCACTTTGCGGCCCGAAACCTCCTTCACGCCCTCGCCAAACCAGGTAGTTTGCTTGTACTGCTTGTGGTAGGTTTTCGAGAAGTTGGTCTGGTACACGTCCACCATATCCTGGTCGGCCTCGTTGTCGGAGTAATTGAAGGAGAGCGTCACCAGGTTATTGTTGGTGAACACCACGCTGGGCCGGCTGCTGGCGTGCGAGTAAATGAAGTCCATCTGCTGCTCGGTCATCAGCTCGAAGCCCTTCGGAATCAACACTTCTACGCGCTCGCTCAGCACGCGCTTCTTAATCAGCTCAATCTCGGAGGCAGGGCGGGCAGCCATCAGCAGGCCCGATAGAGAAACGAGCAGCGTTAGTAAAAGAGATTTCATAAGCATAAGAAGTAAAAGTGAGCGTTGAAATAGCTTGCTGGCCTTTTGTTGAATCGAAGTTACACCCAAAATCCAACTAGCAATATGTTCTCCTAAATTGGACTATAAACAATTAAAGCCAAAAATTAGCGCGACATATTTTTAATTTAAAACATTTAAAACAAGTACTTTATTATTAAAACAGCAAATAAAGAATTCATGATTTAGGTCAATTTCTATCTTATCCAACATAGCCTATTTATAAGATAAATACAAAACTTATCCTGAAAGATGCAGCAATTATTTTTGAAAAGCTTACGCGGGCTACAAAATGTTGTTAAGCTGCTCCTTAATCTTCTCTAACTCCTCCTTCATGCCTACTACCAAGTGTTGCACCGTGGCATCGTTAGCCTTCGAGCCGATGGTGTTGATTTCGCGGCCAATCTCCTGGGCCAGAAAACCCAGCTTTTTGCCCACGGCCTCGTCGGGCTGCTGCATGGCCAGCTCAAAGTAGTTGAGGTGCGCCGCCAGCCGCACTTTCTCCTCCGCGATGTCGAGCTTCTCGATGTAGTACAGCACCTCCTGCTCGAAGCGCGTGGCATTGAACTGCTCGTGCTGGGTAAGCTCGGCCAGGTGGGCGGCCAGGCGCTGGCGCACATGGGCAATGCGCTGCGGGTCGTGCAGCTCCACGGCCGCCAGCTGCTGCCGAATGGTGGCCACGTAGCCCAGAATTTCCTTTTGCAGCGTCTGGCCCTCGTCGTGCCGAAACTGCTGCATGGCAGCCAGCGCCTCGGTAAGCAGCGGCTGCAATTCGGCCCAGGTGGGCTCGTCGGCCGCGTCGGCCTGGGCGGCCTGGGCTTGCTCGGCGGCGCTGGGCACCACGCCGGGCAGGCGCAGGGCGGCCAGCAGGGTTTCTTCGCCGGTGGCCACGCCCAGGCCCTGGGCAATAGCTTGCAGCTCGTGGTAGGCGGCGGCCAGCGCGGCCCGGTTGAGGACCGACGCGGCGGGCGCGGCGGCCGGGCGCGCAAAGTCGAGGCTGAAGTTGACTTTGCCGCGCAGCAGTGCTTTGGTTATTTGCTGCCGAATTTCAAGCTCGTGGTTTTGCAGAAAGCGCGGCAGGCGCAAACTCAAATCGAGGGTTTTGGAGTTGAGCGAGCGCAGCTCGATAGTGGCGGTGTAGCGGTCGGTATCGCGGTGGGCCTGGCCGAAGCCGGTCATGGAGAGTAACATAGGGCAGCACTGCGGGTGCGGGTAGCGCCGGCGCAGCATTAGGTGGTACAAAGGTGAGCCGCAAAACTATGGCTATCCTGCCCTTAGCGACCGACGCGGCCGTTTGGCGGCCTAACGGGCTATTTCGCTTGCTAAACGGTAAATTGACGCCCAGCCCAGCGGTGGCAAGCGTCCCACAAAAAATTAAGCGCGGCCGTAGCGGGGGCAGTTTTGTCGATTCTTTCTCTTCTCTTTTTTGCTCCTTGCTGCGCATTCTGCACCTGCCTAAGTGGTACCCGCACCGCTACGACGACCAGGACGGTGACTTCGTGGCCCGGCACGTGGCCACCATCGCAGCGGCCGGGCCGGGGGCGCAGTCGGCCGTAGTGTTTGCCACGGTGGCGCGGGGGCCGCTGCGGGGCCTTACCGAGCTGGACGCCGACCTGGGCGGGCCGGTGCCTACCTGGCGCTACTACTACCGCGCCCGCCTCACGGGTCTCGGGCCGCTCGACCGCAGCCTGAAGCTGCTACTGTGGCTATACTGCGCCCTGCGCGGGGTGCGGGCCGTGCGGCGGCACTGGGGCGGCGCCCGCCCCAGCCTGGTGCACGTGCACGTGCTGCTGCGTACTGGCCTGCTGGCCTGGGCGTTGCGGCTGGTGCACGGCCTGCCCTATATCATCACCGAGCACTGGACGCTGTACTTGCCGCAGCGGCGGGCGGCCCTGGGTGGCCTGCGCCGGGTGCTCTCGCGGCTGGTGGCGCGGCGGGCCGGGGCGTTGCACACCGTATCGAAGGCGCTGGCCGAGGCCATGGCCGAGGTCGGTATTCAGAACAGTTATACCCAAGTAATTGCCAACGTGGTCGATACCACGCTATTTCGGCCCGCGCCCGGCGCGCCCGCGCCCGATGCCGCCCGCCGCCTGCTGCACGTGTCGGCGTTCCACGATGCCGTCAAAAACCTGTCGGGCGTGCTGCGGGTGGTAGCCCGCCTGCGCCCGGCCTGGCCCGGCCTGCAACTGCGCGTGGCCGGCTACGGCCCCGACGAGCAGCGCCTGCGCCACTACGCCGCCGAGCTCGGCCTGCTGGCCGATGGCACGGTGGCCTTTTTGGGCAAGCTGCCGCACCCCGCCGTGGCCGCCGAGATGCAGCAGGCCACCGCCCTGGTTTCCTTTAGCCGCGCCGAAACCTTTGGGTGCGTACTGCTCGAAGCCCGCGCCTGCGGGCGGCCCGTAGTGGCCACGCGGGCCGGCAGCGTACCCGAGCTGTTCGAGCCAGCCGGGGTCTTTGGCCTGCTGGTCGAGCCCGACGACGAGGCCGCCCTGGCCGCCGCCCTGGCGCAGGTATTGGGCGCGGCCGGCCGCTTCGCCCCCGCCTGCCTGCAAGCCGATGCCGCCGCCCGCAGCGGCGCGGCGGCCGTGGGCACGGCTTTTTGGCAGCTCTACGGGCGGGTGCTTGGCAGCTAATTTTGCTGGCGCGAGCGCCCCTCGCCTATTCTTTTCTTGGCCGCGGCCGATTATTCGCCCTGCGGGGATTTTCACTTATGAGATTTCTCCGCCCGCTATTCGAGGCCGCCGTGGTGCTGGTGGTGGCGCTGGGGCTGGCGCGCTGGGCGCTCGGCCTGTTCAGCAAAAAAACCACCGTGTACCGCCCCACCGTGGCCCGGCAGCTGGCGCTGCTCACGTGGCCGGTGCTGGCGGTGGTGGCGGGGCTGGTGGCGGCCGGGCCGGGCCTGCTGGCCCCCACCGCCGCCGAGCGCTGGCTGGCCTGGGGCCTGCTGCTGGCCGTGCTGGCGCTGGCCGCCCCCGCCCTGCTGCTGCACCTGCGCTACTATACCCTCAACGCGGCCACCACGCTGGTCTTCGACCCCGCCAAGGGCCGCCTGCAAGTAGCCCTCGACGACGTGCTGGCCTACGACCCCGCCCGCCAGGGCTGGCCCGGCCCCAGCCCCATCGAGTGGAGCCGCTGCCGCTGGCCCGGCGTGTTCTGGCGCCGCTACGACTACCTGCGGCTGCCTTTGCCGCAGGGCGACATCATTCTCACCGCGCTTGTGCTGCCCGACATGGAGCCGCTGGTGCGCTACCTGCGGCATTTTGGGGTAGAAGTGGCCGAGCGCCGGCGCGGCTGGGCCTGGGTGTAGCTGTTTAGTGATTGGTTGTAAGTAGTGATTGGTAAGCACGGGTCAGGCTGAACGCAGGGCAGCATCTCTACCGCCTCGTTGAATGATGCGGTAGAGATGCTGCCCTGCGTTCAGCCTGACCCGCGCTTATAATGCCATTACCCCCTAAATAACCCCTCCCCTACCTCATAAAACTGCACTTGGCTGGCCGGGATGGCCGCCGGATACGCTAGGGCGGCCACGTAGCCGGCGGCGGCCGCGAAGCTGCTCACCGTCCAGCTGCCGATGGGGTTGGGGTGGGCGGCCTGCCACTGGTGGCGGCCATCGAGGGCGGGCACGCGGGCAAAATCGGCATCAATGCCCTGAGCGGTGCCTTTCACGAAGGCCTCCTTGCGCGTCCAGAGCCGGTAGAAGGCGGCGGCTGGCACCGGGTGCTGCGCCACGAAGGCGCGCTCGGCGGGGCTAAAGCTGTGGTCTAGTATTTCCTCAAAGGGAAAATCGGCGTTGATTTTCTCAACGTCAACCCCCAGCGCCATCGGTCCGATGGCAATGAGCACCCAGTTGCCGGAGTGCGACACGTTGTAGTGTAGCTCGGGGGCGGTGGCCAGCAGGGGCTTGTAGTTGGGGCCGGCCGCGAAGTGCAGCGCGGCCGGCGGCACCCCCAGGCAGCCCCCCAGCAGCAGCCGCAGCGTGGCCCGCCCCACCACAAAGCGGTGGTAGTCGGCCACGGCGTGGTAGCGCCGGGCGCGCTGCTGCTCGGCCAGCGTCAGCAGCCCAAACAGGTGGGGCGAGTGGAGCTGGTTTTCGGCCACCGGCACCCGGCACACCGCCACCTCGCGGCGGCAGCCCGGCAGCCCGGCGGCGGGCAGCACCAGCCAATCGACGGCCGGCAATGAGGTATAAGTAAGCAACATAGCGGAGCGCGGCGCGGGCAGCACCTCGCTCCGCGAGGCTGGCCGCCGCGGCGCGGGGAAGGTGATAAAAAGAAAGCGGGCGGGTATACTACTTGGCGGGCGGCGAAATCTTGGCTAGCAGCACTCGTCGAGCGCGGCTTGCAGCACGCGGGCGCACGCCGCATCGTGGGGCGGGGCAAATAAGTTGAAGTGGTTGCCCGGCATATCGTGCACCTGCACGCCGCCCAGCGCAAACTCGCGCCAGCCCATGTGGGCGGCGTCGCTGACGTAGTACAGGCGCTCGGTGCAGCGAAATAGCTGCACCTGCAGCGGCTGCGGCACGAGGCGGTAGTTGCGCTGGGCCTCGGCCTGCACCTGCCCCAGCCGGTACGAGTGGCCGTTTATCAGCTCGTACTGCTCCTCCCTGGCGTACTTGAGCTTTTCGATGGTGGCGCGCCGCAGGCTTTGCAGCCGCAGGCCCAGCACGGCTTTGGGGCGCTGGCTCAATAGCCAGCACTTGTAAGCTATGTTTTGCAGAGTGTAGCGGCTGCGCCGCCAGTACTTGCGCAGCCAGGGGTCGTGGTGGTCGGGCTGCTCGGCATTGGTATCAAACAAGCCCAAAAACTGGACTTCGCGGCCGACCGCCAGCAGCTGCCGCGCCATCTCGAAGGCAATAATGCCCCCAAACGAGTAGCCCGCCAGCGCATACGGGCCGTGCGGGTTGGCCGCCACGATGGCGGCCACGTAGTCGGCCGCCATGGCCTCCACGCTGCCCGAAGGCTCATCGACGCCATTCAGGCCTTTGGCCTGCAAGCCATATACGGGCTGGTCGGGGGCCATTTGCTGCGACATAGCCTTGTATATCAGCACATTCATGCCTGCGCCGTGCACCACGTAGAGCGGCGTTTTGGTGCCGTGGGGCTTGATGGGCACCAGCACGTCCCAGGTAATAAGCTGGCTGTCGGGCGCCAGGGCCAGGGCCAGCTTTTCCACCGTCGGGTGCTCAAAAAGGGTGGCCAATGGCAGGCGCTGGCCGGTTTCCTTGGCCAGGCGCGCCATCACGCGCACCGCCACCAGCGAGTGCCCGCCCAGGTGAAAAAAGTCGTCGAAAATGCCGACCTGCGCCACGCCCAGGTGCTCTTGCCACACGGTGGCCACCAGCTGCTCCATGGCCGTGCGCGGGCGGCCCAGCCCGGCCTCGGCCGGGCCTAGCGGGTGCGGCACAGCCAGCTGGGGCAGCGCCTTGCGGTCTACCTTGCCGTTGAGGG
>Ga0182232_1000185_pt1 | contig 18070 bp, 16 predicted proteins | sample G6R1MG_30_FD_155484 | JGI IMG/M metagenome (GOLD analysis project Ga0182232, IMG submission 155484) | Phyllosphere microbial comminities from miscanthus, Michigan, USA - G6R3_NF_07NOV2016_LD2 MG | ecosystem: Host-associated > Plants > Phyllosphere > Phylloplane/Leaf | place: USA: Michigan... | reverse complement strand
AGCGGTAGAGATGCTTCGACTGCGCTGCGCTCCGCTCAGCATGACGGATTATTACAACTAATCATAAACTATGCTCATTGCCTTCGACGCCGACGATACCCTGTGGCCCAACCAGCCGCATTTCGACCAGGTAGAAGCCACTTTTTTCGGTATTTTGGCCCACTGCGGCGAGCCCGCTGAGTTGCACCCGCAGCTCTACGCCGTGCAGCGGCGCAATCTGGCGCTGTACGGCTACGGCGCCAAAGCTCTGACGCTCTCGCTTATAGAAACCGCCATTCAGCTCACCAACGGGGCCATAACTGCGGCCGACATTCAGCGGCTGCTCGACTTGGGCAAGGACTTGCTGCGCTTCCGCATCGAGCTGCTGCCGGGCGTGGCCGAGGTACTGCCCGAGCTGCGCCTGCGCGGCCACCGCCTCCTGCTGCTCACCAAAGGCGACCTGTTTGACCAGGAAAGCAAGGTGGCCCGCTCGGGCCTCGGCGACTTGTTCGACCACGTCGAAATCGTGAGCGAAAAAGACGAGCCCACCTACCGCCGCCTCTTCCAGCGCTACCAAGCCACGCCCGACGATTTTGTGATGATTGGCAACTCGCTCAAGTCCGATGTGCTGCCCGTGGCGCGCCTCGGCTACCGCGCCATTCACGTGCCCTACCACGCCACCTGGATACACGAGCAAGTTGCCGATGCCGACTTGGTAGGGGTGAAGTTTGAGCAGGTGGCGAGCCTGGCGGAAGTGCTGGCGCTGCTGCCGTAACTAGATAGTTGCGCGGACTTTGTAGTCCGCGTTTTTACGCATCGAAACGCGAACTACAAAGACCGCGCAACTACCCAAAAAGACGCCGAAAACCGGGCTTTTTCAACAATGCCCGGCTACTGTCGTACAGCTAGGGGCCGCGCCTTACCGGAAAGGCGCGGCCGAAACAGCCGTACCGCGTGAGAAAAACCGTCCTCCTTCCCCTGTTGCTGCTGCTGCTGGCCGGCTGCCAAAACCAGGAGCGCGAGCAGCGCCTCCAGAAAAAAGAAGCCGAGCTGGCCCACCGCGAGCAGGAGCTATTGCTGCGCGAAAAGGCCCTAACCTTGCGCGAGCAAGCCGACCAAAAAGCCCAGCAGGCCGTGGACAGCGTGCGCGGCCTGCCCCTGGCCGACTCGGCGCTGGTACGCAACCTGGCCGGCACCTGGGCCACCCGCATGAACTGCATCGAAACCGACTGCCCCGGCTCGGCCATCGGCGACAGCAAAAACGAGCAGTGGGAGTTCAGCTACGACCAGGGCAACGTGCTGGTCAAGGCCTCGGCCAATAACAAGGTAGTGCGCGTGTACACCGGCCAGCTGCAAGGCTCCGAACTGCAGCTCACGGCCCAGCACCAGGAGGGCGAAACCCTGCCCGACGCCACCATCACGGCCCAGCTCCAGCTCACGGCCGACAAGCGCCTCGAAGGCCGCCGCGAAATAAACCGGCCCGACAACTGCCGCATCGTGTACGCGCTCACCCTCACGCGCGAGCCGCAGCCCCTCCTCCCACGCTAATCCCGCCGCGATGCTACTGACGCTCCTCCTCAATGCGCTGGATTTTTCGCTGCCGCTGAAAAACCCGGTCATTATTTTTTCGCTGGTTCTGTTTATTATTCTGTTTGCCCCCATTCTGCTGCAACGCATTAAGGTACCGCACATTATTGGGCTCATTTTGGCCGGCACGTTGGTGGGGCCTTATGGCCTCAACCTGTTGCAGCGCGACAGCAGCATCGTGCTCTTTGGCACGGTGGGGCTGCTCTATATCATGTTTCAGGCCGGGCTGGAAATCGACCTGAGCGAGTTCAAGAAAAACCGCAACAAAATCCTGGTTTTTGGCCTCACCACGTTTGTGCTGCCGCTCACGTTTGGGGTGCTGGCCAGCCACTACCTACTGGGCTACACGGTAATGGCTTCGGTGCTGCTGGCCAGTATGTTCTCGACCCATACGCTGGTGTCGTACCCCATCGCCAGCCGCTACGGCGTGACGCGCAACCGGGCCGTAACGCTCACCATCGGCGGCACCATGATTACCGACATCCTGGCGCTCATCATTCTGGCCGCCATTTCGGGCATGACCAAGGGCACCGCCGATGCCAGCTTTTGGCTGCGCCTGGGCGGCTCGTCGCTGGTGTTCGTGTGTCTCGTGTTTTTTGGGTTTCCGGTTATTATTCGCTGGTTTTTTAAGCGCTTCACCGACAGCATCTCGCAGTACATTTTCGTGCTGGCAATGGTGTTTCTGGCCGCCTTTTTGGCCGAGGCGGCGGGTGTAGAGGCTATCATCGGGGCCTTTTTCGCGGGGCTGGTGCTCAATCAGTTCGTGCCCCATTCCTCGCCCCTCATGAACCGCATCGACTTCGTGGGCAATGCGCTCTTCATCCCGTTTTTCCTCATCGGAGTGGGTATGCTGGTCGATGTCAGCGTCTTAGTAAAAGGCACCGGGGCCTTGAAAGTGGCCGGCGTTATCGTGTTCGTGGCCATCGTTACGAAGTACATCGCCGCTAAAATTACCCAAAAAGCCTTCCGCCTCACGCCCACCGAGGGCGACCTCATTTTTGGCCTCAGCAGCTCGCACGCGGCGGCCACGCTGGCCATTATTTTGGTGGGCTACAACATCATCGTGGGCGAAACGCCCAACGGCGACCCCATTCGCCTGCTCGACGAAGACGTGCTCAACGGGACCATTATCCTCATTCTAGTAAGCTGCGCCATCAGCTCGTTTCAGGTCGAGAAGTCGGCCCGCACGCTGGCCCTGGCCGAAGAAACGGCCGCCGACCCCGCCGAAACCGGCGAGAAAATCCTGGTTTCGCTGGCTTACCCCGAAATGGTGGACGACATGGTGGAGTTTGGCCTGCTGCTGCGCCCGCGCAAAAGCGGGGTACCCGTGTACGCCCTGCACATCGTGAGCGACGACGAGGAGGGCGCCCAGGAAACGGCCGGTCGCAAGATGATGGAGCAGGCCCAGCGCCACGCCGCCGCCACCGAAAACACCGTGCTGCCGCTCATCCGCTATGACGCCAGCCGCAGCAATGGTATTATCTACAGCATTAAGGAGCAGAAGATTACCAGCGTGCTGCTGGGACTGCACCGCTCCTTCACGGCCCAGGATTTTCTGGGGCCGGTAGCCGGCAAAGTGCTGGACAATACCACCGAGGAGCTATTCGTGTACCAGCCCCGGCAGCCGCTCAATACCCTGGGCACTGGCTGGGCACGGTGAGCACCCTGGCCAAGGGCGCCGGCCTGCCGCTGGTGTGGTACGCCATGCCCGCCACGCTGGCCATCATCCGGGAGCAGAGCGTGGGCAGCGCGGCCGCCCCCAACGTGCAGTACCACCCGTTTGAGGACTGGGACGACTTCTTGATTTTCAGCAAGGAAATTCTGCCCAACGACCTGTTTCTCATCGTGTCGTCGCGGCCCGGCCACGCCTCCTACGTGCGCCAGCTGGCCCGGCTGCCCTACCACCTGGCCCGCTACTTTACCGCCAATAGCTTCCTGCTGCTTTTCCCGCACCAGCTGCCCCTGCCCCTCAGCGCGCCCGAGCTTGCCGCCCCCGTGGCCGAGGAGGTTAGCGGCGTAAAAGGCTACCTCAAAGGCCTGCTCAGCAAGCGTAAATAGCGGCGGCGATGGCCCGCGCTAATTGCCCAGCCGGAAATCCGCCACGCTGTTTTGCGTCAGGCTGATATCCTCGAAGTGGCTCGTGGTGCCCGTGTCGATGGGGCACTGCGCGCTCACGCCGGCCCAGAGCGTGGCGGGGTAGTCGTTTTTGTAGAGGCGCACCAGTTGCCATGTCTTGTTATCGAGCGAGTAGTAGCTGCCCACGGTGCGCGTGTCCGACGATATTTTCAGATACGCCGTGGGCGCGGTCACCACGTCGTGGTTGTTATCGTCGGAGGTACCTAGGGTCCGCACCGACACGATGCGGTGGCGGCCGCGTTCGTCCTGCTCAAAGCAGTGCTTCTGCCAGCGCCGGTCGTTCACGTACACGTACAGCACGCCGGCGTTGTAGAGGCCCTTGGCCGTGAGGCCGGGCGTGACCCGGGCCACCAGCGTGAAGGGCTTGGTATTATCGACCCGGGCCAGCAGAATGGGGGCCGTGTTGTTGGAGAGCTTGTTGTCGTTGGGGTCGCAGAAAAAGTCTTTCTTGGCACCCACCCGAAAGTCCATCCGGCCCTGGGCGTCCGTCTTGGTTAGGGTGTCGGCCCCGTTCACGGCCTTGGTAAAGTGGATGCCGGGCAGCTTGATATCGCAGGCCCGGCCGCTCACGCGGGCGGTGTCTTGGGCCGCCGCCGTGTCGGGGGCGGCTGGGGTGGCCTTGGTGGCGTCGGGAGTTTTGGGCTCGGCGCAGCTACTCAGGCAGAAAATCCCCAGTAGGGTAGGGGCGGTAAAAAAGGCGCGATGCATGGGTTTTGGTCGGGGCTGGGTGGGATAGTGAAGAAGTAGCAAACGTAAGTCGGAAGTCTTGGCTGAGCGCTAAAGCCAGTAGACTTGTTCCTGAATTGGGCAAAACAAAAAACGGGTCATGCTGAACGCCGTGAAGCATCTCTGCCGCTTCGTTGAATAGCCTTAGCAGAGAAGCGGTAGAGGTGCTTCACGGCGTTCAGCATGACACTCATTTTTAAGATTTTAATTTATGAGTAAGTCCAGTAAGTAAATTCCTGCGCGGGCGCAGGTAGCGGGCTAAATAGAAGAAATCTGGGCCGCCAGCTAAACTTTCAGAAGCATTGCATAGTTAAATAATAGTAAGCTTACTTAACAAGTTTACTTGGTAACTATGGCTACTCAAGCTTCTACCCCCAACGACGCCCAGCACCTGGCCACCGAGCTGCGCACCGTGGTCACGCGGTTGGTGAAAAAACTGCGGGCGCACTCGCCCACCCGCGACAAGCTCTCGCTCACCGAGCGCTCGGTGGTGCGCCAGCTCGACCAGCACCCGCACTTGCTGCCCAGCGAGCTGGCCGAGATGGAGAAGGTCACCACCCAGTCGATGTCGCAGATACTGCGCCACTTGGCCGAGCGTGGCTATATCGAGCGCCGGCCCTCGGCCACCGACCGGCGCAAGGTGCACATCGCCATTTCCGAAGCCGGCCGCCAGTTGCTGCAAACCGCCCGCCAAGAGCGCGACGAGTGGCTGCACACCGTCCTCACCGAGCAGTGCTCGGCCGCCGAGCTAGCGGCCTTGCAGCAGGCGCTGCCGGTGCTCACTAAGCTGGTTGCCAGCGAATAAGGCCCAGGGTACGCCTGGGTTCACGATAGTAACAATAGAATGAAGCTAACCACATTCCGCGCGCTGCGAAGCCGCAATTTCCGCCTCTATTTCACGGGGCAGGCCCTCTCGCTGCTGGGCACCTGGATGCAGAAAACGGCCGTGAGTTGGGTCATCTATGCCCAAACCAATTCCAAGTTTATGCTCGGGCTGAGTGTGTTTGCCACCATGTTTCCGTCGGCGGCGTTCTCGCTGGTCGGCGGCGGCGTGGCCGACCGCTACAACCGCTACCGGGTACTGCTGACTACGCAGGTGCTCTCGATGGTGCAGGCCGCGCTGCTCACGCTGCTGGTGTTTGGCCGCCCGGGCGCGGTGTGGGGCATCCTGGGGCTGAGCGTGGTGCTGGGCATCATCAACGGCTTCGACGTGCCGGCCCGGCAATCGCTGGTGCACGAGCTAGTGAAGGACAAGCAGGATTTGCCCAACGCGCTGGCCCTCAACTCGTCGATGGTCAATCTCTCGAAGCTCATCGGACCCGCCGTGGCCGGGCTAGCCATCGAAACGCTGGGCGCTACCACCTGCTTCGCGCTCAATACGCTGAGCTTTGTGGCTGTCATTGGCTCGCTGCTGGCCATCAAGCGGCCGGTCTACGCGGCCAAGCCGCACGCCAAAAACATCCTAGGCGAGCTGAAAGAAGGGTTTCAGTACGTGCGTACCACCCCCGACATTCGGTATATCATCCTGATGCTAGCGGCAGTAAGCCTGCTGGTACTGCCCTTCACCACCCTGATGCCGGTGTACGCCAAAGATATTTTTCACGGCACGGCCACTACGTTCGGGCTCATTGACAGCTCCATCGGCCTGGGGGCGTTTATTGGGGCGCTATACCTGGCCTCGCGTCCGCCGGGGACCAACCTGCACCGGATACTGGCCACCAATACCCTCATTTTTGGGGCCGGGCTCATCCTGTTTTCGCACACCCCGTGGTACCCACTGGCGCTGGCGTTCATCGCGCTGGGCGCGTTCGGTATGATGTCGCAAATCACCATCAGCAACACGCTGCTGCAAACCACCGCCGACCCCGCCATGCGCGGGCGAGTTATCAGCTTCTACGTGCTGGCCTACACGGGTATGGTGCCCCTAGGTAGCCTATTGGTGGGCGTAGCGGCGCAGCACATCGGCGTGCAAAACACGGTGCTGATGCAAGGTGTGCTGGCCCTCGGCCTAGGTACGTTGCACTGGCGCTCCCTGCATCAGCAGCCGACGGTGCGCACCGAGCTGCCCGCCCAGGCCAACTCTACGCAGGGCCTGGCGCTGTCGAGCTAATGGTAGCCCTAGGGCCCTTCGGTGGCTAAAGATGCGCCCGTGCCGGCTGGCTTTAGTGCGCCGGCGTTGGCTGCGGCCGGCTGATTTTCGTAGTAGCGGGCTTACTTGCTTGCGTTTGTATGCCCGCTATTCCTGCTCGCCCGTCGGCCGCTGTCCGCCCGGCTACTCCCGCTGCTTTTTGGCCTGTCGTTGGCTTCGCTGCCCTAGCTGGCATGCGCAGCGCCGGAGCGCCCACGCTGCTCAGCCACTACCTGGTGCGCCACCCGGCGCCCGCGCTGGCCACTTCGCCGCTGCGTCTGCTGGGGCAGCCCGCCGTGGCCCTGGCCCTTACGCTGGCCGCCGCCAAAGAATTTAAGCACGATAAGAACCCGGGCGCCGCCCCCCGCACCGCCCCCCGCGGCCTGAGTCTGCGCACCCTAGGGGGCGCGCTGGTCGGGGCTACCTGGCTTAAGGCCAACGGCCAAAGCGCCCGGCGCGGGGCGCTGCTGGGTGGCCTCGGCGCGGCAGCGGCCACGTTTCTGTGGTTTCGGCTCCGCAAAAGCATCACCGAAGAATCGGGCCTGCCGCCCAATGTGGTGGGGCTAGCCGAGGACGGGCTGCTGTGGGGCGCCGGCGCGGTGCTGCTGCACTATCTGCCCCGGCCGGTAGCGCCGGCCGCGGTAGGCTAAGTAACCTGCTGCCTCTGGCGCAGGCTATGCCAAACTCGCGCTAGCGGAGGAAGCTGCTGGCCGAATGCCTTCCCGGTCCTTAGTCAGCACCGGTTGCCGGGCTTTGCCCGTGGCCCGGCCTTTCTGGAACGTGATGGTCCAGATGCTATCGTAGTCATCGTCGGGCCACTGCTGGGGTTCTTCGATGCCCAGGGCCGCGGCAATTTTCACAATGTTGTGATGCTCCCATACCAGCAGCACGGTGCCACGGTGGTGCCGGAGCTCTTTTACGAGGCCCTTGATTTCGTCCGGGGCGTAGTCGCTATTGATGGTCAGGTTGTGTTGCACGGCGTAGGGCAGCACGGTTTGCATCATTCGCACCCGGGTGGTCTGGTCCTTATCGGTGCCGATGCACGGCACGTAAGTGAAATCGGGCGGCCGGGGTAGCAATTTGTTGAGTACATCGGGCAAGGCCAGCGCCCGTTCGAAGCCTTTGGCGGAAAGGTTATCGCCCTCGGTAGGCTTTTCGCCGTGCCGGATAATCACAATCTGGAGCACCGGGCCTTTGGGAACTGGCGGGGCTTTCGGGTGCACCGGGTTAAGATGATACAGCAGAAAGAGCTTGTTTCTATCTAACTCAGTGAAATGGTCTATCATAAGGCAAAGGCAGTGAACAACAGCAGGAATCAAGCACAGACTACCCAACCCGGCAACAACTTACTTGAACCATACTAGCTGAGTAGGTGCCGGGTTTCAAACGGGTATTTGGCCGTGCGCATTTAAAGCCCATTGCCGCAGCAACGCGGTAACCAATGTTTGCGCAGCCTGTTCCGCTGGCCTCGCCTGCCGCCGCGTGTCGCTAGCGCGACAGTGGAGGTACAACCTCCACCTCATATTCAGTCACGAGTTACGGCTGCGCTTAAACTCGCGCCAGTGTAGGGTGAGTTACGCTGCGCTAAACTTGGCCCAGTTTGAGTTATGCCTACATGTTTTCATAGTATTTAATTATTTCGTTGCAATATGATTTACTCCGAGGTAGAGCACCTTCTTGTCCTATACTTTTTTTGAAAAGTGCAGCTCTTTGCGATAACACTAGGTTAGCTTTCATGCTCTTTTTTAATTCATGATAATGATAAAGAGCTTCATATTCTCCAATGTGATTTCTTAGTAGAAAATCATCAATGCCGGCAACTACTGTATGGATAATACCTAACGTCTCCTTTGTTCGTTTTAAGCTAATGCGTTCACTTGGAAATATCTCCCTGCTACCTTTTTTGCGAGACTCATCAATGTCGCGGCCAAAGGCGTGGCCTACATTATTACGTAAAATCCTTAATTTTTCAAGTTCACCTACATTATTCTCAAGTGTAAGGGGAACCTGTCCAAAAATATTTCGAAACTCAGAGATTCTTTTAGGCCATTCTCCAATTATGCATTTGTTGGCCTGATATGAGTAATTATAATTGTTTCCATGTTTTAGCATAATAGCGCCGTCTACTTTTCTTGTGGCGTTATGCAGAATGCCAGGGTCTGATTCAATAGCTGTTGAAATAATTGAAGCTAAATAAATTTCTAAATATGAGTTTAAGCTCATCATCGCATTGAGACGAGTCCAATTATTAAATTCTCTGTAATCTGTTCTCCAGAGTAATTTATCTTTTCTAATTGTCCTAGCATCCTCCGCTTTACATCCTAGGATAGTATGCACATCACCAGGAGTTATTGCAACCTGCTTCTCAGTAAAATCAATCACAGGGACTTGTGACCATAATAGGCGATTTAAATGAGTGTGGTAGCTTTTGAAAATTGAGTATGCCCATGACCTAGGTTCATGGTTCTGCCACCTGTCAAAATTCATGTTATTGAATAAATAAGCTTATTGTGCAGTGCTAATCTATGAGCGCGCAGCATCCATTTTATGGAGTCACGAGTCATGGCTGCGCCTAAACTCGCGCTAATGGCGGGGGAGGAGGTATTAGGAACAACCGCCCATCGTGAGCCGCTTCTTTAACCACAAAATGCTGAAAGACATCGGCTGTATTTGTTCCAAACTGCTTAACATCGCCTACCTCTAGCTTCTTGAATTCGCCTGCTTTTATTTGAGAAATCAAGTGCGATTCAAACTTACTTATTTGACCGTTTAATCTTCTTACATCTTTTCCTAAATATTTGGCTAAGGGTAAATCATCGCCAACTTGAAAGATTTTCAATTTCTTGAAAAGAAGTTCTTCAAAATCGTCATCGGTGTTGATAAAGGTGTCTAGCAAAGGTTTTGCGTGATGGTCAATAATGTATAAGTTATTGAGGAGATGCTCAATGATTTCGAGGACAACATAAAGAGCCTTCTCTTTTGGTACGGCCATATCGTGTACAGAATCATTGCCCATGAATCTGACGGCATGTAATCTTTCGGCTTCTTTATCTGTAATGTACCTCCCTTTTGCTAAATTATTAATTTTAGCATCAAGATTTCCGCCCTTTATATTTTTATTGATACAGATTGCTTCAATGACTGCCCTAAAACCAACTCCGGCGAGTAGATAGCAATTTGCTTTTAGAGCATCAATTGTTTCTTGATAAACTGTTTGGATTTGATTAGGAAGGAGGTATTGTTCAATTAAGACCTTGTGGCCTTTAAGGCATTGAGGATAAATATAGGCTGTAATGTCGTGAGTCCAGTTATCGTACTCATCCGGATATGAAGCCTCATAATCATGTTTTTCTTGTCGAAAAGTAACATCTTCGCATCCCATACATTGTACTATGAAGTACTTAGTTTCATAGTGGTATTCTGGGTCGCTTCCCCTTTGCCGCTTCAGAAATAATACTTCATGATTAGTTTCGTTTTGGCAATTATTGCAGTAACTTTTGAGCTTTTTAGTTTCGGCACTCATAATTTAATAAGCTTTAATACTGTTATTAAATAAACCTACATATTCCGCCGGTACTGCCCGCCTACCTCAAACAGCGCGTTCGTAATCTGACCTAGGGAGCAGATTTTCACCGTTTCCATTAGCTCGGCGAAGAGGTTGCCATTCTGCACGGCGATTTGCTGCAAGCGCTTCAGGGCGGCGGGGGAAGCGGCGGCGTTGCGGGCGTGCAGGGCTTCGAGCATCGTAATCTGATACTGCTTTTCCTCCTCCGTGGCGCGGATGACTTCGGCCGGGATGACCGTGGGCGAGCCTTTGGACGAGAGGAAGGTATTGACGCCGATAATCGGGTATTCGCCGGTGTGTTTCAGCATCTCGTAATGCAGGCTTTCCTCCTGGATTTTGCCGCGCTGGTACATGGTTTCCATGGCGCCGAGCACGCCGCCGCGCTCCGTGATGCGGTCAAATTCGAGCAGCACCGCTTCCTCGACCAGGTCGGTCAGCTCCTCGATGATGAAGGAGCCTTGCAGTGGGTTTTCGTTTTTGGCTAGCCCCAGCTCGCGGTTGATGATGAGCTGAATGGCCATGGCGCGGCGCACACTTTCCTCGGTGGGGGTCGTGATGGCCTCGTCGTAGGCGTTGGTATGCAAGGAGTTGCAGTTGTCGTAGATGGCGTAGAGCGCCTGCAACGTGGTGCGGATGTCGTTGAAGTCGATTTCCTGCGCGTGCAGCGAGCGGCCCGAGGTCTGGATGTGGTACTTCAACATCTGGCTGCGGGCGTTGGCGCCGTACTTCAGCTTCATGGCCTTGGCCCAGATGCGGCGCGCCACCCGCCCAATAACGGCGTACTCGGGGTCGATGCCGTTGGAGAAGAAGAACGACAGGTTGGGCGCGAAGTCGTTGACGTTCATGCCCCGGCTCACGTAGTACTCCACGAAGGTGAAGCCGTTGGAGAGCGTGAGCGCCAGCTGGGTGATGGGGTTGGCGCCAGCCTCCGCAATGTGGTAGCCCGAGATGCTGACCGAGTAGAAATTACGCACCTTCTCGGTGATGAAATATTCCTGCACGTCGCCCATCAGACGCAGCGCAAACTCGGTGCTGAAAATGCAGGTGTTCTGGGCCTGGTCTTCCTTTAGAATGTCGGCCTGCACCGTCCCGCGCACCTGGGTCAGCGTCGTGGCCTTGATTTGCTGGTACACGTCGGCGGGCAGCACGTCTTCGCCGGTCACGCCGAGCAGCAGCAGCCCCAGGCCGTTGTTACCCTCGGGCAGCTCGCCTTGGTAGCGGGGGCGGGGCTGCTGCTTGGCAGCGAAAATGGCGTCGATTTTGGCATCCACCTCGGCTTCGAGGCCGTTTTGGTGGATGTGTTTCTCGCAGTTCTGGTCGATGGCCGCGTTCATGAAAAACGCCGCCAGCGTAGCCGCCGGGCCGTTGATGGTCATGCTCACCGAGGTGGCGGGGTGCGAGAGGTCGAAGCCCGAGTAGAGCTTCTTGGCATCGTCGAGGCAGGCGATGCTGACGCCCGCGTTGCCGATTTTGCCGTAGATGTCGGGCCGGTGGTCGGGGTCTTCTCCGTAGAGCGTCACCGAGTCGAAGGCCGTGCTCAAGCGCTTGGCGGGCAAGCCTTTGCTCACGTAGTGGAAGCGCCGGTTGGTGCGCTCCGGCCCACCTTCGCCGGCAAACATGCGGGTAGGGTCTTCGCCCTCGCGTTTGAATGGGAACACGCCCGCCGTGTAGGGAAACTCGCCGGGGAAATTCTCCTGCATGGCCCAGCGCAGGCGGTCGCCCCAGCCTAGGTAGCGCGGCACGGCCACTTTCGGTATCGCATTGCCCGACAGCGAAGTAGTGTGCGTTTTGACTCGAATTTCCTTGTCGCGCACCTTGTACACGTACTCGGGGTTGCGGTAGTTTTGGAGGGTAGCCTCCCAGTTTTCCAGAATGGCCTGGGCATCGGCGTCGAGGCGGCGCAGCTGGGTTTGCACGTTTTTGGCAAAGTCCAGCCCAGCGGTTTCTGGGCTAGCCGGCGCATTTTGGTAATGCTTGGCTAGGGTCGCAAACGAGCCCGCTACTTCGGCAATGGCTACCTGCTCGCTCACGCGCTTGTCGTAGGCGCGGTTGGTTTCAGCGATTTCGGAGAGGTAGCGCGTGCGGTTAGGCGGAATGATGTAGACCTTTTCCGACTGCTCGGCGCTGGTTTCGAGCTGCGAGGCAAACTGCGCGCCCGTCTTTTCCTCCAGCGTGTGGAGGATGGCCCGGTAGAGCCGATTCATGCCGGGGTCGTTGAACTGCGAGGCGATGGTGCCGAAAACCGGCATTTCGTCGAGCGGCGAATCCCAGCGCTGGTGGTTGCGCTGGTACTGCTTGCGCACGTCGCGCAGCGCATCGAGGCCGCCGCGCTTGTCAAACTTGTTGAGCGCAATGACATCGGCAAAGTCCAGCATGTCAATCTTTTCGAGCTGCGTGGCCGCGCCGTACTCGGGCGTCATCACGTAGAGGCTCACGTCCGAGTGCTCGATGATTTCGGTGTCGGACTGGCCGATGCCGCTGGTTTCTAGAATAATCAGGTCGAAGTCGGCCGCCTTTACCACGTCCACCGCATCCTGCACGTAGCGGCTGAGCGCGAGGTTGCTCTGGCGCGTAGCCAGCGAGCGCATGTACACCCGCGGCGAGTTGATAGCATTCATCCGGATGCGGTCGCCGAGCAGCGCGCCGCCGGTTTTGCGCTTGCTGGGGTCCACCGAAATGATGGCGAGGGTCTTGTCTGGGAAGTCGAGCAAAAAGCGCCGCACCAATTCATCGACCAGCGACGACTTGCCCGCACCACCCGTACCCGTGATACCCAGGATGGGCGCGCCCGGCGTTTTACCGGGCGTCAAGAGCTGCGAGCTGTCGCTTTCCTGCTGCTGAAACTCCGCCACCAGCTGGCCCTTCACCCGCTCAAACTCCTCGGGGAAGTTCTCGGCGGCCGAAATCAAGCGGCCGATGCTGCGGGCATCCTTCTCCTTTATATGACTGACCTCGCCGTTCAGCTTCTGGCCGGTAGGGAAGTCGCTCTGTTCCAGCAAGTCGTTAATCATGCCTTGCAGGCCCAGCGAGCGGCCATCGTCGGGCGAGTAGAGGCGCGTGATGCCGTAGCCTTGCAGCTCCGCGATTTCGGAGGGTAGGATAACGCCGCCGCCGCCGCCGAAGATTTTGATGTGGCCCGCGCCGCGCTCCTTCAGCAGGTCAAACATGTACTTGAAGTACTCGTTGTGCCCACCCTGGTAGCTGGTGATGGCAATGGCCTGGGCATCTTCCTGAATGGCGCAGTCCACGATTTCCTGCACCGAGCGGTTGTGCCCCAGGTGAATAACCTCGGCGCCGCTGCTTTGAATAATACGGCGCATGATATTGATAGCCGCGTCGTGCCCGTCAAACAGCGCGGCGGCCGTGACGATGCGAACGTGGTTTTTGGGCTTGTAGGGGGCGGCGGGGGTGGGATGCATAGGGGAGAATGTAGCGCGGAGTGGCACTCCGCTTCCGGCCGGGGCCAGTAGGAAGCGAAGGGTTTTTAACTACGCGAAGGTACGAAAAAGCCCCGGCGGGGTCGGCCAGGGCTTGGTACTTATCGTTCCCTACTTCTGAGTAGCTGCAATAGAAGAATAAGCTCTCTTCCTACTGGGCTGGGAATGTGAGTAGGCGACCTCAGCAGTGCTTTGATAAAAGAATAATTCCTAGGCGGAATTTGAAGAATTGTTGCGGTTTGTTCAAGCAGGGCAAAATATTGCTCAGTAATTTCTATTTCAAATTCGAAGAGTTGTGTAGCAATGATGTCAAAGCCAAGTACCCACTCAGCGTAATCGAACATATCCTGTGCATTCTGAACATCTCGTTGGGGAAGGCCTAGGGCAGCTGCACCAGATAGCACAGCTTCTAGCAATGCTTGCTTATCAGGTTTTGCCTTTTTTCGAGCGAGTAGGCTGGTTATGAAACTAATCACCGTTGCCATTACCGCAGCTTCCGCAAGTCCACTCGAAGCCCCGGCAGCACGGCCTCGCTCGCTAGCTCGCGGTCGAAGCCTTCCACGGTTTCGTAGCCTGCCTGCCCGGCGCGGAAAATATACGCCTTCTCATCGTCGCACGAGAGCAGCCAGCCCAGCAGCGCCCCGCACTGGCGGTACTCTTGTATCTTGGCCAGCAGCACGTTGAGCGAGTCGGTTTTGGAGCGGAACTCGACTACGAACTCTGGGCACACGGGCGCAAATTTTTCCTGTTGGACTGGAGTTAATCCGTTCCACCTAGTAGGCGATATCCAGGAGGCATCGGGCGAGCGCACGGCCTTATTGGATAAAGTGAAGCCAGCATTGGAGTCAAAAATTTCGCCGGTTTCCTGGTTTTCTTCCCACCAGGAATAAAGCTGACCTAGCAGTCGGGCATTGCGCTTGCCCGTAATAGTAAAGGTGGGGGCCATAATCAGGATTTCGTGCTGCGCATTGCGCTCGATGCGCCACTTGCGATGCTGCTGGCAGAAGTTGAAAAACTCCTCCTCGCTCATCCGGCTCATGTAGGGGTCGTCGAGCACCAAAGGCTCGTCGGCAAAAAGCGGGTTCATAGCAAGGAAGTAAGGTGAGCTAGCAAGTAAGTGGTAAGTGGCTTTACACCCGCACCCCGCCGGCCAGGCCCACGCGCCAGGCCAGCAGCGCTAGGCCCGCCAGCGCCAGCAGCCCCCACGCCACGCGGGTAGGGCTGGGCGTCCATTTCTTCTGGCTAAACGACTCTTGCAGGCACCCCAGCGCCAGCGGAACTACCAGCAGGGCCATTGTGGCGTAGTGCAGGCCTTCATTGAGGCTGAGGGAGGGCAACCGGCTAATAATTAATAAAGAAGACCCCACCAGCCACGGCCCTACGATGGTAGCCCGCACCAGCTGCGGCCGGCGCTCAAACTGCAAAATGGTATGCGAATCCTGCGCCAGAATGAAGGGCGTGGCCGCCAAAAACCCCAGCACCACCTGCCCCGCCGCCAGCAGCAGCCCCAGCACCAGGCTCGGCCAGGTGCTGCCCGCCCCCAGCAGCCAATTGGGCACGTACCACCAGCCCGACTGCGTCACGGTATCGGCCAGTAGGCCCCCAAATACGGTGTTGCAGGCGTGGAAGGCCACCCACAGCAGCAGCAGCTTGGCCAGGCCGCGGCGGTGGCGCTGCCGCTTGCCAAACCAGCCCAGGGCCAGCAGCCCCAGCGCCAGCGTCAGGGCGGGGCCGCTGCTGTATACTTCCAATACCAGGTTGCGGGTCCAGCTGTTGTCGCCCAGCTCGAAGTGGATGCCGCCCAGGTTCCAGACGCCGGGCACGCCCAGGCGCCGCGCCACCAGCGCCGTGCTGGCCTGGTACACGAAGGCTACCAGCTGATACGCAACGAGGTAGCAGGCGGTGGCATTGATAAACACCACCCGAAACTTGGCCCGCACGGCAGCGGGCGACGGCTCGGTGGCTACGGTAGAGGTTGGCTGCAAGAGAAGGGAAGTAGGAATACGTTGGCAATTACCAAACATACACCCAGCTACTGCTTGCGCTGCCGCAAGCCGCCGCTCGCCACCGGCGGAACGGCCGGCGCGGCCAAAAGCGTTCAGTAGCAGGCCCGGCCCCAAATAGTCGCCTAGCCATCAATTCGCCGTATCTTCGTGCGGCGACAAAACTGCCTCTGAATTGAAGAATATCCGTAATTTCTGCATTATTGCCCACATCGACCACGGCAAAAGCACCCTGGCCGACCGGCTCCTGGAATTCACGAGCACCGTGGCCAAGCGCGACATGCAGGCCCAGCTGCTCGACAACATGGACCTGGAGCGCGAGCGCGGCATCACCATCAAGAGCCACGCCATTCAGATGCAGTTTCCCTACAAGGGGGAGGTGTACACGCTCAACCTCATTGATACGCCCGGCCACGTCGATTTTAGCTACGAGGTAAGCCGCAGCATTGCCGCCTGCGAAGGCGCGCTGCTCATCGTGGATGCGTCGCAAGGCATTGAGGCCCAAACGATTTCTAACCTGTACCTGGCCATTGGGGCCGACTTGGAAATCATTCCGGTGCTCAATAAAATCGACCTTCCGCACGCCATGCCGGAGGAAGTGACCGACGAAATCGTGGACCTGATTGGTTGTAAACCAGAGGACATTATCCACGCCTCGGGCAAGGCCGGCATCGGCATCGAAGCCATTCTGAACGCCATCTGCGAACGCATCCCCGCGCCCGTCGGCGACCCCGAAGCGCCGCTGCAAGCCCTTATTTTTGACTCGGTATTTAATTCGTACCGGGGCATCGAAGTCCTGTTCCGCATCAAAAACGGCACCATGCGCAAAGGCGACAAGGTGAAGTTCATGGCGACCGGCAAGGAATACGGGGCCGACGAAATCGGCATTTTGGGCCTCAACCAGGAGCCGCGCCAGGTGATGAGCGCCGGCAACGTGGGCTACCTTATTTCGGGCATCAAAGAGGCCCGTGAGGTGAAGGTGGGCGACACCATCACGCACGTCAATAACCCCACGGCGGAAGCTATTCAGGGCTTTGCCGACGTGAAGCCCATGGTCTTCGCCGGCATTTACCCCGTCGATACCACCGAGTACGAAGAGCTGCGCAGCAGCATGGAAAAGCTCCAGCTCAACGACGCCTCGCTGGTGTGGGAGCCTGAAACGTCGGTGGCGCTGGGCTTCGGCTTCCGCTGCGGCTTTTTGGGCATGCTGCACATGGAAATCGTGCAGGAGCGGCTGGAGCGCGAGTTCAACATGACGGTAATTACCACCGTGCCGAGCGTGCAGTTTCACGCCCTGGGCTCTAAGGACCAGGAGCTTGTCATCAACGCGCCGTCCGAAATGCCGGAGCCGAACTTGATTAAGCTCATCGAGGAGCCCTACATCAAGGCGCAGATTATCACGGCTTCCGACTACGTGGGCCCGATTATCACGCTCTGCATGGAAAAGCGCGGCATCATCAAGGGCCAGTCGTACCTGACCTCGGAGCGCGTGGAAATGAACTTCGAGCTGCCGCTCTCGGAAATCGTATTCGACTTCTTCGACAAGCTCAAAACCATCAGCCGCGGCTACGCGTCGCTGGACTATGAGCTGATTGGCTACCGCGAGTCGGACATGGTGAAGCTCGACGTGATGCTCAACGGCGAGAAAGTCGATGCCCTCTCGGCCATCGTGCACCGCTCCAAGAGCTACGAGTGGGGCAAGCGCCTCTGCGAAAAGCTGCGCGAGCTGCTGCCCCGCCAGATGTTCGACATCGCCATTCAGGCCAGCATCGGCCAGAAAATCATCGCCCGCGAAACCGTAAAGGCGCTGCGCAAAAACGTAATCGCCAAGTGCTACGGCGGCGACATTTCGCGCAAGCGCAAACTGCTCGAAAAGCAGAAAGAAGGCAAGAAGCGGATGCGCTCGGTGGGCTCGGTCGAGATTCCGCAAGAAGCGTTTCTGGCGGTGCTCAAGATTGACTGATGAAAAAAGCGCGGCTCCGAAAGGGGCCGCGCTTTTTGCTTGAAAAGCAAGAAATGCAGGATTTCTTTGACTACTTAGAATACAGTATTTCGAGAACCTTGGCTAACTCGGCCGATGCCAAAAAGCGGTGTTTTTGGTGCGATGGCATTATGCTGCCGGAGATTGGCGACGAATACGTGCTGCAACAAAGCGGCAGTGCTGCTAAGCGAAATAAAGAGACTTGGATAGCAGCCCGCGCCTGGATTGACAATGGCAAAAAGGGAGAACAGGCGCGGCAGAGTATTTATGAAATGAAGATTATCCTGGGCGGGCAAGCACTAGTCGCCTATTAGGCGGGCGCAGACCTGCGGGGATGCGTACCGTCTGAGAAGAAAGATAACCGGATTGGTTTAGACCCGCATAATGGCTTTATTACGGTCACGCTATTGTAATCTGCTAGAGAGTATACGCTACATTATTAATTGCTTGTTAGATGAGTTTATTCACCACCAATAGGTTGTCAAGATTAGTATTATTACTCCTATTAATAGTTGCTTGGCTAGGCCA
>Ga0182232_1000184_pt1 | contig 18070 bp, 19 predicted proteins | sample G6R1MG_30_FD_155484 | JGI IMG/M metagenome (GOLD analysis project Ga0182232, IMG submission 155484) | Phyllosphere microbial comminities from miscanthus, Michigan, USA - G6R3_NF_07NOV2016_LD2 MG | ecosystem: Host-associated > Plants > Phyllosphere > Phylloplane/Leaf | place: USA: Michigan... | reverse complement strand
CTCGGTTTCAATATTTACTTTATTGAGGCCCGACTTGGCAATGAAGTCGAGCAGCTCCTGGAGTTCTTTGGCTTTCATGGCAGCGTCTTTTTTCGGCTGGTTTTTGGTAGATTCTTTCGACATATTTTTAAGCTGTTAGCTACTGGCTATTAGCTGTTAGCCTCGCGAAAGGCCAAAAGCTAACAGCCAGTAGCTACTAGCCAACAGCTTAAAAAAAAATTACTTAACGCGCTCTACGTAAGAGTAGTCGCTGGTTTTGATGCGGATTTTGGTGTCCTGGTCGATGAACAGCGGCACCTGGATGCGCGCGCCGGTTTCCACGGTGGCGGGCTTCAGGGTGTTGGTGGCGGTGTCGCCGCGCAGGCCGGGCTCGGTGTAGGTTACGACCAGGTCCACGGTGGTGGGTAGCTCAGCGGTGAGGGGCTGCTCAGTTTCGGCGTGGAACAGGATGGTCACGTCCTGGCCTTCCTTCATCAGGTCGGCGAAGGGCACCATGGCCTCGGGCAGTACCACCTGCTCGAAGTCGTCCTTGTTCATGAACGTGAAGCCGTAGTCGTCCTTGTACAGGAACTGGTGCGGGCGCTGCTCTACGCGGGCCGTTTCCACTTTCACGCCAGCGTTGAAAGTGTTGTCGATGGTGCGGCCGGTTTTGATGTTACGCATCTTGGTGCGTACAAAAGCGGGGCCTTTACCCGGCTTCACGTGCTGGAAGTCGGTGATAACGTGCAGCTCGTTGTTGTAGTTGAGCACGAGCCCGTTGCGGAAGTCGGCGGTGGATGCCATTTTGAATGAAGCTGTTAGCTGCTAGCTATTGGCTATTAGCTTTTGAAGAATAAAACGAAGGTACCAGACTGGAAGCTAATAGCCGGCAGCTAAAAGCTAATAGCTTAAAAACTTAGGAGTTATACGCCCATTTCACGTGAATGGCGCCCCAGGTGAAGCCGCCCCCAAAAGCCGCCAGAATGAGGTTGTCGCCCTTGCGTAGCTGCTTCTCGTAGTCCCAGAGGCACAGTGGGATGGTGGCGCTGGTAGTGTTGCCGTAGCGCTGGATGTTGAGCATCACCTTTTCGGGGCCCACGCCCATGCGGTGGGCAGTGGCGTCAATGATGCGTTTGTTGGCCTGGTGGGGCACCAGCCAGGCAATATCGTCGTGGCTAAGGTGCTGGCGGGCCATCACTTGCGCGGCCACGTCGGCCATGCTTTTCACTGCGAACTTGAACACCGTGGCCCCTTCCTGGTAGATGAAGTGCTCGTGGTTGGCCACGGTTTCGGCCGTGGGCGGGCGGCGGCTGCCGCCGGCTTTTTGGTGCAGGAAAGCTTCGCCGCTGCCATCGGTGCACAGTACCTGGTCGAGCACGCCGTAGCCTTCCGTGCTGGGTTCCAGCATGACCGCCGCTGCGCCGTCGCCGAACAGGATGCAGTTGGCGCGGTCGGTGTAGTCCACAATGGCCGACATTTTATCGGCCCCCACGATGACTACCTTCTTGTACAGGCCGCCCTGGATGAACTGCGCGCCCGTGGCGAGCGCGTACAAAAAGCTCGAACACGCCGCGTTCATGTCGTAGCTGAACGCACGGGTGATGCCGCAGCCGTTGGAAATGATGTTGGCCGTGGCCGGAAACAGCATGTCCGGCGTCACGGTGGCGCAAATGAGCAAGTCCACGTCCTCGGGGCGTGTGTTCGTTTTTTCCAGCAGCTGCTGCACCGCCTTGATGCCCATCACCGAGCTACCCTGGTCCTTACCCTTTAGAAGGCGCCGCTCCTTGATGCCGGTGCGCGTAGTTATCCATTCGTCGGTGGTATCGACCAGTTTTTCTAGCTCCTGGTTGCTGAGCACGTAGTCGGGCACGTAGCCTCCGACTCCGGTGATGGCGGCGGTAATCTTCATGAGCGCAAAGGTGCGGCCCAAACTCCGGGTAGCCCGGCCCCCGGCCGGGCGTTCGGGACTTAGGATTTAAAAGAGTCTTTGATTTTGTCTACGATGCCGGAGTGCGCCATTTCGTAGCCCTGCACCAGCATGTTACAGATGGCCAGCGGCGTGCTTACGCCGTGGCCGATGATGGCGTTGTCATTAATACCCAGAATGGGCGACCCGCCAATCGTTTCGTAGTTTACTTTCTCAAAAAATTCGTCGTTGAGGTTGCGGGCCACCATGATGTCGTACATCGACTCGGCCATCTTTAGCATCACGTTGCCCGTAAAGCCATCGCACACAATGACATCGGCCTTGTCGTTGAACAAGTCGCGGCCTTCGATATTGCCGATAAAATGCACGTGCGGGTTTACTTTCAGCAATTGGTGCGCCGCCTGCGTGATAACGGTGCCCTTGCCTTCTTCTTCGCCCAGGCTCATGAGGCCCACCGTGGGGCGGGCTATGCCCAGCACGTACTGCGCGTAGAGCGAGCCCAACTCGCCAAATTGCTCCAGCATTTCGGGCTTGCAGTCGGCATTGGCGCCTACATCAACCAAAATACCGTAGCCCCCAGCCAGCTTGGGTACAAAGTTGGCAATGGCGGGGCGCAGCACGCCCGGTACCGCCTTCACCGTAAACATGGCCCCCACGAGCATCGCGCCCGTGTTGCCGGCCGAGCAAAAGGCCTCAATCTCACCACTGTGCAGCAGGCGGTAGCCCACGGCAATGCTGCTATCCTGCTTTTGCTGGAAGGCTTTGGCCGGGTGCTCGCCCATGGCGATGACCTGGGTGGAAGGCACCAGCTCCAGCGCGGCGGCCTCGGGGCCATACGCTTGTAAGAGAGGCCGTACCTCGGCTTCGGTGCCGATGAGGACCACTTGGGCTTTGCCGGCCAGGCGCTGGGCGGCCAGCACGGCACCGGCCACGGCAGCCTGGGGGGCAAAGTCGCCGCCCATGGCGTCGAGGGCAATTTTCATGAACGCGGGAATAGGGTAGAAGCAGCCAGAGAGCGCAAAAGTGCGAAACCAACCGGGCCGGACTGCCCATCTAATTCAGAGCAGTCCGGCCCGATGGTACCGCGAAATAACAACGCTTTCGGCTATTCTTCGTCCGAGTCCGCGTCGCCCGCTACGGCCGGGGCCGCTACCGAGGTGTAGTTTTTGATAGCCAACTGGCCATTGTGGTACAAGTCACCGTCTACTACGTAGGCCTTGTGGCGCAGGTGCAGCTCGCCCGTGTTGGGGCAGATGGTTACGGCTTTAGGGGTCAGCTTGTGGTGGCTACGGCGTTTGTCGCGGGTGGCGGTGGAGGTCCGGCGCTTAGGATGTGCCATGGTCTTGGAAGAAAATTTAAGAGTTAAGAATTAGGAATGATGAATTAGAGCAGGGTCCTAATTCAGGTTTTTGAGCGCCGCCCAACGCGGGTCGGTCGGCTCGTCATCGTCTGGATTATCGCCCGGCGGGCGAGTCGAGAAAATGAGTTTGGTTTCGGCATCGGGGTCGTCATCGGCTTCATTCTGGAAGCGCGGATGCAGCTTTTTCATGGGCAAAGCCAAGCCAATGTAGTCATAAAGATGCTGCGCAATGTTGAGCGTCAGCGTTTCGGGCGTCACTTGCAGCACATCATCATCCAGCTCTTTAGCCTCATCGCTGTAGCGCACGAGCAGCTGATTTTCAAGGTTCAACGGTTGGTCGTACTCGTCGAGGCTGCGGTCGCAGGTGAGGCGCACGGTGCCCGTAATGTGCGAGTTAATGGTAATAACGCGCTCCGTTTTGTCGAGCGTTACGTCGGCGTGCAGGTTGCCATCGGCAATAAATTCACCTTTGGGGTCGAACTGCTCAAAAAAAGCACGCCCGAGCTCAAACGCAAACTGGTGCGTCTTGAGCGAAAGCCTAGCGATAGGCAAATCAAATTGGGGGTCGTTTTTCACAGTTAGCCGAATTAACGGGGGGCAAAGGTACGGGTTTTTATTGGCTTTATCAAGCCTAAAAGCGGCTAGCAGTTCAGGCTCAAGCCGTTTTTAAAATAAACTCGGGGCTGATGTCGAGCCGCTCGTAGAGTTTTTTGGCCAGGTCCATCGTGACGCGCCGCTTGCCGCTCAAAATCTGGGACAGGCGGCCGGCCGGCACTTCCAGCAGTTGGGCCAAGTCCTTTTGCTTGAGCTGCCGCTGCTGGCGCTTCAGCTCAATCATGGCGGGCAGGGTGGTGGGCTTTGGATGTACCGGAAAATAGCCAGCGCGAATCTGATAGCCCTCAATAGCTTTGGCTAGAATATCAAACTGCTGTTCGCGCTCTGGTATACCTTCGAAGCCTTCCGCAATCAACTGGTCAAGCTGCGCAAGGGCCGCTTTGCATTCGACTTCATCGCTGATAATCATATTAGTTGCGAAGAATTAAATAGTAGAGACGTCAATAGTATCATACTCTCGGTGAGTACCGACGAACCGAATGAAAATGGTGTGGCGGCTGAAGAACACCATCGCTACCAAGCGGTAATGGTTGCCTTTGATATTGAAAACGTAACGGTCATTACCAACGAAATCAACGTTGTTGAAGCTGCGGCGCATATCAGCGAGGCTCTGCCAGTCGGCAGCTTTACACTTAAAATACCAGTCTGCCAGCGCTTCCCCTACGGCCGGATTAGCTTCTGTAAAATCTCGAATTGGTGCGTAGCTGATGATAACCATACAAGCTAAGAACAAAAACGCGGCCGTTGCCAGCCGCGTTTCAAAATTAGAAAGAAAATTTCGATTTTGTAAAATCTACCGCACCGAGCGTGGGTCGGTCGCGCCCAAGTGCCGGGCGCGGACCACATCACAAGCCAAGTACACGGCCGCCCGGAAGGAAGAGGCATCGGCCTGAAACTTGCCCGCCAAGCCGTAGGCCGTGCCGTGGTCGGGAGAGGTGCGGACCACGGGTAGGCCCGCCGTGAAGTTGACGCCTTGCTCGAAGGCCATGAGCTTGAACGGGATAAGGCCTTGGTCGTGGTAGATGGAGAGCGTAGCGTCGAACTGCCGGAACTGGCCGGTGCCGAAGTAGCCATCGGCTGGGTAGGGGCCGAATACGAGGTGCCCGTCGTGCTCAAACTGGCGGATAACGGGCGCTAGCACGTCATTGTCTTCGCGGCCGATGAGGCCGTTTTCGCCCGCGTGGGGGTTCATGCCCAGTATGGCCACTTTAGGCTTAAGGATGCCAAAATCGTGCTGTAAAGACTTGAGCAGCAGGCGTATCTTGGTGCGTAGCAAGTCGGCCGTGACGCGGGTTGATACGTCTTTGAGGGCGATGTGGCCAGTGGCGGTGGCTACGCGTAGGCTTTGGCTTTCATCGACCAGGAACATGAGACTGTCGGCCGCGCCGAAGTAGCTGGCCAGAAACTCGGTGTGGCCGGGAAAGCGGAAGTCGTCGGCCTGCGTATTCTCCTTGCTGATGGGCGCCGTGACGATGGCGTCGAGCAGGCCGGCTTTGAGGTCGCGGCTGGCGGCGAGCAGGCTTTCGCGGGCGGCCTGGCCGCTGGCCGGCGAGGGCTGGCCGGGCGTGAGGTGGAAATCTTCGTCCCAGCAGGTCACGGCGTTGAGGCGGCCGGGGGCGATGTCGGCCGCGTCGCGCAGCTGCCGGAAGGTGAGCGGCTCGGCGCCTTGCTCGATGGGGAAATCATCGAAGAGCGCGGTGGCCGTGCCGTAAACCACGGGCGTGCATTGGTGCAGCAGGCGCTCGTCGCGCAGGGTTTTATAAATGACTTCGGGGCCGATGCCGGCAAGGTCGCCGACGGAAAAGCCGAGGCGGGGCAAGGAGGTTTTAGCGGAAGAAAGGCTCATAAAGTAGGGAGGACACCGAAGCAGCTGGCGCAGCGAGAAGCCACCGGGCAGCTAATCAGGGTTCAAAAGTAGCGCCGCCCGTGCGCGTAGCTTTAGGGAGCCTGTTTGGGCAGGTGGTCGAGGGCTATAGCTCCTTATAAAGCCAGGCCATCTGGCGGGCCGTGAGCCAGTCGGGTACGGCGGCCAGGGCCGCGTTGCGCAGCGGCACCAACCAGGGCGGGGTAAATTGCGCCAACATCCCCAACTGCCGCGACTGCTCCACGATGCGGCGGGTGCGGGGCCGGCGCTGCTGGTCGAAGGCGCGAAAAGCGGCCGCTAAGTCGGCCGGAGCACCGCGCAGGCAGCGGGCCAGCACGGCGGCATCTTCGACGGCCATGCCGGCGCCCTGGCCCAAATTGGGCGTAGTGGCGTGCCCGGCATCGCCCAGCAGCAGCACGCGGCCAAAAGCCAGGCTGGCTAGCGGGGCCAAGTCGTAGAGGTCGCCCCAGAGCAGGTCGGCATCGGCGGTGGCAGCCAATACTTGCGGAATGGGGGCGTGAAAGCCGACAAAGTGGCGCTGCAAATCGGTCACTCGGTAGGCCCGAAAAGCCGGGTTATTGGGCTCGGGGCTATTGAGGCAGGCAAACCAGTAGAGCCGGCCATCGGCCACCGGCACCAGCCCAAAGCGCCTGGCGCGGCCCCAGGTTTCGCTGGAGCCGGTGGTGGGCAGACCGGGGATATCGGCCTGCACCGTAGCCCGCCAGCAGGTGTAGCCGGCGTAGCGCGGCTGGCTGGCCGGTAGCAAGTGCTGCCGCACCCGCGAGCGGATGCCATCGGCCGCGATTAGCGCCTCGGCCGTGGCCTGCGTGCCGTTATCGAAGAAGGCCGTGACGTGGGTTTCGGTCTGCTCGAAGCGGGCCAGCCGGTGGCCCAGCTGCACCACGCCGGGCGGCAGCGCCCGCAGCAGCTCGCGCTGCAAGTCGGCCCGGAGGATACCCAGATTGTCGTAGCCCAGGCGCTCGGTGAAGGCCGTGGTATCGGCCCGGTTGAGCACGCGGCCGTGCTCATCGAGCAGGCGCACAGTGGTGAGCGGCGTGCCCACCGGCCGCACGGCGTCGTGCAAACCCAGCTCGTCGAGCGCCCGCATGGCATTGGCTCCCAGCACCACGCCCGCGCCGATTTCGCGCAGCTCGGCAGCGGCTTCGTACACGCGCACCCGGTGGCCCAGCCGCAATAGCGCCTGGGCGGCGGCCAGGCCGCCGATGCCGGCCCCGATGAGGAGAAAGTCAGCCAATGTGTGGAGTCGGTTTGTCCGCGTTGGGGTATATTATTCTTAAACGGTGAATACCGTTGGTCATGCAGCGCGCAGCGAAGCACCTCGCGTGGCCCAGTAACCCAAACGTTATTGATTACTGGGCCACGCGAGGTGCTTCGCTGCGCGCTGCATGACGACCGTTGCTACTTACGCCAGCCGCTTGGTCAAGAACTCGTACAGCAACCGCACGCCCGTGCCGGTGCCGCCCTTGCCGCGGTACGAGTCCGGCGCGGTGAGGTAGGCCGGGCCGGCGATGTCGAGGTGAATCCAGGGCGTGCCCTCGATGAAGCGCTCCAAGAATTTGGCGGCCGAGATGTGGCCGGCTTCGGCTTTGCCGAGGTTGGAGAGGTCGGCGATGTCCGACTTCATGTGGTCGGCGTAATCTTCCCAGAGCGGAAACTCGACCAGGCGCTCGTGGGTGCGGTGGGCGGCGGCGAGCAGCTGCGCGGTGGTGTCGGCATCGGCGGTGCCCATAGCGGCGCTGGCCTCGGTGCCGATAGCGCGCACGGCGGCCCCGGTGAGGGTAGCCAAATCAATGACCAACTCGGGCTGGTATTTTTTGGCGAAGCTGAGGGCATCGGCCAGCAGCAGGCGGCCTTCGGCGTCGGTGTTTTTAACCTCCACGGTAAGGCCCGAGAACATGGTGAGCACGTCGCCGGGCACGTAGGCGAGGCCGCCGGGGCGGTTGTCGGTGGCGGGCACCAGGCCGATTACGTGCAGCGGCACCTTGTTTTTGGCCAGGGCGTAGAGCGTGCCGCCCACGGCTGCGCCGCCGGCCATGTCGCACTTCATCATGTCCATGCTGTTGGGCGTGGGCTTGAGGCTGAGGCCGCCGGTGTCATATACCACGCCTTTGCCGACGAGCACGTAGGGGTGCTCATTCTGCGCATTTTCGGGCTTCCATTCTAGAATGCTAAAGGTGGGCGGCTCGGGCGAACCGAGGTTGACGGCGAGCAGGCCGCCCATGCGCAGGCTCTCGATTTTGGCCAGGTCGAGGATGTCGGTGGAGTAGCCGGCCGCGTCGCCGGCTTCGGCCAAGCGCTCGGCTAGTTGCAGGGCGTTGAGCTTGTTGAGCGGCGCGTTGACGAGGTCGCGGGCGAAGGCCACGCCTTCCAATACGTGCTGTAGCTCGGTAATTTGGGCCTCGCTGGCGGCGTCGCCGACCAGGCTTACGTGGGTGAGCGCGGCGGGCGTGCGCGATTTCTCGTCCGTCTTGTAGCCTTCAAACTCGTAGGCGGAGAGGAACAGTCCTTCGGCCAGCGTGAGCGCGGCGGCGGCGTTTTCGCTGAGATTATGCACGAAAACCTCGGCGGTTTTCTCTTTCTTCAGGGCGGCTTGCAGCTGGTGGCCGGCTTTGCGCAGGGCTTCGAGCTGGAGGTCGGCGGTGCGCTTGTCTTCGAGCGCCACGAAGTAGTGCTGGTGCGAGAAGTGGTTGAGCGCCACGAAGGGCTGCTTGGCGGTCAGGGCCGCTTCGACGTAGGCGCGGGCGGCTTCGGGCAGGTCGGTGGCGGCGGCCTGGGGCAGCGCGGTGGTGCCGAGCGGCAAAACAAATACCTGGGTAGACTGGGCCGGCGCGGTGGCGGCGTGGGCAAGCGTGAGCGACATAGGGCGAATAGTAGAAGCGTAACTTTGGCGCAAGGTATTGTAAAACGGAGTGGCACTCCGTTTGGCGGCAGGCCCGCCCCAACAAAAAACGGAGTGCCACTCCGTTTTACCCGCACCCATGCTACTTCGAAAATCCCTGCTCTCGCTGCTGCCGCTGCTCGGCTCGTCGCTGCTGGCTTCGGCCCAGCTCATGCAGCCCAAAAATGCCTTTACCCGTGCCGACTCGCTGCGCGGCGGGCAGCCCGCCGAGCGCACCTGCTACGACATCAACTACTACCACCTCGACGTGAAGCTCGACGTGGCCCGCAAGTTTATCAGTGGCTCCAACCTGTTTCGCTTCACCGCCACGTGCGATTTTACCCGGTTGCAGTTCGACCTGTTTGCCAACCTAGAGGTGGGCAAGGTGCTGTATAAAGGCAAAGCACTGCCCTTCACCCGCGAGGCCAATGCCGTGTTCGTGACCTTTCCGCAGGCTATCAAGCAAGGTAGCCGGGAGGCGTTTACGGTGGAGTATTCGGGATTCCCGACCATTGCCAAAAAGGCTCCCTGGGATGGCGGCGTCGTCTTTGCCCAGGATGCCGCCGGGCAGCCCTGGGTAGCCACGGCCTGCCAGGGCGTGGGCGCCAGCATCTGGTGGCCCACCAAAGACCAGCAGGCCGATGAAGTTGACAGCATGCTCATCAGCGTGGCCGTGCCCGCCGGCCTCAAGGACGTGAGCAACGGCCGCCTGCGCGGCACCAAAAAGCTGGCCGGCGGCTACACCCGCTACGACTGGGCCGTGCGCAACCCCATCAATAACTACGACGTGGCCCTGAACGTGGCCAACTACGCGCACTTCTCGGACGTGTACCAGGGCGAAAACGGGCCGCTAACGCTGGATTATTGGGTGCTGCCCGAAAGCTTGGAGAAGGCCAAAACGCAGTTCGGGGCCAACGTGAAACCCATGCTTAAGAGCATGGAAAGCTGGTTTGGGCCGTATCCGTTTTATAAGGACGGCTACAAGCTGGTCGAAACGCCGCACCTGGGCATGGAGCACCAGAGCGCCGTGGCCTACGGCAACAAGTACCGCAACGGCTACCTCGGCAACGACCGCTCGGCCACCGGCTGGGGCGACAAGTTCGATTTCATCATCATCCACGAAAGCGGCCACGAGTGGTTTGGCAACAACATCACCACCAAGGATATTGCCGATATGTGGGTGCACGAAAGCTTCACCTGCTACTCCGAAGGCCTGTTTGTGGAAACGCAATACGGCAAGCAGGCGGGGCAGGAGTACCTGCACGGCCAGCGCCGCAACATCCAGAATGACGGCCCCATCATCGGCCCCTACGGCGTGAATAAGGAAGGTTCGGGCGATATGTACGACAAGGGCGCGAGCCTGCTCAACATGGTGCGCACGGTCATTAATGACGATGCCAAGTGGCGCAGCATCCTGCGCGGCCTCAGCAAAACGTTCTATCACCAAACCGTGACCGGCCAGCAGGTTATCGACTATATCAACAAAGAAGCGGGCCGCGACTTTAGCCGCGTTTTTGCCCAATACCTGCAACACGGCGAGCTGCCGGTGCTGGAAATGCGCCTCGAAAAAGGCCAGCTGCTGGGTCGCTGGGTGGCCTCGGTGCCCAATTTTGACCTGCCCGTGCGCCTGCGCACCAAGGGCGGCGAGTACCGCTTCGTGACGCCGACCACCAAATGGGCCGTGCTGGACTTGCCGGGCGCGACCAAAGACAACGTGGAGGTCGATACCTTTAATTACTACGTGGGCGTGCTGATGGACTAAGCGTTTCTGGTTCTTCACGTTTGTCGTGCTGAGCGCAGCGAAGCATGCCAACCATACTTACTCATTTAGCCCAATCCTTCCCGTGGCCCATCCCGCCGTAAAACCCAAAAAACACCTCGGTCAGCACTTTTTGGCTGACCCCAACATTGCCCGCCGCATCGTGGAGAGCCTGCGCCTGCCCGACGGCGTGCGCGAGGTGCTCGAAATTGGCCCCGGTATGGGCGTGCTCACGCAGTACCTGCTCGAAAACCCGGCCTACCAGACCAGCGTGGTCGAAATCGACACCGAGTCGGTGGCCTACCTCACGCAGCACTACCCGGCGCTGGCTCCGCGCATCCACGCCACCGACTTTCTGCGGCAGGATTTGGGCGCGCTGTTTCCCGATGCGCCGCTGGCCATCATCGGCAATTTCCCCTACAACATCAGTACCCAGATATTTTTCCAGGTGCTGGCGCAGCGCCAGCAGGTGCGCGAAGTGGTGGGTATGCTGCAAAAGGAAGTGGCCGAGCGCCTGGCCGAGCCGCCCGGCTCCAAAACCTACGGTATCCTGAGCGTGCTTTTGCAGGCGTACTACGACATCGAATACCTCTTCACGGTGCCGCCGCACGTGTTTGTGCCGCCGCCCAAGGTCGAGTCGGCCGTGGTGCGCCTCACGCGCAACCAAACCGTAAAGCTGGACTGCGACGAGAAGCTGTTTTTCCGGGTCGTAAAGCAAGCCTTTTCGACCCGCCGCAAAACCCTGCGCAACGCGCTGCGGCCGCTGGGCTTGTCGGCCGAGGCCATGAGCGGCGAGCTGTTCGACAAGCGCGCCGAGCAGTTGGGGGTAGGGGAATTTGTGGAATTGACGAATCTGATAGCGGCGGGGCAATAACTTGGGGCCGCTTACAGTTGCTCAAGTTCTATGGTCAAGGCGCTAGCAGTTTGCGGGTGGTTGCTGGTGGCGGCGCAGCCGGCTGGCCCGCCCGCCCCATTTAGCGGGCGCATCGTGTACGAGCGCGCTTTTCAGACCCTGGCTGGCGACCCGCTGTTTTTCGCCGTGAAGCCCAAAAGCTGGTTCTACGTGCAGGGCAACAACCTGAAAGTGTACGACCGCAACCAGCACCTGCAAGAGCTGTACCTGGGCACTACCAACGAGTACCACCGCTTCGAGCAAAGCCACTCGAAGCCGGCGATAGCCGCCGCCTGGCGGGCGGGCGCGGCCACCGTCACGTGCCTGCCCACCACGGCCACCATCCTGGGCTACGACTGCCGCGCGCTGCAACTGGTGCAGGACGGGGTGGTAACGCTGGTTTTTTACGCGCCCGCGCTGCACGTCAACGCCGCCGCTTTCAGCCGCTGCCCCTCGCCGGGCTGGTTTGCGCTGCTGCAAGCCACCGACGGCGCGCTGCCCCTGCGCACCATCAGCGTCGATACCCGGCGCGACCTGACGGCCACCACCGAAGCCATCGAGGTGCAGCCCCGGGCGCTGGGTGCCGAGGAATTTGCCCTGAATGCCCCGCTGCGGTAGGGCGTTGGGGCGGCTGGCGCAGTAGTAGCTTTGGCCGCCCCGGCGGCTGCCGGGTGGCAATTTCGCTTATATATGAAAAAACTTCTTCTCGCTTGCGCGCTGGTTTCGGCCGGCTTCATATCGCCGCCCGCTGGCCCGTATTTCAGTGGCAAAATCGTGTACCACAACACCTTTAAGACGCTGGCCGGTGACGACCTCAATGCCCGGCTGGGGCCGATGTTCGGGCTTGACGACCCGTATTACATCAGCGACAATAACTACAAGATGTACACCGAAAACAAGCAGCTGGTGGAGCTATACACTGGGGCCACCAACCAGTTTCGGTTTTACATGAACGGCAAAGAGGCCGCCGCCCTCGATGCCGCCACCGGCACGCCGGGTACCGTGCAGCCGCTCGCCAAAACGGCCACCATCGCCGGCTATCCCTGCCAGAGCCTGCAAATCGCCAACGAGACCGAGGGCACTACCACCGTCTACTACTACACGCCCAAGCTGCGCGTCAACCCCGAGCGCTTCGCCAAGCACGCGATGGGCGACTTCTACACCTACCTCAAAGCCAGCAACGGCGGCCTGCCCCTGCGCATGGAGGTCACCAATACCAAGCAGGGCTTCGTGATGGTGAGCGAGGCCACCGCCGTGCAGGCCATGCCCCTCACGGCCGCCGACTTCACGGCCGATGCCCCGGCGCGCTAGGCGCGTTTTTTGCGAAACTGAAAAGAGGTTTGCGAGGGTTTTGGGTTGTACAAAATCCTTCGCAAACCTCGTCCGCCTCGTGCGCGGCCACTGGCGCGCACCCCGATTATGAACCTCTGCCTGATAATAGATGAAATGCACCCCTCGCTCTTGCCCATGCTGCGCAGCATCGGCGTCGAGGGCCACTACCAGCCCAGGCTGGCGGCGGCCGACGTGCCCGCCGCCCTCGCCGCCCGGCCCTATCAGGGCCTGATGGTGCGCAGCAAAATGCGCATCACGGCCGCGCTGCTGGCCCACGGGCCGCAGCTGCGCTACGTGGCCCGCGCCGGCGCGGGCGTCGATAACATCGACGAGGACGCCCTGGCGGCGGCCGGCGTAGTGCTGGTGAATGCCCCCGAGGGCAACCGCGACGCGGTGGGCGAGTTTGCCGTGGGGCAGCTGCTGGCCTTGCTGCGCCACACCGTGCGGGCCGATGCCGAGGTGCGCCGCGCCGAGTGGCACCGCGAGGCCAATCGCGGCGAGGAGCTGGGCACCAAAACCGTGGGTTTGCTCGGCTACGGCCACATGGGCCGCGCGTTTGCCCGGCGCTTGCGCGGCTTCGGCTGCCCGGTGCTGGCCCACGACCACGACCCGGCCGTGCGCTCCGATGGCAACGCCGAACTGGTGCCGCTGGCCGAATTGCAAGCCCGCGCCGAGGTGCTCAGCATCCACATTCCGTACTCGGAGGCCAACCACGAGTTCGTGAATGAGGCGTTTTTGGCCGCCTTTCCGCACCACATCTGGCTCGTGAATACGGCCCGCGGCGAGGTGCTCGACCACGCCGCCCTGGTGGCCCGCCTGCAAAGCGGGCAGGTGCGCGGCGCGGCCCTCGATGTGCTCGACAACGAAAAGCTGGCTACCCTCACGCCCGCCCAGCAGGCCCGCTTCGACTACCTGAAAACGGCTGCCAACGTAGTGCTTTCGCCCCACATCGGCGGCTGGACGCACCAGAGCTACCAGCGCATCAACGAGGTGCTGGTGGCCAAGATTGAAAAATTAATGACTAATGACTAATGGTTAGGGACTAACGGCCAGCTGCACAGCCTTCATTCCGCCATTAGTCACTACCCATTAGTCACTACCCATTATTCGTAGTATCTTTGCCTGACCGAGGAGGGAGAACGGCTGGCCGATGTGCCAGCCGTTCTCTTTCTTTTTTACCTGACCCACCCGCCGCGCGCGACTAGTCCTTTACCGAACTATGGCTACCATCAATTATTACACCGCCGAGGGCCTGCAAAAGCTGAAAGACGAACTCCAGGACCTCAAGATTCGGGGCCGCGCCAAGGCCGCCGAAGACCTGCGCGAAGCCCGCGATAAAGGCGACCTGAGCGAAAACGCCGAGTACGACGCCGCCAAGGATGCCCAGGGCCTGCTCGAACTCAAGATAGCCAAGCTCGAAGAAGTAGTGGGCAATGCTCGCGTGCTCGACGAGACCAATATGGACTTCAGCAAAGTGCTTATCCAGAGTAAGGTGAAGCTGAAAAACCTTAAGAATAACATGGTGCTCGACTACCTGCTGGTAGCCGAGGAAGAAGCCAACCTGGCCGCCGGCAAAATCTCCATCAAGTCGCCCATCGGCAAAGGCCTGCTGGGCAAGTCGGCCGGCGACGTGGCCGAAATCATCGTGCCCGCCGGCAAGCTCCAGTTCGAGATTCTGGAAGTAGGGCGATAGTTTTTTCAGCTGTTAGCTTATGGCTGTTAGCTATTAGCTTTTTTTCGTGAAAGGCTGCTGATTCAATCAGCGGCCTTTTGCCGTTATTAGTGGCATCATTCATTGCTGGGAGCTAACGGCTAACAGCTATAAGCCAACAGCCAACCAAAAATGTCCTCTATATTTTCCCGCATCGTTTCGGGCGAGCTGCCCGCCTACAAAGTAGCCGAAGATGCTGACCACTTGGCTTTTCTTGACATCACGCCCCTAGTGGAAGGCCACGCGCTCGTCATTCCTAAAAAGGAAATTGACTATATTTTTGACATGACACCGCAGGCACTGGCCGCCCTGCACGTATTCGCGCAGCGCGTGGCCAAGGGCGTGCAGGCCGCCGTGCCCTGCCGCCGCATCGGCGTGGCCGTGATTGGGCTGGAAGTGCCGCACGCCCACATTCACCTCATCCCGATGAACAAGGTGGCGGACATGAACTTCGCCAACCCCAAAATAAAGGTGCCGGAAGCGCGGATGCAGGAATTAGCCGCCGCCATCGCCGCCCAAATACCGGGTGGTAGCGGCCTGCCCGCCCCGGCCGCCGCTACCGCATTCGCTGCTGCCAAAGCGGCGCCTGCCGACGCGAAAGCCGCGCCCGCCGACCCTAATGATGCTACCTTGGCTCAGTTGCAAAAGCTGACCCAGGGCCTGGTTTTTGGCAGCGAGTCGGAGGCCCCGCTCGAAGCCGTGAGCTACGCCGCCCCAACCGGCGACCTCTCCGATGCGCAGCTACTGCAAGTGCTGGGCGAGCCGGCTAATGCGAAAGTCGAAAAGGTGGAGCTAACCTTGTTTCTGCGCAACCAAACGGCTGATACCAGCAAGGCCGGCGCTGACATTGCCAACCGCTACAAGGCGCTACAGCTTTACCTGAAGCAGGAGCTGGATGGCGTGCAAGTGTACCGCATTGGCACGGGGCCGCAGGTGCACGCCTACGCGCTGGGCCGCGACGCGGCCGGCCGGTTGGCCGGTTTTAAGACAGTGCTGACGGAGAGCGAGCGTGATTAGTAACACGAGCTTCTTGTAAGAATAATCGCGTCTGATAGGCAAAATAGTAGTAGAATGAAACAGTGGCTCAGCCTATTGGCAGCCGGGGTGCTTGGCCCTGCGGCCGCTGCCCAAACCTGGACGCCGCCCGCGTCGGTAGCCGCCGCACTGCCCACCGCGCAGCCCACCGCCTTCGAGGCGCACGTGCGCTACCTCGCCCACGACCGCCTGCGCGGCCGCCTGCCCGGCACGCCCGGCTACCAACTGGCCGTGGACTACGTCACGGCGCAACTCCGGCAAAACGGCGTGCTGCCGGCCGGTGAGCAGGGCGGCTACACCCAAAAAGTGCGCCTGCGCCGCGCCTTCGTGGAGCCCGGCGCGGTGCTAAGCTACCAGCCCGCCAGCGGCGCGGCGCAGCCGCTGGCCTACGGCCCGGCCGCCACCGTTTACCCCAATCCGGGCCAAGCCGAGGTGGTGGTAAAAGACGCGCCGCTGGTGTTTGCGGGGTACGGTATTTCGGCGCCCGAGCTGAAGTACGACGACTACGCGGGCCTCGACGCCAGGGGCAAAGTAGTGGTGGTGACGCGCCAGCCGCTGCGGCAGTTTGGGGAAAATGAGCGGCAGTATTTCAGCGACTTGCGCACGGTGCTCGAAACGGCCGCCCGCCACGGCGCGGTGGGCGTGCTGCTGGCCGCTGCCCGCCCCGAGGCTCATTTACCCGACTTCCCGAAGGGCGTGGTGAGCGCCATCGGCCCCGATGGGCAAGTGGCGGTGTCGCGCAGCTACGCGCCGGGCTCGGTGCAACTGGTGGGCTCGGTGAGCGCGGCCACGTTGCAGCAGTTTTTTGCCGGCGCGGCCACCGATACGACGCAAGCGCTGGCCGCGCTGCGGGCCGGAAAGCTGGCTTCCCAAGTGCTGCCTGGTCGCTTCAGTGCTCGCTACCGCAGCCGCTACCAAGAGGTGGAGAGCTACAATGTGGTGGGCAAAATTATGGGCTCCGACCCCAAATTGCGGGCCGAGTACGTGGTGCACAGCGCCCACCTCGACCACCTCGGCGTGGGCACGGCTATTAACGGCGACTCGATTTATAACGGCGCGCACGACAACGCTACGGGCGTGGCTAGCGTGCTCGAAATCAGCAAGCTCTACGCTGGTTTGAAGCAGAAGCCCCGGCGCTCGGTGCTCTTCGTGCTGATGACGGGCGAGGAAATGGGCCTGCTCGGCTCGGCGTACTTTGCCAAGCTGCCGACGGTGCCCAAAACCGCCTTGGTGGCCGATATCAATACCGATATGCCGACGATAATCGCGCCGCTGCTGGGCGTGGTGCCGCTGGGGGCCGACCACTCGTCGCTGCTCGCGGAAGTGCGCCAAGCAGCTGACTACCTGAAGCTGACCGTGGAGCCCGACCCCGAGCCGGCCCAAAATCGCTTCATTCGCAGCGACCAGTACAGCTTTGTGGTGCAGGGCGTGCCCGCGCTGCATATCAAATACGGCAACCGCACGGCCGACGGCAAAAACAACCTCAGCGAGACGGTGCAAAAGTGGCGGGCCGTCACGTACCACAAGCCGCAGGACAACGTGGACGGCGGCACCTTCGACTGGGCGGCCGGCGCGCAGTACGCCCGCCTCAATTTCCTCATCGGCTACCAGGTAGCGCAGGTGGCCAAGCGGCCGAGCTGGAACAAAGGCGACTTTTTTGGAGTGCGGTTTGGGCGCTGATGCAACGATTATTGCGCGACAGAGCTCAGGATATGTAGCGTTCTATTAACCCCGTTCATGCCCATGCAAAAGGTCCTGCTCCCGCTGCTATTGTTAACCGCCGGCTGCCAGAAAGAATCTGACACGGAGCCTACTGTGCCGCAGGCCGAAGACGAACTAGAAATTGAAACCGTGGGCCGCAACCGCGACTGCGGCGTAGCCCAGGTAGTGGCCAAAGACCAAGCTAAGGTGGAACAGGTGACGGGTACTTCGCCCTTTGGCCCCACCTTCCTGGCCCTGAAGCTGGATACGGCTTTGTGGGTGCGCAAAAACCAGACGCTGTACGTTCGCATCCGCAAGCCCACTAATTCGGAATACATATTCTGCACCGCGCAGGGGCCCGGCTACCGGCCATTTGTGGTGACGAGCGCCCGCGTGAAGCCGTAGCCAAAGGCCAGGCAAAACCAGCGCCCTCAACAAGCGGCTTTGAGTGCAACTTGCGCACCTAGCCTTAGTCTATCGAAAAGCCAGTGCATAGGGCGCTGGCTTTTCGCTGTTTAACGCCTCACGCTATGTTGCGTTGTCTTGTACTTAGCTGGTTGTTTTTGTCAACGGTTTCGGCCTGGGCCATCAAGCCCCTGGCCACCTATTGGGCCCGGCCCGATACGCTGGGCCTGAAATACCAGGCCCTCACCCTGACCACGCCCGACCACGTGCACCTAGCGGCCTGGCTAATAGCGCCCCAGGCTGGCACCCCTGCCCAAAACACGACAGTAGTAGTAGCGGGCGGCGACTCGGGCAACATGGCTTCCCAGATTTTCACCGCCGCCACGCTCTCGGCGCAGGGCTATCAGGTGTTGCTGTTCGACTACCGGGGTTTTGGGCACAGCGATGCTTTCGCCATCAATCAGGATTATCTGTACTACCCCGAGTTTACGACCGACCTGCGCACGGCCCTGGCTGCGGCCCGGCAGCGTAGCCCCCGGCAGCGGGTGGGCGTGCTGGGCTTCTCGATGGGCACGATAATGGGTGCAGAAG
>Ga0182232_1000182_pt1 | contig 18376 bp, 19 predicted proteins | sample G6R1MG_30_FD_155484 | JGI IMG/M metagenome (GOLD analysis project Ga0182232, IMG submission 155484) | Phyllosphere microbial comminities from miscanthus, Michigan, USA - G6R3_NF_07NOV2016_LD2 MG | ecosystem: Host-associated > Plants > Phyllosphere > Phylloplane/Leaf | place: USA: Michigan... | reverse complement strand
CGCCACCGGCCAGCCGCTCTACGTGGGCTTTTTCCACACCGGCGCCTACCAGGAAAGCCTCAGCGGCTATGGTGGCCTCAAGCACTGCCTCATCCCGGCGCCCAAGCACGTCATTTTGGACCGGGCCGAGGATGGCACGCTCAGCGACTGGGTTTTTGCGCCCAAGCAAGAGGCCGCAAGCATGCTGAAAATTCTGGGCTACACTTCGTAGAACACGCCCGGCAATTGGGCGAATATACCCGGCAGTTGGACGATGTAAAGTCCGAAAAGTACTATTCCTCAAAAACTAATTATTATACTGTTTCGTTAGCCAACCAACTGATTTTCTGCTTTACCTTTGAAGGCGAAACAACACACCAATCCATTTTTTACATTCTTATCTTTATGAAAAAGGTTCTTATCCTCGCCCTCGGTGCCGCTACCCTCAGCCTCGGCTCGTGCAGCCGCGGCACCTGCCCCGCCTACTCGTCGGCCAAAGCTGCTTCGGCCCCGGTTACGGCCAGCACGGCTACCTCGGTAGTAAGCCAGTAGCTTTATAGCAGTTGCGTTATCAAAACGCCCGGTTCGCAGGTACGCGGGCCGGGCGTTTTATTTTATGGCAGTTGCATGAAGCGATTGCGACAGGCTGCCGGCTTTTTCCTATCTTTGAAACCAGAACATCACAATTCATTCTTGATTTCGCCATGAAAAAGCTGCTTATCCTGGCCCTCGGTGCCGCAACGCTTGGCCTGGGTGCTTGCAGCCGCCGCAGCACTTGCCCGGCTTATACTACCTCTGCCCAGGGCCACGCGGCCCCGGTTACGGCCAGCACGGCTACGCCCATCGTAAGCCAGTAGCTCAGCAAGGTTTCTTCGTAAAGAAAGCCCGACCCGCTTATGAGCAGGTCGGGCTTTCTCGTATTCAAACTTAGTCGATAGCTACATGGCTAATTTTTGGCAGCGTTTTTTCCGTAAGTCAACAACTGCTGACACATCTGTGCCAGCCGAGTTTCCATCTTACGCAACTCGGGCGATAAACCTGCTTACGAATAGCGACGGACAGCTCGAAGATGCACAGGTGGTTGACTTGTTTTTAACCAATGGCATTCCCCAACGAGAAGCCACAGAACTGCTGGTTTTTCTACCCGTTGCCTTTTGCAGAAATCTACTACCGCAAATGAAATGGCACGATTACTATTGGGAGTATATTTCAGACAAAAAGCAAATTAAGCGTCAGTATACTGATAATGAGCGCTATAATCTTATACAAAAAGCTTTAGAAAACTATTTGGCTGGTGATTTCACCAAGGCGGACTATAACAAAATAGCTGGGCGTAGCGCTTCGTTTCACGCTCTGAACCAGCTACTCCTGGATAATCCAGACCGAGAATTAACTGAAATCAGTATCACTCCTGAAACTGTAGTCTACTAAGCAGCGTCAGTAAGCGCCCTTATCCGCTCGGCTGACAGCTCCGCAAAATCCCGGATGACCAAATCGGCCTGCCGCAAGTCCTGCCCCGCCGAGTGCTCGCTGGCGTAGCCTACGCAGTAGATACCGGCCGCCTTGGCCGCCGCCACGCCGTTAGAAGAATCCTCAATCACGATGCACTCCCCTACCGGCGTGCCGGAAACTTCGGCGGCGTGCAGGAAAATAGCGGGGTTGGGCTTGGACTCGGCAAAGTCTTCGCCGCTGACGAGGTGCGTGAAGTAGGGCGCGAGGCCGAAGCGATTGAACACCCGCGCAATGGTACCCTTCGAGGCCGAGGAGGCCAGCACCAGCTGCATGCCGTGCGCGTGCAGGTCTTCGATGAGGGCGCGCACGCCGGGTAGCAAATCGAGGTCGGCGTCGGTATCGAAGCGCGCGTTGAAAATCTCGCGCTTGCGCTTGAGGAGGTCATCTATTTCCTGGGTGAGCTGGTATTTCTGCTTCAGGTGCTGGAATACGTTGCGCGTCGATTTGCCCAAAAAGGTGGCGTACTCTTCTTCCGAAACCGGAATATTGAGCTCACCGAACTGCGTGAAAAAGGCGTGGTGGTGGACGGGCTCGGTGTCGATGATGACGCCATCCATGTCAAAAATTACGGTCTTAATCATGCGGGGATTGGGGTTGGGTAGTAGTGGCTAGGTAGAGTGCGTTGGAAAACGTGTGTCATGCTGAACGCAGGGAAGCATCTCTACCGCACCGTTGGAATACAAACCAAACGGTGCGGTAGAGATGCTTCCCTGCGTTCAGCATGACACACGTTTTTCGACAAAGCGGATTAATCAGAAGCTTTGTCTTCCTCGCTTTTACCGTTCAACTGCTCCAATAAGTTATCGGCGCTGATGCTATCGACGGCTTCGGCGCGGCGGCGGCGGGGCTCGTACTCGGTATAGCACACGTACTTGCGCTTGAGCGTGGGCGGCGGCTTGGGGAAGGGGCCGTAGTCGTAATTCAGCTTTTTGTCTTGGTATACCTTCTCCATGAAGCGGCCGAAAATGGGCAGCGCCATGCGCCCGCCCTCGCCTTGCTGCGAGCGCAGGAAGTGGATGCTACGGTCTTCGCCGCCCACCCACACGCCCGAAACCAGGTCTTTGGTGAGGCCCATGTACCAGCCGTCGGAGTAATTGGAGGTGGTGCCGGTTTTGCCGCCAATCTGGTTGTCTTTGTGCCAGAGGTCGGGAAAATCCCAGAGCGCCTGCGAGGTACCACCGGTTTCTTCCATGCCGCCGCGCAGCATGTAGGTCATCAGCCAGGCCGTTTCGGGCGAGATGGCCCGCTTCTGCACCGGGTCGAACTGCTGCAACACGTTGCCGTGGCGGTCCTCGATGCGCGTGATGAGGCGCGGCGTGGAGCGGAAGCCGCTGTTCATAAAGGTCGAGTAGGCATCCACCATTTCGTACACGCTCACGTCGCCGCCCGAGCCCAGGCCGATGCTCGGCACCGACAGCAACGGGCTGGTAATGCCCACTTTATGCGCGTACTCCGCCACCTTGCCCCAGCCTACCTTCTCGGTGAGCTGGGCCGTAACCGAGTTCACCGAGCGCGCCATGGCGTGGCGCAGGGTCATGTTGATGCCGGTGTACTCGCGGGTAACGTTGGCGGGCTGCCACTCCATCGGCTTGCCGTCTTCGATGTAGTTGATGGTCACGCGCTGGTCGCGGATGCGGTCGCAGGGCGAGTAGCCGTTGTCGAGGGCCGTGAGGTAGACGAAGGGCTTGAAGGTAGAGCCGGCCTGCCGCTTGCCCTGCCGCACGTGGTCGTATTGGAAAAAGCGGTAGTCCAAGCCACCCACCCAGGCCTTTATGGAGCCCGTGTAGGGGTCCATCGTCATCATGCCAGCCTGCAAAAAGTGCTTGTAGTAGGCCAGCGAGTCGAGCGGCGACATTACCAGTGTGGTATCGTGGTCCTGCTTTTTCCAGGTGAAGACCTTCATCGGGCGCTTGGCGTTCAGGGCCGAATCGAGCTTAGCGGGCTGGCCTTTGTAGCGAGCAGCTAGCGTTTTATACGACTCGGTGCGCTTCATCTGGGTTTCGATGAAGTTCGGGATTTCGTTGCCGTCCTCGTCTACCCAGGGGTTTTGGCGCTGGTTGCGCCAGAAGTTATCGAAGGTCTGCTGGAGCGACTTCATACGCTGGTCTACAGCCTCTTCGGCGTGTTCCTGCATCCGCGAGTCGATGGTGGTGTACACCTTCAGGCCGTCGCGGTAGAGGTCGTAGCCGTGCTCGTCGCACCACTTGTTAGCTGCCTGGCTGATGGCGCCACGGAAGTAGGTATCGGGTCCATCGACGTGCTTTTCTATCTGATAATCAAGCGCGATGGGCGCGGCTTGCAGCGCCTTCACCTCGGCCGGCTTGAGGTAGCCGGCCTGGCCCAGGCGCTGGAGCACCACGTTGCGGCGGCGGGTAGCGGCCACGGGGTGAAACTTGGGGTTGAAGGCCGTAGGGTTGTTCAAGACCCCGATGAGCGTAGCCGCCTGCGTGGCCGTGAGGCTGTCGGGCGTGGTGCTAAAGAAGGTTTTGGCCGCCACCTTGATGCCGAAAGCGTTGGAGCCGTACTCCACCGTGTTGAGGTACATCCGCAGGATTTCCTCTTTGGTGTAGCGGCTTTCGAGCTCCACGGCCGTCATCCACTCCTTGGTTTTGGCCACTACCGTGCCCACGCCGGGCACGTGGCTGAGCCCCCCCTGGTTTTCGCCCCGCCGGATTTTGTACAAATTCTTGGCCAGCTGCTGGCTGATGGTGGAGCCCCCGCGCTTGCTACCCCGCAGCGTGAAGTAAACCGTCGAAAGCAGCGCCTGCGGGTCGATGCCCGAGTGCTCCTTAAAGCGCACATCCTCGGTGGCAATCAGCGCCCGGGTGAGCCAGGGCGACATTTGGTTGAGCGGCACCGGCGAGCGGTTTTCGCGGAAGTAGCGGCCCAGCAATACGCCATCGGCCGTATACACTTCGGATGCTTGCTCGACCTTGGGATTTTCTAATTCTTCAAGGCTCGGCGACTTGCCAAACAAGAACAGAAAATTACTTTTGACCAGCAGCGGATACGCCAGAAACAGGCCGACGCCGATAAAGAAGAGCGTCCAGGCCACGCGCACGAGGCGGCGGGTGCCCCGGCCGGGGCGCACGCCTTTGCGAGTAGCTGCGGCGGCTTTGGGGCGGTTGGGCGAGGGTGGGGTGGTTTCGTCGGCCATGAACGGCGGTTAGCGGAGCGGGGAGCGGCAAAGATACCTGCCAGCCCAACGCTATGCGGTTTTTAACAGTGCCCGCAGGTGGGCGCGCTCGCGGTAGCGGCGGTAGCCGATTTCGGCCAGCGCGGCCAGCGAGAAGACCAGCCCCAGGCGGTAGCTCCAGTTTACGTAGCGCAATTGTTGCAGCTTGGGCGCATCCACGGTGCGCAGGTACAGGGCCAGGCCCCACAGCTCATCAAGCAAAGTGAATACCCAGATAGACACGGCCGCGCGACGGCGCATATTACTTGTTACCAGCACCCACCGGAACATGTACAGCACCAGCCCCGGCAGCGTGGCCAGCACCAGCAGCGGCCGCTCAAGCAAAAAAGGGATGCCTAACAGCACGATAGTAGCCGTTTCCTTGGCCAGTTGAAGCGCGCCAATGCCGCGCCCCAGCGGCGAGAGCATTTTGGGCGACGGAATAGGATGGGCGTGCGCGTGCGGCATAGTACAAAAACCAGATGCGTGGGCAAGATAGTTGCCGCTTGGCTACTAGCAAATAGAGAATGGCGTTTGTCCTTGCGAGCGCAGCGAAGCAATAGCACCCGAACAGAACCCGAGCGGCGCGGCTCAACAGGTGTGATTGCTTCGTTGCGCTCGCAAGGGCAGCTACCTACTTACGCAAGCTTTTGCTTTAAAAATAACTCCCCAGCCAGCCGCTACGGTGCAGAAAAAACAACGGCCCGCCCAGCAGCACCGCCAGCCAGCCCACCAGCACCACGCCCGCGCCGCTCAAAAACACCGCCGTAGCCAGCACGCGCACCCAGCCCGGCCCCGCGTAGGCGCGCAGCCCACGCCAGGCCCACCGCGCCGCCTGCGGCAGCAGCGCCAGCACCAGCAGCCACAGCAGCACCAATAAAACCACGGCCGCCGCCGGCGTGTGCGGCCACACCTCAGCCAGAAAAACCAGGTTGAGCACGCCCACGGCCAGGCCCGCCAGCGTCAGCCCGAGACGCAGGCCCAGCGGCGGCAACGTGCCGGCGAACAGCAGCCTACGCATAGTATTGATAATAAAGGCCGCGCGCTTTCTCCGCCACCCAGATAAGGCCCGCGCCCAGCGTGTAGGCCAGCATATCGACCCACTCAAAATGATTGCCGAGCACGATGGCCGCCACCCGCGAGTGCGCCAGCCCCAGGTGCTGCAGCAAGTGCACGTACTGCAAGGCCTCGATGACATACGCCATGAGCAACACGCCCAGCACCGTGGGGCCGACGGGCAGCGGGGCCACGCTTTTGGCCAGGCAATAGAGGAAAACGACGGCCAGCAAATCGCCCACGTAGGGCCGGATAATGCGGTCGTGCAGAAAAGCGGCGATAAAAACCTCGATGCAAAAGAGGCAACTGGCGCCGTAGAGCCAGTGTTTTTGCAGTTTAACCACGGGTTGCGAAAGGCGCGGGGCTTGGCCCCGGCCGTGCGGCTGGTGCGCCAATTGAAAGTGTTGCATAATGATTAGCAAGTAGATAGTTCTTTATTTGCGCTAAGGCAAGCGCTGCCCCTACCGTGCCACCCGCAGGCTGGGATTGGGCCACTGCCACGCGCCGGCCGGCTCGGCAGCGGCCACCGGCTGCCCGCCGCGTGCTACGAGCGGCGCGGTGCCCCGCTGCATTGCTTCCACGCGGGCGTACTCGGTGGCGATGGCCGCGCAGAAGCTGCCGAGGCCGAAGCCGCCAGCGCGCAGCGGGCGGCGGTAGCTGACGTACACCGTGAGGGCGGTGCCGGCCATCAGCCCGCGGTAGAACTGCCGCCAAAACAAGGCGCTCAGCCAGTTGCGCGGGGGCGAGAGCTGGCGCACGGCCAGGCAATGGTAGACGAGGTGCATCTCTTCATCGAGTAAAATGCGGCGGCAAATCTGCTGCAAGAGGCCCGAAAACGTGGCATTGAACAGGGCTTTATAATAGACCGTGGCCACGACCTCGGCCGTGAGGATGACGCGCACCATGTGCACCAGCCCCAGCGGGCGCCCCAGCCCCCGAAATACTTCGTGCAGCCAGTGGGTTTTGAGGCGCGGGATGCCTTGGCGGTCCATAAACTGGCCCAGCATGTCGGCGTGGCCTGCTTCTTCCTGAATGAAGAGGCGCATGGCAGCCGCGTAGTCGGCATCGCCGAGCTGGTCGGCCAGGGCCAGCAGGTGGTCGCCGCCGGTGCCCTCGCCGCGCTGGAAGGTCTGGAGCGAGGCGCTGATGGCGCGTTTTTGGGATAATGAAAGCTGGTGTGGGTCGTCCCAGGCGAGGTCGGCGAAGCGAGCGTGGTTGGCCTGGAAATAGGTTTTTACGTCGGCGAAAGTCATGGTTACAGACTGGTTTTAGTTATATCAAGCAGTTGGCCAGAATCCTACCAACCATATAGTTATTGCTGCCCCGCTTGTCAAAACGAAGGCGATTATCAGCAGCACGTGTAGCAGTAGCCACCATTGCCAGCCGAGCATTATCAGCCAGGAATAGGCTGCTAGCTCAAGCAGTGCTCGTCCTTTTGGCACTGCTCGCCACCAGAGGAGCACCTGCATCGCCAAGCTGGCTACGATATTGAGTGGGTTATTCCCATTCGATTCACTCGCTACTCGGATTATTGCCCACCCACCCACGCAAGCCACCGTCCAGCAGACACTGCCCAGCAGCCACTGCCCTACCGTGCACGGCTTCGCGAAGGGATTGTGCATATTTTTCTTAGCTCAGAAAGACAGCACAGCCAACTAAATGGCTGAATAAGAGTTTGAAAGGCATTTAGCCTAAAATGCCGCCATTGCTGCCCACCAAGAGGGCCAGGAACAGCAGCGCCAGGCAAGCCAGCTGAAACAGCAGGAGCAGCAGCGTCCAGCCGGCGCTGACGAGGCCGAGCCATACGGGCTCGGTGTGGGCGGCTACCGTGTCCCAGGTGCTGAGCACGGCTTTGTACCAGATTAGCAAGTGAGTGGCGGCGGCCGTGCCGACTAGCAGCCATTGCACCCAGGTTTCGCTGGGGTCAAGGAGCTTGGTGAGGGCAGTGTTGGCTAGCAGCCAGCCGGCTACGCCGGCCAGGGTCCAGCCCATGCTGTGGAGCAGCCATTGGGCGGGCGTGAGGGGCTTTTTGAGCGGGGCGGCGGGTAGGGTTAGTTGTTGCATAGTTTTTTTATAAGCGAGCGATTAATAAGAGCTTAGCGGCCGTGTAACCCCACCCCCGGCCCCTCCCCTCCGGGATGGGGGAGCCGACCGCAAGCGGACGTGAGCGAACGTTATTCAGTCGTCCGGCTCCCCTCTCCCGGAGGGGAGGGGCCGGGGGTGGGGTCACCCATTATTGCAGCACCGGCAGCGGCAACAACATCTCCGGGCTACCGGCCGGCGCGGGCACCGCCCCTACCCCACCGCGCGGCTCAGTGCCGCTCACTTTGCTCAGGATGGCTTCGAGCAGGGGGCGCATGGCGTCGAGGTGGCGGAACTTGATGACGAAGTTCCAGAGCGGCTCAAATTTTTTCCAGCCGCCGGCGTAGGCGAAATGCTTGAGCTGGTGGCGCAGGGTGTCGTGGACCAGGCTGGCCTTCGTGATGTTACCCCAGCTGTAGAAATCCCGGTAGGCTTGGTCATAGCCGTTTTTGAGCTGGCGGGCGGTGAGGTGCGGGCCGGGCTGGCACACCACCGTGCGGGTGTCGTACTCGTTCCAGCGGCGGTGCAGCAGGCGGCCTTCGGCCTCCATGCGCTGGAAGAGCGCCGTGCCGGGATAAGGGGTAGCAATGTGGAAAGTAGAAGTAGTAATGCCCTGCTCCACTGCCCAATCGACGGTGCGCCGAAACACGTCGGGCCGGTCGTCGTCGAGCCCGAACACGAAGCTGCCGTTTATCATAATGCCCAACTCGTGCAGGCGGCGGATGGCCTGGGCGTAGTCGCGGCCCAGGTTCTGGGGCTTGTTGCTGGCTTTCAGGTTAACGGGGCTCAGCGTTTCGAAGCCCACGAACAGGCTCCGCAAGCCCGCCTGGGCGGCTTTTTCGAGCAAGCCATTGTCGCGCAAAATGCTATCGACGGTGGCCGCGCCCTGAAAGAGCCGCCCCATACCGCGCATCCCCTCGAAGAGCCCGGCCGCGAAGCGCACGTTGCCCAGCAAGTGGTCGTCGAGGAAGTAGAGGTGGCGGCCGGGCAGGCGGTCGATTTCGGCCAGGGCGTCGTCCACGGTTTGGGTGTAGAAGGACTTGCCGCCGGCAAAAAAGGCGTCTTTGTAGCAGAAATCGCAGTGGTGCGGGCAGCCCCGCGTCACGACTATCGAGTTGGGTACCAGGTAGCGCGTGCGCTTGAGGAGGTCGCGCCGGATGGGCGGCACGCCTACCAGCGAGCGCCCGGCCGTGGACACGTAGCGCGCCCGCGCCTGCCCGGCCCGCCAGTCGCGCAGAAACGCGGGAAACGTTTCTTCGCCCGGCCCCAGAAAGATGCTGTCGGCATGCGGCGCGGCCTCGTCGGGCAGGCTCGTCACGTGCAGGCCGCCCAGGCACACGTAGCTGCCGCGGGCGCGGTAGTGGTCGGCCAGCGCGTAGGCCCGGTAGGCATTGGTGATGTAAACCTGGATGATGACGAGGTCGGGCGCATCATTGAGGCGCAGGGCTTCCACGTGCTCGTCTTGCAGGTCGGCCTCCCAGTCGGGCGGCAGGTAGGCGGCCAGCGTGGCCAGCCCCAGCGGCGGGAAGAGCGAGTACTTGATGGGCCGCCAGTAGGGATTGGTGGCTTCGGTGAGGGCGGGCAGGATGAGTTTGACTTTCACAGGAAAATGGTTTAGAAGTAGTCGCCAACTGGCTCGTTATCAACCAATGCAGCCCCAAGCAGCACAATTACGCCAAGCACCACCACCACCAGGCACACGCAGAGAAAGGAGTAGAACATCATCCGGCCCACGCCGGCCAAAATACCTTTCCAGGGGAAGGCGTTGCCGTGCCGAATAGGCTGGCTTTGGTCGTGATAGGGCTTACTCATGGCTAGTCAACTCCTTATAAGCCACCCACTCCGCCCCCGTGCGGCTCTGCCAGTCGTCGTACTTCGCGTAGTCGTGCCGGAACGTCGCCAGCTTCTCCCGCAGCAGGGTGTGGGCCGTGGCCTTGTCCATGGCGTGGTAGTAGCCGTCGCTGCCATCGGCGACTAGTTGCGGGGCCTGGTCGATGATGGCCTCGCGCGCGGCCAGCACGGGTAGCACGCGGGGCGGCATGGCGAGCAAGAAGCCCATGTCGAGGCTCGCGAAACGGGGTTGCAGGTTGTACTCGGCAATCCAGATTTCCCAGTTGCCGGCCGCCAGCGCCAGCAGCACCGCGTAGGCCGCCCATGAGTTGAGCCGCACCAGGTTGAAGGCCGAGCGCCGCTGCCAGATTTTGAGCAGCACCGTGCCCAGCCCAAACAACGTCAGCAGCAGGAAGCCATAGACCCCGATGCGCTTGTAAGCCAGGCCCGTGTACTCGATGTAGTAGTAATTGCGCAGCCCCACCGAAATGGCCAGCACCGCATTTTGCGCTACCCAGGCCGTGGCACCCCAGCGCAGCAGCGGCAGGCCGGGCTGGTAAAAATTGAGGTTGCGGCGGAAAAACCACAGCATGATACCCGCCGCCAGCAGAATACTAAAAATCAGTACGTAAGTACCCTCGTGCACAAACTGCGTGAGGTCGAAGTTTTTGGCGGGCACGAAGCCAAACCATAGCCATTTTATGTCCACGGCGTTCACCACCAGCAGCAGGGCGTTGAGCAGGCCGAAGCTCACCACGGCCGCCAGCCACTCCTTGCGCAGGTCGAGCATAGGGCGGCGGTTGTGTTGAAAGCTCGGCCGCCGCACCCCAAACGACGCCACCTTATCGCGCTGCCGCCGCACCAACTCGCCAAAGCGCGACTCGTGGTCGAGGAAAAAATGCACCGGCACCACCACCAGCGCGCCCGCCGCCGCTACCCCGCATACCACAAAAAACAGTAGGTGCGGGATGGAAATATCGGCAAACAGCCGCCCCAGCAAGTCAAATATGCCATTCCAAAACCGGGCGCTCAGCGTCGCGAATCGCGGATTGGCCAGCGCAAACAGCGCCTGAAAGATGCCTACCGCCAGCAGCGGCAGCCCCAAAACCCGCCCGTAGAACCAGCCGCGCCGCAGCTGCCCACCCACCTGCCGCGGCGCCCGGATGCTGCCCACCACGGCCCCCACCGCCGGCAGCACCCCCGCCGCGGCCGTGAGCGCCGCGTAGCCCAGCAGCCGCAGCTGCGACTGGTTCACAAACCCCACCAGCAATAAACCCGAGCCCGCCGCCGCCCACAGCGCCGCACTAGAGCCGTACCAGGCCACCAGCCCGCCGCTCAGGAGGCAGCCGGCCGCCGCCACCCAAAAGCTGGCCGTGCGCCGCACCGGCGCGTGGCGCGGCAGCAGCGCCAGGTGCGCTCCCACCAGAAATACCATGTACACCAGCACATTGAGCCCCGCCGACTCGTGCCAGAACAGGTAGTCGCCTAGCACGGTGCCCGCCGCCAGCAGGCTGCCAAGCAAGGTCGAAATGCGGTAGGCGGGCGCGGGCGGCGTAGGTGCAGGCGCGGCCCAGGAAGCAGTGGTTTCCATTTTTAAAGAACTTTGTATTTCAAAGTATTAGTGGCGAAAAAAGGCCGAGTTGGGTCGGCTGTTTTATTTTACTTTGTCCGGTGCGTCCGTCATGCTGAACGCAGCGCAGCGAAGTCGAAGCATCTTGGCTGGTGAACTAACTTCTCTTTTAGCAACGAAGCGGTAGAGATGCTTCGACTTCGCTGCGCTCCGCTCAGCATGACGACTGTGGAGCCATTACACTTACCCTCGCAGCAGCTTTTCCAGCGCCGCCAAGTGCTCCTGAAACGCAGTTTTGCCCTCGGCCGTGGCCTGGTAGGTCGTGTTCGGCTTTTTGCCGATAAACTGCTTATTTACTAGTACATACCCCGCCTTTTCAAGCGCCGCCACGTGCGAGGCCAGGTTGCCATCGGTCAGGTCGAGGCTTTCTTTCAAGTCGTTGAAGCTCACGGAGTCATTCGCCAGCAGCACGGCCATTACGCCGAGCCGCACGCGGTGGTCAAAAGCTTTATTAAGGGTATGGATGGCGTACTTCACGGGGCGGCAAATTTCGCCCCGGACGGGCGTTCGTAGCGATTATACATCAGCAGGCCGTAGCCGATGTGCCCCAGCCCAAAGCCCGCCCCGAATAGCAGCAGGCCATATTGGGGCACCAGCAGCGCTACCAGGCCCAGGGCTATTTGCGTAAGGCCCAAGTACTTGATTTCGTCCAGCGTGTACTTGCTGCCATTGAGCAAGGCCACGCCATAAAAAACCAGCATGGCCGGCACCACCAACTCGGGCGCGCCGCTCAAAAATAATTTCAAGCAAAAAAGCCCACCCGCCACCAAGGGGATGGCCAGCGCGGCGGCCAGTCGCCGCGCCGGGGCCGTCCAGATAGAGCGCAGCCCCTCGCGCCGGGTGCGGCGTAGCGTAAAAAAAGCCGCCACCAGCAAGGCCAGCACTATCATGGCCACCGCCAGCCCCGCCAGAAACGGCAGCGCCGCCAGCCGCTCGGCCGGCGAGGTCAGAAACAGGCGCTCGTAGCCACGCGCGCCGTATTCCTGCGCGCTATATTCCTGCTGCAAGTAGTAGTGCCCCACGGCCGTGCCCAGCAGCGCCACCACACCCGCCCCCACCCCACTCAGCCCGCTGAGCGAGATGAAGCGCGAGCTGCGCTCCATAATGGCGCGGATTTCGGTGAGCTGGGCCAGGGGGTCTTGGGCGGCGGGCTTCATGCGGGGGCTTTGAAGTACTTTGTGATGCAAAGCTACTACGAAGGACGTGTATATTTGTGCATCACCATCATTTTTATTCCTACCAATTTGTCACGCTCCTATCGCTCCTGGAATCGAAGCTGGCTCACTTGGCTGCTAACCAACATATTCGGTGCTACTGGTACCATGCTTTACGCCAAGGCAACGTCCGCAAGCCTCGGCTATCCAGCCGGTATCTGCGCGGCAGCGGCAGTGGGGTCGCTGCTGCTACTCCCAGCGATATGGTTTGTGCTGGCTACGGCGTTAAGTCAGCGGCTGCAAGGTGGGCGACTGCTGTTGTTCTGGGGAAGCATAGTGGCCACTTACACAAGCATTGCTCTGCTGCTGAGTGGCTTAGGCGGCTTCTTTGGTATAATAGCGCTAGCCACTGGTTGGCCTTATCTGCCAAGTGCGCTAACGGGTGCTACGCTGGCGTACAGAAAGTGGCTCTTTCGCGGTAGCGACAATAAAACGCCTGCTTTATTGGCAATTACTAACGTGCAATAAATTGAGATTTCACCTGTATGCAGCTCCGCGCCTGCTTCCTCTGCGTCCACAGCTTCGTGTGGTGGCTGCTGACCAATGCGCTGGGAGTGGCATTGGGGTAGGTGCGGTTTGAGTTGCTGAGGGCGGGAACGGCTGAGACTTCTACCAGCGATAAACTTGGCTTGGCACTTACTTCCTTGCTTATTTATTGGTTTATAGCAAGCTATCTGACGCTACTCTAGCCGGTTTTTGCCTTGCTGCCGCAGTGGTGGGCTTTGGCGGCGCAGCCGCCGCAAGCGCGCCGGGGGCGGCTGTTGCTGGTAGTGCTGGGGCCGCTTGCCGTGCTCGCCACCAACCAGAATTTTTGGCTGCATCGCGAACCCCGCGAAATTATGGGCTGCTACTTGGTCGCTTCTGCGGTATCGGCGGCCTGGATGTTCCGGCGGTGGGCTGTGGTAGGTTTCCGGCCTTGGCTGGGCTTTGGCCGGGGCCTGACGGGCAACCGGCCGCCGCCCGGTCGGCAAAAAGCGGGCGTCGGCCGAATGTAGGTTTGGGGTCGCTGAAACTGGTACGTCTTTTGGCTACTGCTTGGGCGCGGGCAACTTTTTGGCGTTGCCGGGCCGTTGCTTTACCAATCTATTCCGAACCTGTTGTTTTCCGACAGCTTATCGCTTCTCATATGAAAAGTCGTTTGTTCCTTGCTGCCATCACGTTAGTTGGCTTTGGCCACGCCGCCCACGCCCAATTTAAGCTACCCACCAGCCTGGGTGGCCTCAAGCTGCCAACCAAAACCACGACCTCGTCGTCCTCAACCGGCGTGGGCGGCCTCACCAATACGGAGGCGGCCAATGGCCTGAAAGAGGCGCTAATCCAAGGCATTAGCAAGGGCTCCGACCAGGCCTCGGCCGTCGATGGCTTCAACCTGAACAAGTTTATCCGCATCCCCTTCCCGCCCGATGCCCAGAAAATGGCCACCACCCTGCGCAGCATCGGCCTGGGCAGCCAAGTCGATAAGTTTGAGCTCTCGCTGAACCGCGGGGCCGAAGACGCCGCCAAAAGTGCCAAGCCCATCTTCATCAACGCCATCAAGCAGCTGACGTTCACCGATGTGTGGAATATCCTCACCGGTCAGAAAGACGCCGCTACGCAGTACCTCAAGCGCACTACCACCGCGCAGCTCACCACGGCTTTCCAGCCCATCATGCAGCAAAGCCTCGATAAAGTAGACGCCACCAAGTACTACACTAGCCTGAGCAGCACCTACAATAAGCTGCCGCTCGTGACGCCCGTGCAAACCGACCTCAACGCCTACGCCACCGGCAAGGCCATCGACGGGCTGTTCACGCTCATCGCCCAGGAGGAGGCCGACATCCGCGAAAACCCGGTGGCCCGCACTACCTCGCTGCTGAAAAAGGTATTTGGCATCGGGGGTAAGTAAGTTTAAATCCGTCATGCTGAACGCAGGGAAGCATCTCTACCGCACCGTTGGACGAACCCGAATGGTGCGGCAGAGATGCTTCCCTGCGTTCAGCATGACAGACGTTTTCAAAACCAACCCCACCCAAAAAGCAAACTACCGTAAGAGCAAGGCGTGAACTTCCGCCTGCACCTATTCGAGTTTGAAGACCAGCCGTGGTTTCCGGCCGTGCTGCGCGCCGGCCAGATGGACTACCTACGCTTCATGATTTCGGGACTAGGTATTTACCGCCCCGTAGCGCCGCTGCTAGCCGCTGCCCTGCACCAAACCAATCAAAACCAACTACTTGAGCTGGGTGCTGGGGCCGGCGGTGGCACCGAAACCGTGCTCGCCGCCCTACGCCAGCAGCCCGCCGCGCCGCCCGGCCTGCGCTTGCTGCTCACTGACCTCTATCCCCAGCCCGCCGCCTGGGCCGACGTGGCTCGGCGCACCCAGGGCACCATCCGGGGCCACGCCGCCCCCGTGGATGCGCTGGCCGTGCCGGCCGATTTGCCGGGTTTTCGGGTCATTTTTTCGGCCTTCCACCACTTCGCGCCGCCGCAGGCCGAAGCCTTGCTGCGCGATGCCGTGGCCAGCGGCGCGGGCATCGGCGTGTTTGAGGGGGCGGGCAAAAGCTGGCTCGAAGTCGGGCTGGCGCTCACGGTGCTGCCCCTGGCGCAGCTACTGCTGACGCCGTTTTTCCGGCCTTTTCGGCTCAGCCGGCTGGTGTTCACGTACTTGCTGCCGCTCATCCCGCTCACTACCATCTGGGATGGCGTGGTTTCGATTTTCCGTATGTATCCGCCCGCCGCGCTGCTAGCGCTGGCCCACCGCGCCGACCCGGCTGGGCGCTACCGCTGGCAGGCCGGGCAGCTGCGCCACTGGTGGGGGCCACGCGTCACGTACCTGGTAGGCGTGCCCGCCGAAGCGCAAGCAGCGCGAACTTTGTAGCTCGCGCTCCTACTTTTTTTACCGTGGCTATTCCCGCCTATCGCCAAGCGCTGCCGCTGCTGCGCATCCCGTTCTCGCTGTTCCTGATGCCGGTATTTTGGTTCGGGCTCAGTGCCTTGCGCGAGCCGTTTGGCTGGGGGCGGGCGGCGGCGGCGTTCATCATCCTGCACCTGCTGGTGTACCCGGCCTCCAACGGCTACAACTCCTTCTATGACAAAGACGAAGACAGCATCGGCGGCCTCGAAACCCCGCCCAAGGTCACGCCCGAGCTGCTGCACCTCGTGTACCTGTTCGATGCGCTGGCCCTGGCGGGCGCGCTGCTGCTAAGCTGGCATTTTGCCGCGCTAGTGCTAATGTATCTGCTAGTTTCCAAGGCGTATAGCTACGAGGGCATTCGGCTGAAGAAGTACCCGCTGCTGAGCACGGCGGTGGTGGTCGTGTTTCAGGGCGCGTTCACGTTTTTGCTCACGCAAGTGGGCGTGGGGGCGACCGAAACGCAGCTTTTCGAGCGCACTAACCTGCTGTTGGCGCTGGTGAGCACGCTGTTTCTCTGCGGCTCCTACCCACTCACGCAAGTATATCAGCACCAAGAAGATGCGCGGCGCGGTGACCGCACCCTGAGCTTGCGGCTGGGCATCCGGGGCACGTTTGTGTTTGCGGCGGGCGGGCTGCTGGCGGGCGCGGGCACCATGGCGCTGGCCTACTGGCTGCGCGGTGAGGTGCGCAATTTGCTCATTTTCCTGGTTGCCACGGGGCCGGTAGTAGCGCTGTTTGCGCGCTGGGCCTGGCTGGCGTGGCACGACTCCGCACTAGCCAACTTCGAGTGGACGATGCGTATGAACAAAGTGTCGTCGCTGTGCCTGAGCGCCGCTTTTGTGGCGATACTCCTACTCGCCCGGCGCTGATTTTACGGCTTTTTGGTAGTGATAATCACCATGCCATCCTGGGCGCGGGTACCGCTAAGGCTTTCAGCTTTAGCACTTTCTAAAAAGGACACTTCCCGCACCCGCTGCCGGGTCACGAGCGGCTGCCATTGCGCCGTGTCGGCGGGCTCCACTATTTTACCATCAATCAGGTAAAATAAAACAACACCCGGCGGCCGAGGGTCGGCCGCTTCGGCTTGGCGCTGCTTTTCTTGCGCGGCCTGGTGAGCGCGCCGGCCCTCAGCCGTGAGGCAACTCACGCAAACCTGAGCGCCATACGTTCGGCCACGCACGCGGGCATCGCAGGCTAGGCGCTGGCGCAGGGCCACTATCTGCTTCCTCAAGGGCAGCTGGCGGGTGGCGGTAAGCCAGTCATCCGAGGCGGCCACAGTGGGGTACGTCTGGCAGGGCGGGACTGCTAGTGAGCAGATTAACAGAAATGCTTGCATACTAAATTTCCCGCAGGGTTTCGCGGGGTGAGGCGCAGGGTTTTGCGAGGTGTTAGCTAACGGGGCAATCCTGCACCTCACCCCGCAGAACCCTGCGGGAAATTATAAAAAAAGCGGCCCGCAGAGTATAACTCCGCAGGCCGCTTTTCACTTAACCCACTAGCTACTAGCCGTTCATCGCCAGCAAGAATTCTTCGTTGTCTTTGGTACCTTTCATGCGGTCCTTGAGGAATTCCATGGCCTCGGTGGCGCTCATGTCGGTCATGAATTTGCGCAGCACCCACACGCGGCTCAGCTCGTCGCGGCTCATCAGCAGGTCTTCGCGGCGGGTGCCGGAAGCCGGGATGTCGATGGCCGGGAACACGCGCTTGTTGGCCAGCTTGCGGTCGAGTTGCAATTCCATGTTGCCGGTGCCTTTGAATTCTTCAAAGATAACCTCGTCCATCTTCGAGCCGGTTTCAATCAGCGCCGTGGCGATAATCGTCAGCGAGCCAGCCCCTTCGATGTTGCGGGCCGCCCCAAAAAAGCGCTTGGGCTTTTGCAATGCCCCGGCATCGATACCACCCGAAAGGATGCGCGACGACGACGGCTGCACCGTATTGTAAGCCCGCGCCAAGCGGGTAATCGAGTCGAGCAGAATCACCACATCATGGCCGCACTCCACGAGGCGGCGGGCCTTATCGAGCGCCAATTCCGCGATTTTCACGTGGCGGTCGGCCGTTTCGTCGAAAGTCGAAGACAATACTTCGGCTTTCACCGAGCGGGCCATATCCGTTACTTCTTCGGGGCGCTCATCTATCAGCAGAATAATGAGATACACCTCGGGATGGTTTTCGGAAATCGAGTTGGCAATCTCCTGCAAAAGCACCGTTTTGCCGGTTTTGGGCTGGGCCACGATGAGGCCGCGCTGGCCCTTGCCGATGGGCGCAAACAGGTCGAGCACGCGGGTGCTTACCTGGGTGGGCTTGGTCGAGAGCTTGAGCTTTTCGTCAGCAAACAGCGGGGTTAAGTGGTTGAAGGGCACGCGGTCGCGCACTTCTTCCACCGTGCGGCCGTTGATGCTGTCCACGTTCACGAGGGCAAAATACTTCTCGTTTTCGCGGGGCGGGCGCATGGTGCAGCTCACCGTGTCGCCGGCTTTCAGGCCAAACTGCCGCACCTGCTGCGGCGACACGTAGATGTCGTCGGGCGAGGTCAGGTAGTTGTAGTAGGGCGAGCGCAGGAAGCCATAGCCACCGTCGGGCATCAGCTCCATCGTGCCCGAGCCGGGCACGGTGAGGTCGAGCTCGGGGGCGCGGGGCGGGCGCGCCTGCTGCGGCTGGCGCTGGCTGTCGTCGCGGCGCTCCTGCGGCTGGCCTTGCTGGCCCTGGTTTTGGGGTTGGCCGCTGGTAGCAGTCTGGGGCTGGGCAGCAGCACCTTGCTCGCCAGCAGCTTGACTATCAATGCCTTGGCGCTGGCGCTCCTCGCGGCGCTGCTGGCGCTGGGCCTCGCGCTGGGCGTAGCGCTCCTCGCGGCTTAGGCGGGGCTGGTCGGTAGCGCCGTTGCCATTGATGGGGCGCTGCTCGCGGGGCTGGTCGTTGGTGAAGCGCGGCTGGCCGTTGTCGGTGCGCGGCTGGTCGTTGCGGTTGGGGCGCTCGCGGTTATCCCGGTTGTCCCGATTATCGCGGCCGTC
>Ga0182232_1000181_pt1 | contig 18385 bp, 19 predicted proteins | sample G6R1MG_30_FD_155484 | JGI IMG/M metagenome (GOLD analysis project Ga0182232, IMG submission 155484) | Phyllosphere microbial comminities from miscanthus, Michigan, USA - G6R3_NF_07NOV2016_LD2 MG | ecosystem: Host-associated > Plants > Phyllosphere > Phylloplane/Leaf | place: USA: Michigan... | reverse complement strand
GTGGCGATGCCGGCGTGATCCGTACCGGGCTGCCACAGGACGTCGCGGCCGCGCATACGCTCGAACCGGGCCAGGATGTCCTGAAGGGTGTTGTTGAGGGCATGGCCCATGTGAAGGCTGCCGGTGACGTTCGGCGGCGGAATCACGATGGTGAAGGGCCGGGCATCCGCCCGGTCGGGCCGTCCGGCCTTGAACGCGTCGCCCGCCTCCCAGGCGGATGCGATGCGCGCCTCGACGGCGGCGGGGTCGAAGGTCTTGTCCATCATGGGCGGGGTCGGCCAGTTCGAGCGAGACGGGGGGCGTGGTTCTCGCGATCCCGGTCCGGTCGGCTCTCGCGGGAGAATCGACGGGACCGGATGTTTCGTGAGGCACGTTCAGCGGGTTGGCCCGCTTTCAACCCGTCGGGCCCACCGCGTCAACACGAAGCGGCGAATCGTCCGTCCCCTTTCGCGCCTTTAGCGACCGCGGGAGACCCGCTCGATCTCGGCCCGTACGAGGCGCTCGACGAGGGAGGGAAGCTGCTCGTCGAGCCAGCCCTTCAGCATCGGCCGGAGCATGTCCTGCACGAGATCCTCGAGGGTGCGGGCATTGTTCGACAGCACCGTGCTGGCGAGCATGTTGAAGGCCTGGCCCACGCTGGCATCGGTCACGGATGAGGTCAGGCGTGCAGCGGGCTCCGGCGCGACGAAGGTCGCTGCCGCCGCCGCAACACGCGGTGGTTCCGGAACGACCACGGGCTCGGGCTCCGGCTCCGGCTCGTCGTCCTCGAACGCGATCGCGTCGAAATCGAGGGTTTCGTTGGTGAAGCCGATCTCGGGCTCCGCGACGGGGGCAAGCGCAGGTTTGCGCACGGATTGGGCTACCTCAGCAAGATCGAGAATATCATCGTTTTCTGCGGGCGGGAGCGTGGCATGCACCGGCTCGGCGACCTCGGTCTTCGTGCTCTGATCGTCGGCGATGATGCGACGGATCGAAGCAAGAATCTCCTCCATGGAGGGATCCGGAGCTTTGTCCGGCATCTTGGGGCTTGCTGCACTCATCCGAAAGACGCTCGGTTGTAAGGAGACGGAAAGTAGCTCGTCATCAAGGTAAAGAACCCCGATGCAGGCCAGTATTTCACGCTCCCATTCCGACACAAGGGCCCAGTGAAGCGGGGGGCGGGAAAAGCGCCGCTTTCACGATTGCCCCGCGCCGTGTGGCCGGAGAGTGACCCTCCGGCTCCGGCCTAACGGCCGTCCGGCGTGCGCACGCCGAACCAGAGATCCTTGACCTGGTCGAAATGTTCCTTGGGGCTGTAGGCCGTCACGGGCAGCGCGGTGAAGCGCACGGTGAGGCGGCCGACGGTCTGCACCACGCCGTAGGAGTTCACGACACGGTCACGCTGGGCCAGGATGAGGTTGACGCGGGAGTTCAGGAGCTCCTGCTGTGCGTTCAGCACGTCGAGGGTGGTGCGCTGGCCGACGCGCGCTTCCTCGCGCACGCCGTTGAGGGCGACCTCGTTGGCCTGCACCTGGGCCTGCGAGGCGATGACCTGCGCCTTCGAGGCTTCGAGCCGGCCCCAAGCGGTGACGATGGCCGAGCGGATCTGGTCGCGCACGTCCTCGACCTCGATGCGGCGTTGGCCCGCGAGCTCCTTGGCCTGACGGATCTGCGAGTAGGTCAGGCCGCCTTCGTAGAGGGGCACGGAGATGCGGCCGACGATCTGAGCGTTGAGGCTGCGGTCACCGGGGAACTGGCTGTCGAAGCGCTGCTGGACCGTGCCCGAGATGCCCGCCGTGGGGTAGAGCTGGCCTTCCAGAACCTTGACGCTGGCCTCGGCCACGTCGACCGCATGCATCGCCGCCAGGATCTGGGGATGCTCCTTCAGGCCGATCGTCACCGCCGCGTCGAGGCTGGGCGGGACGAAGCGGTCGAGGGGGCGGCCGGGGGCGAGCTGGCGCGGCTCGACGCCGATGAAGCGGCGGTAGGTGCCGATGCTGGCGCGCAGGGTCGCCTCGGCCCCGCTCACGTCGGAGCGGGCGCCTGCGAGGCGCGCCTCGGCCTGGGCGACGTCGGTGCGGGTGACCTCGCCGACGTTGAAGCGGTCGCGGGTCTGGCGCAGCTGCTCTTCCAGCACCTCGACGTTGTTGCGGCGCAACTCGAGGTTCGCCGTGTCGCTGAGCACGAACATATAGGCCTGCGCCGCGCTGAACAGGGTGTTCATCTCGACGGCGCGCAGGGTCTCTCGCGTGCTGAGCACGTTCGATTCCGCCCGGCGGGTCTGGTTGTCCGTCTGAAAGCCGTTGAACAGGGTCTGGTTGACGGTGAGCGATGCACCGCCCGGCCGGGTCACGTTGTCGATGGGAAAGCCCTGGATGGTTCCCTCGGTCCGCGCGACGCCGATATCGGCGGACCCGCTCACCGTCGGGCGATAGCCGGACTTGGCCTGAGCCACGTTCTCATCGACGCCGCGAAGGGCGGCACGGTTCGAGTTCAGGGTCGGGTTCGCCGCGTAAGCGCGGGACAGGGCGCTCTCGAGCGTCTCGGCCCTGGCCTGATGCGCGACGGCCAGCGTCAAGGCGACGATGCCGATGCATCGAAGCCCATGGCGCGTCGCTGGTTTCCGTTCTGTCACGTTCATCAGCCCTTGCGGTTTTACGATGAACCGGTCGGCCGCTGTCTCGCGGCGCTGCGCACGTGCGCAATCCGGGTTGCCCGCCCGACGGTGAGTTTAGCTGAACTCGGCTTGACGGGCACCGGGGTGGGGGCGGCCGGGGGTCGAATGAAAAAAGGTGCCGCATAAAAGCGACACCCAACTGTCGTTAACTTATGTTTGCGGCTTGCTTTTCAGAAGGCGAAGCCGCCCTCCGTCGCGAAGGCGCCGAGGGCCGGAAGTGTCGCGTCGAACAGCGGGCGTGCGCCGAAAGCGTCGCCGGTTCGAACGAACAGGGTCGCCTTGGCGGCTCGGGCCGGGCCGAGAATGCACACGAGGCGACCGCCTTCCTTGAGTTGTTCGAGGAGGGTCTGGGGACGCATCTCGACGCGGCCGTTGACGAGGATCCCGTCATAGGGCGCCTGCGCCGGGGCGCCGGCCTCGAGGGGGGCTTCGACAACCGCGATGTTCGAGAGGCCTGCCAGACGTTCGCGGGCGCCGGCCGCCAGGACCGCGGACGATTCCGTGGCGACGACCTCGGCCCCGAGCTGTCGCAGGATGGCGGTCGCGTAGCCGTAGCCGGTGCCGACATCGAGAACCTTGTCTCCCGCATGGAGGTCCAAGGCCTGAATCATCCGGGCGAGGAGCATCGGGGCCGGCATGGCGCGGCGGTCGCCGCCGCCGCCGTCGAGACTCAGGGTCTGGTCGATATAGGCGAAATCCTCACGCCCGGGCGGCACGAACCGCTCGCGGGCCACGTCCTCGAACGCGTCGAGGACGGCGATGCTGTTCACGTCGAAGGTCCGCAGCTGACAATCGACCATGAGGCGGCGCGCCTGCGCGTAATCGAGCATGGATGCGGTCTCTTCCTTCGACGGCGTGTTCCCGCGTTCCGCGCGGCGCTTCCCTGTCGGAGGCCGTTCGGCGACGCTTGAAGTCGGCGGTTTGTCGGGGATGGGCGCCGAAAACGCAAGGTTACCGGAGCCAGGGCGCACGCAACACCGACCCCGGGCAAGAATATCGGGGACAGCGGCGACAGCCTAGGGAAAGGGGAAGAATTTGGAGGCCTCGCCCGGAATCGAACCGGGGTGCAAGGATTTGCAGTCCTCTGCGTAACCACTCCGCCACGAGGCCTTCCCGCTCTACCCCGAACGAGCGGGGCGGCGACCCCGGCCGGGCGGTCCGTCCGGGGTGAGGGGTCTCTAGCAGAGGCTTGGGCCGATCGGCAACGGTGTTTTGCCGGCCAACGCGTGTGAAGTTGCCGGGCCGCACAGGCCTGACGGTTTCAGCCCCCGCTTGCGGGGAAATGCGACGGATTTGTCAAACGCAGGCCCCGGGGGCCTTGCGTCCACGATCGGCCCTGTGTAGAGACCCGATCGCGGTCCCCGATAGCTCAGTTGGTAGAGCAAGCGACTGTTAATCGCTTTGTCGCAGGTTCGAGTCCTGCTCGGGGAGCCAATTCTTCCTTCGATCTTGTGCGGTGCTTCATAGCATTGGTCGAGATCGTGGTTCTGCGGAACCGCGTTGTTGTCCTGGATGATCAAGGCATCGGCTTTTCATTCAGGCGATCAGGTCGCTCTCTTGCATGGCCGCGCTGGCCTGTGTAGAGATCCGGCGGTGATCCCCGATAGCTCAGTTGGTAGAGCAAGCGACTGTTAATCGCTTTGTCGCAGGTTCGAGTCCTGCTCGGGGAGCCAATCTCCTGGTCTTTTTCGCAGCTTCTCCCAGGCCGATCCTCGGGATGTTGCGGCCGATCTCCGGCACGTCTGCCGAGCCCGTAGATCAGCTTCCGCCGCCCTGCCCTCGCGCGATCCGATCTTGTACCGGCTTGTTCGAAGCGCGCTTCCGAGCCGGATCTTCGCATCCCTGTCCCGCCTCGCCAGATCAGCTCCGGGCGCCCGGTTCGGGCTTTGCGCATCGTCGCGCGGGCCTTTGGGATGAGGGGCGGATTGCCCATCCAGGCGACGGCCATGAAAAACGCCGCAGGCCCTGGGGACCTGCGGCGCTGATAGGGTTCGGACCGATGGAACGATCCGCTTAGCGGTCTCCGGCTCCGGAGAGCAGCTTCTCGATCTGCTCCATGCCGTTGCCGTAGGCTTTCGCCTCGGTCGGCAGGCTGCGGTCGGAACGCTGTACCAGCTTGCCATTCTTGCGAATGGCCCACTGGTAGGGCGCGCCCTCCGCCTTCGGCGGCACGATTTCGAGAGTGTAGGGATGGGTGTTGACGGTTGTTTCGCTCATTCGAGCACCATGCCACGTGCTGGCGTCGGTTGCCAGACATCGAAGCCCTCAAGAAATCGATAAACCGGTCTCCGGTGCATTTTCTCGGGCCGAGACTGGCGTTCCAGCCGCCGTGATCGCGGCCGAAACGGGATTTCAGCGCCAAACCTCGCGGCAATCGACCCTCGCGCGACCGCCATTTCTTGCGGGATCAGCTCCGGTACGTCCGTCATACGGGGCTGTGGCTGGATCATCCCCTCCCCGCTTCGATGGGAGCGCGGAACGGATCAGTCCGGCTGAACCGGCGGGTCTAGGCGTTCATCCGAGGGCGACGCGGCCAGGGCCCGTTCCCGCCAGGCGTCACGCTCGGCGAGCGCCTGGGCCAGGGCGGCTTCGGCTTTGTCGGCGCGCGTCGCCTGCAGCTTGGCCACGGCCTGCGCACGCTCGCGCGCCCGGGTCTCGGCCGCCATCTGGACCTTGAGGTCCCTCGGCGTTCCCATGATGCCTCCTGTGGTGGCGCCGGCCCGCGGGACCGGCGCCGTACCCGTCCTACTGGGTGACTTCGTTGCCGGCGTAGTTGATGGCGCCGTCGGCCCCCTTTTTCCAGACGTACATGACGTAGTCCGGCCGGGTGATGTCGCCCTTCTTGTCGTAGGAGATGTCGCCGATCACCGTGTCGAAGGGCTTGCCCTGGTGGAGGACGGCGGCGACCTTCTGGCCGTCGGACGATTTGGCCGCCTCCATGGCTTGTTTCAGGATCTGGACGGCGGCGTAGGAATAGAGGGTGTAGCCCTCCGGGTCGAAGTTGATGGCCTTGAACGCGTCCACCGTGGCCTTGGATTTGGGGTTCTTGCGGGCGTCGGGGGAGAAGGTCATCAGGGTGCCGTCGGAGCCGGGACCGGCCACCTGCGCGAACTCTCGGTCGGCGATGCCGTCGCCTCCCATGAGCGGGGCGTTGAGGCCCTGGTCGCGCATCTGGCGGATCAGCAGGCCGGCCTCCGTGTAGACGCCGCCGAAATAGACCACGTCGACGCCCGCCTGCTTCAGCTTCGACACGAGGGAGGAGAAATCCTTCTCGCCCGGATTGATGCCCTCGAAGATCGTGCTGGTGCCGCCCTTGGCTTTCAGCGCCTTCAGGGTCTCGTCGGCGAGCCCGCGACCGTAAGGCGTCTTGTCGTGCACGAAGGCAATCTTCTTGCCCTTGAACTTGTCGGCGAGGTAGGCGCCCGCCACGCCGCCCTGCTGGTCGTCGCGGCCGCAGGTGCGGAAGGTGTTCCAGTTGCCGCGCTCGGTGTACTTGATCGCCGTCGAGGCGGGGCTGATCTCGACGATGCCGGCTTCCTGCAGGACGTCGGACACCGGGATCGAGACGCCGGAGTTGAAGGCGCCGACTACGGCCTTCACGCCCTCCGAGGCGAACTTGTTGGCGACCGAGACGCCCTGCTTCGGGTCGGAGGCGTCGTCGCCCACCGTCATCACGAGCTTCTCGCCGTTGACGCCGCCGGCCTTGTTGATGTCGGCGATGGCCTGTTGCGCGCCGGTCTTGATCTGTGCGCCGAAGGCGGCGTTCGGCCCGGTGACGGGGACCACGACGCCGATCTTGATCTCGGCCTGAGCGGCCGTGGCCGCGAGCATCAGGCCCAGGGCGACGCCGGTCGACAACAGTGACTTCATGCTCGTTTCCCCTCTCGAAGCGTCGTGCCGCCCGGATCCCCGTGACGGCAGGATCGCGTAAAACGTGAACGTTACGGCGCCGCCGCCCGGTCGCGCCAGCTCAGCGGGCCGGTGCGCTCGTAGAGCCAGGCGTATTGCCGGGTCATCTGGCCGGCGCGGGTGAAGCGATAGGCAAGGGCGCCGACCGCGAGGACGAACAGGGCATCGACGGCATAGGCCGGCCCGGACAGGAGCGTCCCCTCGAACAGGGCATAGTGCAGGAACCGCGTCACGCCCGCGATGAGCAGGAGGGCAAGCGCGCAGTGCCAGAACGGGCGCCAGCCCCGTGCGAGGCCGCTGCCGGTCATCCAGGCGGCCGAGCCACCCATCGCCACGGTGACGAGGAGGAAGATCCCGATCGTGGCGCCGTCCAGCACGAAGGAGTCGGGCATCAGTGCTGTCCCCCTTCGAGGTACGCGGCCTTCACCTGGGGATCGTCGAGGAGCGCCTGTCCGGTACCGCTCATGGTGACGGCGCCCGTGACCATGACGTAGCCGCGATGCGCGAGCTTGAGGGCGTGGTAGGCGTTCTGCTCGACGATGAACACGGTGAGACCCTCCGTGCGGTTCAACTCGCGCACCGTCGAGAAGATCTGCTTCACCACTAGGGGCGCGAGGCCGAGCGACGGCTCGTCGAGCATGAGCAGGCGCGGCCGGCTCATGAGGGCGCGAGCGATGGCGAGCATCTGCTGCTCGCCGCCCGACATGGTGCCGCCGCGCTGGTCGATGCGCTCCTTGAGCCGAGGGAACAGAACGCACATCCGCTCGAGATCCTCGGCGAAGTGTTTGCCGCCGTTGACGGCCGCGCCCATCTGCAGGTTCTCGCGCACCGTCATCCGCGAGAAGATGCGCCGGCCCTCCGGCGACTGGGCGAGGTTAAGGCGGGCGATCTCATGGGTCGGCAGCCGCGTGATGTCCTGGCCCGCGAAGGTGATGGTGCCCTCGCGCGCCTGGGGCTGGCCGAAGATGGTCATCATCAGGGTGGATTTGCCGGCGCCGTTGGCGCCGATGAGGGCGACGATCTCACCCTCGTTGACGTCGATGTCGACGGCCTTCAGGGCCCGGATGCTGCCGTAATAGGCCGAGACGCCGCGTACGCTGAGCAATGGCTTGTCCGCCTCCGCCATCCGGGCCCGGGTCTCGTCCACGAGGACGTTGATGCCGGTGACGCTCATGCCTGAGCTCCGGTCAGGCCGACTTCGGCTTCGACGTCGGCGACCTCCTCGTCGTCGACGCCGAGATAGGCGGCGATGACGCGGGTGTCGTTGCGGATCTCGTCCGGCGTGCCGTCGGCGATCTTGATGCCGTAATCGAGCACCACGATCCGGTCGGAGATCTGCATCACCACGGACATGTCGTGCTCGATGAGCAGCACCGAGGTGCCGAACTCGTCGCGGATGAGCCGCAGGAGGGTGTTGAGGTCGGCCGATTCGCGCGGGTTGAGGCCGGCGGCCGGCTCGTCGAGGCAGAGCAGCACCGGGTCCGTGCACATGGCGCGGGCGATCTCCAGGCGGCGCTGGTCGCCGTAGGGCAGGTCGCCCGCCGGCTCGTCGGCCCGGTGGGTGAGGCCGATGCGCTCGATCCAGGCGGCGGCCTTGGCGATGGCCTCACTTTGCGCTCGGCGGTAGCCGGGAAGTCCGAGGATGCCCGCGAGGCTGAAGGCGGAAGCCTGCATCAACGGCTTGTGCATGGCGACCAGAAGGTTTTCCAGCACGGTCATCTGCGGGAACAGGCGGATGTTCTGGAAGGTGCGGGCGACGCGGGCCAGCCGGTTGACGTCGTGTCCGGGCAGGCGCTCGAGCAGGTAGGTCTCGCCGCCCTGCTGGCGGAGTCGGATCATCCCCTCCGTCGGCTTGTAGAAGCCCGTGATGCAGTTGAAGACCGTGGTCTTGCCCGCGCCGTTGGGGCCGATGAGGGCGGTGATGTCGCCGCGCCCGATCTTGAACGACACGTCGCCCACGGCGGTGAGGCCGCCGAAGCGCATGGTGAGGTGATCAACCACGAGGATCGGGTCGGCCGGGCCGCCGGGCATGGTGGCGGGAGGCTCGTCTCGCAGGGTGGCGAGGCGGGTGATGCCGGACGCCTGCGTCATCGGGCGCGCACTCCCAGGCGGACGGACGGGGTGCGCTCGGAGATGAGCCCGCGCGGGCGCCAGACCATCATGGCCACCATGGCGAGGCCGAACAGGAGCAGGCGATACTCGTTGGGGTCGAAGCCTTCGCCGAACACGGCCTTGAGGAAGCCGAGGTTGCGCAGCAATTCCGGCGCGCCCACCATGGCGATGGCCGCCACCGCGACGCCGAGCTGGCTGCCCATGCCGCCGAGCACCACGATGGCGAGGATGATGGCGCTCTCGAGGAAGTTGAAGCTCTCGGGGCTGACGAACCCCTGCCGCACGGCGAAGAACGAGCCGGCGAAGCCCGCGAACATGGCGCCGAGGGCGAAGGCCGTGAGCTTCGTCATGGTGGTGTCGATCCCGAGCGACCGGCAGGCGATCTCGTCCTCGCGCAGGGCCTCCCAGGCGCGGCCGAGCGGCAGGCGGCGCATGCGGAGCGTCACGAGGTTGGTGATCAGCGCGAGCACGAGGATGAGATAGTAGAGGAAGACCACCCGGTGCATCGGGTTGAACGTCAGGCCGAAGGTGCTGGCGAACCCGCCCTCCCCGGCCGTGAACGGAATTCCGAAGAAGCTCGCCCGCGGGATCGACGAGAGGCCGGCGGAGCCGCCCGAGAAATCGACCCAGTTGATGAGCACGAGCCTGATGATCTCCCCGAAGGCGAGGGTCACGATGGCGAGGTAGTCGCCACGCAGGCGCAGCACCGGAAAGCCGAGCAGCACCCCGAAGGCCGCCGCGAACAGGCCGGCAAGCGGCAGGCAGATCCAGAACGACAGGCCGAACACCGTCGACAGCAGGGCGTACGAATAGGCGCCCACCGCGTAGAAGGCGACGTAGCCGAGGTCGAGCAGCCCGGCGAGGCCCACCACGATGTTGAGGCCCCAGCCGAGCATCACGTAGGTGAGGATGAGGATGCCGAGATCGATCCAGTAGCGGCCCTCCGACAGGCTGCCCGAGCCGAAAGCCGCGAGCAGCGGCAGGGTGAGGGCGATGCCGAGGGTAAGCGGACCGATGATCCGGCCGGGGCGCGCGAGCCGGGCGGGGGCCTTGGAGTCGGCCTCCGCCAGGGTGCGGATGTCGCGACGGCGCGAGACCTCGCCGAGCACGAGGCGCTGGGCGAGGCGCAGGACGAACACGGCGGCGCACAAGCCCGCGACGAGGCCCCAGCGGCCGGTGAGTTCGAGGCCGGTGCCCTGTCCGAGATCCGTGCGGTAGGCCACAACCGGAATGGCGAGGCCGAGGGTCACCAGGGCGAAGAGGGCCGCATCCTTGACCATTTCGGGCAACGCGGAGGTGCGTCGCGCGGCCACGGTCGGGGCCACCCGGCCGATCGTCGAACCTTGAGCCACGCTAGACCTTCTCCACTTCGGGGCGTCCGAGGATGCCGGACGGCTTGAAGATGAGCACCACGATCAGGATCAGGAACGCGGCGACATCCTTGTACTCGATGGAGAAATAGGCCGACCAGAACGTCTCGATGAGGCCGATGATGAGGCCGCCGAGCACGGCGCCCGGCAGGGAGCCGATGCCGCCGAGCACGGCCGCCGTGAACGCCTTCACGCCGGGCACGAACCCGTCCGAGAACGAGACCACGCCGTAATACAGGAGATAGAGGGTGCCGGCGACGGCAGCCAGCGCCGCGCCGAGGACGAAGGTCAGCGAGATGGTGCGGTCGACGTTGATGCCGAGCAGTGCGGCCATGCGCCGGTCCTGCTCGCAGGCGCGCTGGGCCCGGCCGAACGGCGTGCGCTGCACGAGGTACCAGAAGCCGGCGAGCAGCAGCGCCGTCGTCGTCATGATGATCGCCTGCTTGTAGGACAGGGTCACGGTGTATTGCTCGTTCTGGTAGAGGACGATCACGTCCCGCACCAGCGGCGGCACCGGCTTGTTGCGCGCGCCCTGCACCACCTGCACGAAGTTCGACAGGAAGATCGAGACGCCGATGGCCGAGATCAGCGGCGCCAGCCGGAACGAGCCGCGCAGGGGCCGATAGGCCACCCGCTCGATGGCCCAGCCCCACAGGGCGGTGAGCACCATGGCGAGGATCAGCACGATGAGGAACACCAGGGCCACCGAGGTGAGCCCGAGCCATGTCGTGAGGATGAGGAAGAAGATCAGCGCGATGAAGGACGACAGCATGAACACGTCGCCATGGGCGAAGTTCACCATGCCGATGATCCCGAACACCATGGTGTAGCCCAGCGCGATCAGGCCGTAGATCGATCCGAGGGTCAGCCCGTTGATGAACTGCTGGGCGAAGAATTCCATGGGCGCCTTTTCCGGGGGCGGGCGTCGTCGTGCGATCGACCGTCGCCGAGCGGACGGTGCTCGCGAAGGTCATGCCAGTTTGGCATGGTCCGAATGGAGGGCAACGGTCAATCCTCGTTGCCTGACCAGCCCGAACGGTCGAGGCCCCCTGAAACACGAACGGCCCGGCACGCCATGTGCCGGGCCGTCGGCGTCGTGATGCGAAAGTCCTACTTCAGGAGGGAGACCAGTGCCTTGCCGGCCGGGGTCTTCAGCTCCTTGGCGTCGAGGGTGCCGTCGTTGTCTGGATCGGCGGCCTTGAAGCGGGCTTCCACGAGCGCGAGGTACTCGTTCTTGTCGAGGGTGCCGTCGTTGTCCGGATCGGCGGCCTTCAGGGCGGCCTTGCTGACGCGGCCCTTGAGTTCCTTCGTGGTGAGCGTGCCGTCGTTGTCCGCTTCGAGCTTGTCGAAGCGCGCGCTGGCGACGGCCTGGGCTTCCTTGAGGTCGATGGTGCCATCGTTGTCGGTGTCGACCATCGAGATCACCTTGTTCGCGCCCGACTCCTTGGCTGACGCGGGGAGCGTCAGGGGGAGGGCGAGCACGACGGCGCCGACGGCAAAGGACAGGCGGGACAGTTTGGACATGGGCAGACCTCTCTCAGGCAATGGCCGTTGCCACTTCGTCATAAGCGGACGGTGAGCCTGCTATTTCATCCTGCAGCGCAACAATTCAACCCCCGGTTCGGGATTGCCTGCACGGTCGCCTGCGCCCCGAGCGGAACGACGCCTGACGCCGCCCCGCTCGGGGATTCGATCAGTCGCGGGACTTCTGAGCCGGCGGCGGGGGAGCCGGAAGCGCCGCGAGCTTGTCGAGGAGCTGGAGGGCGATGTCGGCGCAGGCCCGCATGGGCTCGTCGGCGGCGCATTTCACGTCGAGGGCGGTGTCGCCCCGCTCCAGGCGAAAGTGAGCGGCCTTCGGCGGCGGCGGAGCGTCGGGACCACCGCGCGGACCGCGCGGGCCGCCATGGGGACCACCTGGTGGCGGGGGCGGAGGCGCGCCGGCCTCCGGTCCGGGCCGCGGGCCGGCGGGCGGCGGCGCGGGCTGGGCGGCGGCGGCGGATGCGGCGAGGATCGCGGCTGCGCTCAACAAGGCGATGGTCTTGTTCATGGGAAGGCTCTCTCGATGAGGGTGCCCAGGGCCATCTCAAGGGGCATGGGCACCGGGGATAAGAACGCGAACCGGGTCCGAGGGTTCAGAACACGCGCTTCTCGCGGACCTGTCCGTCGAAACCGACATGGAGCTGGCGCTCGCGGCCATCCGCGCCGCGCGCCGCAACCTCGAGGTGACGCGGCCCCTGGCCCATGACGCGGATGTCGGAATAGCCGGCGGCCTCCACGAGGGCGGTGAGTTTCGGCACGTCGGCCTTGGGGCCGAGGCCGACCTTGTCCTTCGCCCAGTCGAGGGTGCCGGGGGGCGGGCCGCCGGCGGGGCCGACCACCACACGGGTGCCGTCGGCGCGGGTGATGACCATGGCGTGGAGGAAGCCGTTCTCGAACCGGCCCTGGACGGTGACGGCCTCGCCCGCCTTCACCAGGGTCCCGCCCTCGCCGCTTCGGCCCGTCTCCACCAGGGCCTTGCCGGAGCCGTCCTGGACGATGAACTTGTTGCCGTAGATCTCGGCGACCTCGCCCTTGGCGGCGATGGCGGCCGACGGCTTCAGGGCCGAGATCGCCACGGGGGCGACGGGCGTGAGCGTCGCGGCGTTGTTCTGAGCGAGCGACAGGCCGACCGCGCCGAAGGCGAGGGGGGCCGCGATGGCGCCGGCCACCCAGGTGCGGCGGCTCGAACGCTTGGTCGTCTTCGGAGTGAGGTCGGTGGCGGTGCCGTCGATGGTGTTCACGGTGTCGTGTCCTTCGTTTGGGGTTGCCCTCTCGGGTTGACGCCGTTCTAGGGGGCCGCCTCCAATCCGATCTGAACCGGGCGGTTCAGCCCCGGTTTATCCGCCGGGCGTAGCCCGCCTCTCCTGATCACCCCGATGGAACCCCGGCCCGCATGAAGATCCTGCTCGTGGAGGACGACGCGCCGCTGGCCGCCGAGATCGCCAAGGCATTGCGCGCCGAGAACTTCGCCCTCGACCACGCCGCGAACGGCGAGGACGGCCAGCATCTCGGCGAGACCGAGACCTACGACGCCGTGGTGCTCGACCTTGGCCTGCCCAAGCGCGACGGGATCGCGGTGCTGCAGGCCTGGCGGGCGGAAGGGCGGACTGTGCCGGTGCTCATCCTCACGGCCCGCGACGGCTGGAGCGACAAGGTGGCGGGGTTCAAGGCGGGCGCCGACGACTTCCTGGTCAAGCCGTTCCGGGTCGAGGAACTCGTGATCCGCCTGCGCGCCCTCGTGCGCCGCGCCACCGCCCACGGGGCGAACCGCGTCGTATGCGGCCCCCTCACGTACGATTCCGGATTGGGCACCTTTGAGCGGGACGGCCTGCCCCTCAAGCTCACGGGCCTTGAATGGCGGGTGCTGTCCTGCCTCATCCTGCGCAAGGACGGCGTGGTGCCCCGCGGCCAGCTCATCGAGCGCGTCTACGACGGCGACGCCGACGTCGATTCGAATTCCGTCGAGGTCATCATCACGCGCCTGCGCCGCAAGATCGCCCCGGCCCGCATCGAGGGCGTGCGCGGCCACGGCTACCGTCTGATGCCGGGCGAAGCGGTATGAGGGTGCCCACCCTGAAGACGTCGCGGGGCAAGCCCGAGCGCCCTGCCCCGCCCGGACACCGACCGCCCAAGCCCGAGGGACCGCCGGGGCCGTTCCATCCCGGCTCGCTCCAGCGCCGTCTGCTCGTCGCCGCCCTCGTCCTCATCACCGCCGCCCTCGTGGTGGCGGGCGTCGCCATCGGCCTCGTCCTGCACCGCTTCGTCCGGGGGCAGCTCGACAGCCGCCTCGACAGCCAGCTCGTCGCCCTCGCGGCCGGTCTCGAACGCGGTCCTGACGGATCCCTGCGGCTGTCGCGCAACCTCGACGGACCGCCCTTCGACCGCGACCGGGCCGGCTGGTACTGGCAGGTGCGCCAGGGCGGGCAGGTCCTGCGCTCGGGCGGCCTTGAGGGCCGCGACCTCGACGTGGCGGCGAGCCCCCCCGTTCGACGCGATGGGAATGAGCCGCGTCCGGCGGACGGCACCGGTCCCTGGGGCGAGAGCCTGATCCTGCGCGTTCTCACCCTGCCGGCCAGGAACGGCGAACCGCCGGCGGTCCTCGTCGCCTCGGCACCGTCCGCCGCCCTGCGCGGTCCCCTGCGCGAGGCCGGCGGCGCCCTGGTGCTCATTCTCGGCATCCTGGGCTTGAGTCTCGTGGCTGCGACCTTGGGGCAGGTGCGCCTCGGCCTCAGGCCCCTGGAGCGCCTGCGCCGGGACCTCGCGGCCGTCCGCGCCGGGGACCACGCCCGCGTGCCGGGCAAGCAGCCGGCGGAAATCCGGCCCCTGGTCGCGGAGGTCAACGCCCTCCTCGACCAGAACGCGGCCAATCTGGAGCGCGCGCGCACCCATGTGGCCAACCTCGCCCATGGCCTGAAGACGCCGCTGGCCACCCTGACGCTCGCCCTGTCCGACCGGGCCCGCGATCCCGACGGCACGCTGAAGGATCTCGTCGGGTCCATGGACCATCAGGTGCGCCACCACCTCCGCCGCGCTCGCGCGGGCGCCCTCGGGGGGGGCACCCGGACCCGCACCCCTCTCGCCGAACACGTCGCGGACCTGCGCACCACCTTCGCGCGGCTGTATTCCGGCAAAGGTCTCGTGATCGACGCCACCCTCCCGGCGGGGGCGGCGGTGGCCTGCGACGGCCAGGATGTCGACGAGATGCTCGGCAACCTCATCGACAATGCCTGCCAATGGTGCCGGGGCTATGTCCGCGTCAGCGCCGCCGCGTCGGAGGCTGGCCTCGTCGTCACCGTGGAGGATGACGGGCCGGGCCTCGCGCCAGAGGCCGCCGCCGAGGCCGTGCGGCCCGGCCGGCGCCTCGACGAGACCGTGCCGGGCAACGGCTTCGGCCTGTCGATCACCCAGGAGCTGGCCGAACTCTACGGCGGTGGTCTGTGCCTCGACCGTTCGGGCCTCGGCGGCCTGCGCGCCGCCCTCACGCTTCCCGTTTGAGGAAGGCCCATGAAACGGGATTCCAAAGGGATCATCCCTTTGGCGGGTGTCGGGCAGAGCTCGACAAGGACCCCAGGGCTCTGCCCTGGACCCGCGAGGGGCTTACCCTTCGAGACACAGTGTTTTTAGGCGAAGTGCTTCGACAGTTTCAGCCCCTGGGCCTGATAGTTCGAGCCCGCCCCCGCCCCGTAGAGGGTCGCCGGGACCTCGGCCATGCGCTCGTAGACGAGGCGACCGACGATCTGGCCGTCCTCCAGCAGGAACGGCACATCGCGCGAGCGCACCTCCAGCACGGCGCGGGCCCCCGCCCCGCCGGCCCCGGCAAAGCCGAAGCCCGGATCGAAGAAGCCGGCATAATGCACCCGGAACTCGCCGACGAGGGGATCGAACGGCACCATCTCGGCGGCGTGGTCCGGGGGCACCTGCACGCATTCCTTCGAGGCCAGGATGTAGAACTGACCCGGATCGAGGATCAGCGCCCCCGAGCCGTCGGCGGCCAGGGGCTCCCAGAACTCGGCTGTGCGGTGCGCGCCGGGCCTGTCGACATCGACGAGGCCGGTGTGGCGCTTGGCCCGGTAGCCGATGAGGCCGTCGAAGCCGGCGAGATCGATGGAGACGGCGATGCCGCCCTGGAACGACGGCTGGCTCGCATCGACCAGGGGCGTCTTCGCGTGAAGGGCCGCGAGCTCCGTGTCTGTCAGGCGCGGTTCGCCCCGGCGGAAGCGGATCTGCGACAGGCGTGAGCCCGTCCGCACCTTCACCGGGAAGGTGCGCGGCGAGATCTCGGCGTAGAGCGGGCCGTGATAGCCGGCCTCGACCTGATCGAAGGCCGTGCCCCGGTCGGTGATGACGCGGGTGAACACGTCGATCCGCCCCGTCGAGCTCTTCGGATTGGCGCTGGCCGCGAGATCGGCCGGCAGGGCGAGATGCTCCTGCAATTCGGCGATGTAGACGCATCCCGTCTCCAGCACCGCGCCCTGCGTCAGGTCCATCTCGTGCAGCACGAAGGCGTCGATGCAGGTCTGGACCGTGCGGGCGCCCGGCAGGAAGCTCGTACGGACCCGGAACACCCGGGCGCCGAGGCGCAGATCCAGGCTCGCCGGCTGGATCTGATCGGGCGCATAGGGGGTGTCGTGCCGGATCCCACCGGCCTGCGTCAGGGCGGCGATCTCCTGAGCCGCGAGAATTCCGTTTGTCTGCATCGCGTCCGGTCTCCTCGGGGCTTCGCCGCGCTCGACCGGGCGCCTCGTTCGAGAAGCATCGGCGGCATCCGTGCCAGTGTCGAGGGGACGGCCTAAGGCGGGGTTAAGCCTCCGGCTCCCGTGGGGTCGCGAGGACGATCCGGGCCAGGGCGAGGCGGGCGAGGGCACCCATGGCGACGAGCCCCGCGAGGGCGCTCGCCAGCACCGGAAAGCCCGCCGGCCAGGCGGCGAGCCCGAGACCGAACAGGATCGCGCCGACGCCAGCGCCCGGTCCGACGGCGAGCACCACCGACGGCATCCCCACCATGCGCAGGCCCTGGCCCGTGCGGCGCACGACCCGGCGTCCCACGAACTGCGCGCCTGCGTCGAGCACGAGGGCGGCGGCGAGGGCGCCGGCGGCCCATCCGTTGGTGTCCGGTGCGTGCCAGGCGAAGGCGCCCGCCAGCCCGGCCATGGCGAGGCCGGCGATCGGCCCCAGCGCGGGCACCCGGCTCCGCTTCGGCAATGTGGGAGAAAGACGCGAGAGGGTCTCGTCGACCACGCGGGCTGGTCCTCAACTCTGCGCGGGGAGCCCCGCAATCGCCGCGATTGACGCGGTTTTCGCCGGGCCGTACCACGGCGCCCTGAGCTTGTCGCGAGCCTCTCGAGGCCACGCGCCTGGATCGGGCGGGTCACGGAGGCGTTCAAGGCGATGTACAAGGCTCAGACGCGCGGAATCAGCGTGACGGTGATGCCCCGCTTCGTCGAGGAGGAATCCTCACCCGACGAGAGTCGCTATTTCTTCGCCTACACCGTGGAGATCGTGAACAACGGCTCCGAGCAGGTGCAGCTGCGCTCGCGCCACTGGCGCATCATCGATGGGCGCGGATCGACCCAGGAGGTGCGGGGGGCCGGCGTCGTCGGCAAGCAGCCCGTGCTCGAACCCGGCGAATCGTTCAGCTACACCAGCGGCTGCCCCCTGACCACGCCCGACGGCGTCATGGCCGGCAGCTACACCATGGCGACGAATGCCGGCGAGAGCTTCGAGGCCGAGATCCCCGCCTTCTCCCTCGATTCGCCCCACGTCCGACGCAGCGTCCATTAGTCCGATGCCCGGCGACGTTCCCAGCCCCGCCGTCCTCGACCTCCTGGCGCGGCTGGTCGCGTTCGACACCGAGAGTTCGAAATCGAACCTCGCCCTCGTCGACTTCGTATCCGGGTACCTCGACGACCTCGGTGTCCCCACCCTCCGCATTTCCAACGCGCAAGGCGACAAGGCGGCCCTGTTCGCCACCATCGGCCCCGCGATCGACGGCGGCGTCGTCCTGTCGGGCCACACCGACGTGGTGCCGGTGACGGGACAGGCCTGGAGCACGGACCCGTTCACCCTGCGGGTCGCCGATGGGCGCGCCTACGGGCGCGGCGCCGTCGACATGAAGGGATTTTGCGCCCTGGCGCTGGCGGCGGTGCCGGACTTCCTCGCCGCCGACCTTAAGCGCCCGATCCACATCCTCCTGTCCTACGACGAGGAGACCACCTGCCTCGGCGTCGCCGACACCATCGCGCGCTTCGGCGCCGACCTGCCGCGCCCCGGCGCCGTCATCGTCGGCGAACCCACCGACCTCGAAGTGGCCGACGCCCACAAGAGCATCGTCACCTACCTCACCACGGTGCACGGCCACGAGGCGCATTCGGCCAAGCCCATGCTGGGCGCCAATGCCGTGATGGCGGCGGCCGACCTCGTTTCGGAGTTGAACCGCATCGCCGACCTCATGATCGCGCGCGGAGACGCGTCCGGCCGGTTCGATCCGCCCGCCACCACCGTCCATGTGGGGACGATCTCCGGCGGCACCGCCCGCAACATCCTGCCGAAGCTCTGCGCCTTCCACTGGGAGTTCCGGGGCCTGCCCGACCTCGACATGGACGAGATCCCGGCCCTGTTTCGGGCGAAGGTGGACATCGTCCTAACCGAGCGTCTCAATCGCTACGGGGATTACGGGCGCATCGAGACCCTGGAAGAGGTGGCGGTGCCGGGCCTCGCCCCCGAGCCGGGCTCCGAGGCCGAGCGCCTCGCCCTGCGGGTGGCGGGGCGCAACCACACGGTCTCGGTGCCCTATGCCACG
>Ga0182232_1000180_pt1 | contig 18465 bp, 17 predicted proteins | sample G6R1MG_30_FD_155484 | JGI IMG/M metagenome (GOLD analysis project Ga0182232, IMG submission 155484) | Phyllosphere microbial comminities from miscanthus, Michigan, USA - G6R3_NF_07NOV2016_LD2 MG | ecosystem: Host-associated > Plants > Phyllosphere > Phylloplane/Leaf | place: USA: Michigan... | reverse complement strand
AGCGGCGTGCACGGCCACCAGCACGAAGGGCCGCACGGCCCCGCGCTTATACAGGTAGTTGAGCGTGGCCGGCAGCTGCAAGCGCTGAAGGTCTTGGCCATCATTGATATACAGCACCGGGTAGGGCTGCGCGGCAGCCGGATTGAAGCCGGGCGGCAGCACTACATCGAGGCGCACCACGCGGCCCAATTGGCTGGAAAATAAGGATTCGTCGCGCCGCACGGCCACGGTGGCCCCGCGCGGCGACTGAAAGCGGAAAACGGTCATGGGCCCGCAAAGAAACGTGCGCCGCGTGTTTTGCCCGAATATTAGAAAAGCGGGGCGTTCCAATTTTGTGCTTAGTTTGCAGCCGGTTCGGGGCGTTCACCCCACCCCCGGCCCCCCTCCTTTGCACGAAGAATACCGTCGCTTCTACTCCCATCAGTTGGGCCTCGACATGGAAATGCTGGTCATCGGTGACTACGGCTATCCCATCGTCATTTTCCCGACTTCCAACGGCCGCTATTTCGAAGCCAAAGACTTTAAGCTAGTCGAATCGGTACGCTGGTTTATTGAGAACAAACTTATTAAGCTGTACTGCATCGACAGCGGCGACAAGTGGAGCTGGTACGCCAAGCACCTGCACCCCGGCACCCGCCTGCACAACCACAACCTCTACGACCTCATGGTGAGCGAGGAGCTGGTGCCCGCCATTCAGCGCGAGTGCCACGTCGATAAGGTAGGCGTAGCGGGCTGTTCGCTCGGTGGCTATCAGGCGCTTAACTTCGCTTTCAAGCATCCCGAAAAGGTGGCGCACCTCTTCTCGATGGGTGCGTCGTTCGACGTGCGCATGTTCCTCGGCGGCTACTATGACGAGCAGGTGTACTTCAACAACCCGCCCGACTTCATGCCCAACGCGCAGAATGATAACTTCTACAAAATGAACATCATTCTGGGCACCGCCGAGCACGACTTCTGCAAAGATTCCAACTACCAGATGTCGGGCATCTTGGCCGCCAAGGGCATCCCACACCGCCTCGACGTGCGCCCCAACGGCACCCACGACTGGCCCGTATGGCGCGATATGTTCCCGGAATATGTCTCTTCTATCTTTTAATAAGGCTGTTTAACTAGTCTGTTGCGTAAACTTGCGCAGCTTCCTCCCAAAATCCTTACTTGCCTTCACTCACATGAAAAAAATTGGCATCCTTTTCGGCCAGGAAAACACGTTTCCGCAGGCCTTCGTCGACCGCGTTAACCAAAAAGCCGTCGATGGCATCACGGCCGAATTTGTAAACATCACCGAAGTTGAGCAGGCCGTGGCCACCGACTACGCCGTGATTATCGACCGTATTTCGCAGGACGTTCCCTTCTACCGCGCCTACCTCAAGAACGCCGCCCTCACGGGTACGGCCGTGATTAACAACCCGTTCTGGTGGAGCGCCGACGAGAAGTTCTTCAACAACGCCCTGGCCGTGCAGCTCGGTGTGCCGGTGCCCAAAACCCTGCTGCTGCCCAGCAAGGCTCGCCCCGACGACACCAACGAAAACTCGTTCCGCAACCTGTCGATGTTCGACTGGAACAAAGCCTTCGAGAAAATCGGCTTTCCGGCCTTCATGAAGCCCCACGCGGGCGGCGGCTGGAAAAGCGTGTACAAAGTCGATAACCCCGACGAAGCCTGGCGCGCCTACGACGAAACCGGCCAGCTCGTGATGCTGTACCAGGAAGCCATCGACTTCACCGATTACTTCCGCTGCTACTGCCTCGGCGGCAAAGACGTGCTCATCATGCCCTACGAGCCGCGCAACGCCCCGCACCAGCGCTACCAAACCGAGATGAAAACGCAGGGCGAAGAAGGCGAAAAGCTGCTTGCCACCATCAAGGACTACGTGCTGCGCCTGTGCCAAGGCCTTGGTTATGATTTTAATACGGTAGAATTTGCGGTGCGCGACGGGGTGCCAATCGCCATCGACTTCGGCAACCCCGCCCCCGACGCCGACATCAACTCGGTAGGCGCCGAAAATTTTGAGTGGGTGGTAGAGCACGCCGCCAACCTCGCCATCGAGCGCGCCCAGGCCCAAAAAGCCGGCCAGGACAACCTCACCTGGGGCACCTTCGTGCAGAAGTCGGCCAGCCGCACCGCCATTTCGTCGGTCGATGGCTCGGTCGAAGTAGGTGGCTCGGTGAGCGAAACCAACGACCTCGGCGCTACCGGCCTGCCGGCCGCGCCCAAAAAACCCGCTCCCAAGAAGCCCGGCGCGCCCAAGCCCGAAGCCCCCGAAGGCGGCGTGCCCAAGCCCGCTCCCAAGCCTAAGCCGGCCCCCAAAGCCAAAGGCCCCGAGGCCGACGCGCCCGCTAAGCCCAAGAAGCCCGCGCCCAAGAAATAACCGCCCTTTTTCGGTGCTGATACCCTAAAAAAGGGCTGCCATCGCACGTGGTGGCAGCCCTTTTTACGGCCTTTTTGGCAAGCTAATTCAGGGTCTTACCTCTCATTTTCAGTCGTTTAATTGCTATGGCCCGGCCAGTTTTCACCCTCGGAATCGAAGAAGAATTTCAAACCATCGACCCCGTTACCCGCGACCTGCGCTCGCACATGTCGAAGATTGTGGAGGACGGCAAAATCACGCTGCACGAGCAGGTGAAGGCCGAAATGCACGAGTCGGTGGTGGAGGTCGGCACCAATATTTGTAAGAATATTGACGAGGCGCGCACTGAGGTCGTGCACCTGCGCCGCCAGGTAATCGAGCTGGCCGACCGCGTGGGCCTGAAAATTGCGGCCGCTGGCACCCACCCGTTTTCGCGCTGGCAAGACCAGCCCATCACGCCCGATGCCCGCTACGACAAAATCGTGGAGGAATTGCAGGAGGCCGCCCGCTCAAACCTTGTTTTTGGCATGCACGTGCACATCGGCATCGAAAACCGTGATTTGGGCGTGTACATGATGAATGCGCTGCGGTATTTCCTGCCGCACTTGTTCGCGCTCAGCACCAACTCGCCCTTCTGGGAAGGCCGCGAAACGGGCTATAAGTCGTTTAGAACCAAGGTATTCGAGCGCTTTCCGCGCACGGGTATTCCGGGTTTCTTTCACAGCGCCAGCGACTACGACGAGTTTTTGGCCCTGCTCATAAAAACCGGCTGCATCGACAACGGCAAGAAAATCTGGTGGGATATCCGCCTGCACCCCTTTTTCGACACCATCGAGTACCGCATTTGCGACATGATGATGCGCGCCGATGAAACCATCGCCGTAGCCGCCGTGATGCAGGCGCTCGTGGCCAAGATTTATAAACTGAAAGAGCAAAACCTGAATTTTCGGGTGTATCGCAGCGCGCTCATCAAGGAAAACAAGTGGCGCGCCGCCCGCTACGGCATCTGCGGCACGCTCATCGACTTCGGTACGCAGGAAGAGAAGCCGGCCCGCCAACTCATCCTCGAACTGCTTGATTTTGTGGATGATGTGCTCGATGACCTCGGCAGCCGCCACGAAGTAGAATACGTGCTGAAAATGCTCGAAATGGGCACCGGAGCCGACCGCCAGCTCGCGGTTTTTCACCAAACCGGCGACCTCAGCAAAGTAGTCGATTACATCTTGAGCGAGACTACATACGGGCTGTAACGGCCCAGGTTTTGGTCGACAACGAACTAATTATTAACTTGCTATCGTTAACCAAAACCTTTTATTACTCCCTTAGTTTAATAAGATTATCTTTTAGCCTATGCCTACTTTTCGAATTGCCGTCTTGGATTTATACAATAACTTCCGCAATGAAGGAATGCGTTGTATCTACCAGTTGCTGAGCCGCGCCGAAGCCGCTAACCAAGTCACGTTTACCATTGATACCTTTAATGTCCGCGCCGAAAACCAGGTGCCGGGCCTTGACTACGACATCTATATTTCGAGCGGCGGCCCCGGCAGCCCCCTCCCCTCCGATGAGCCCTGGGAGTCGCTGTATTTCGAGTTTATCGATTCGCTATTCGCTTATAACCAGACTACTGAGCGCAAAAAGCACTTGCTCGCCATTTGCCACTCGTTTCAGCTCCTAAGCCGGCATTTGGGCGTGGGCACCGTGGGCAAGCGCAAGTCTACGTCGTTCGGCGTGCTGCCCATTCACCTCACCGAGGCCGGCGAGGCCGAGCCGGTTTTCGACCGCCTGCCGGAGCCGTTCTACGCCGTCGATTCGCGTGATTATCAGCTCACTGATATAAACGAGGAGCGCATGGCCGAGTTGGGCGCCACGGTGCTGTGCCTCGAAAAGGAGCGCCCGCACGTGCCGCTGGCCCGCGCTATTATGGCCATCCGCTTCACGCCCGAGGTGCTGGCCACGCAGTTTCACCCCGAAGCCGACGGCGAGGGCATGCTGCGCTACATGCTCACCGATGAGCGTAAAGAGCAAGTAGTTACGACCTACGGCGAGGATAAGTACCACGAAATGGTGGAACTACTTTCCGACCCGAATACCATCGAGTACACCGAGTCGGTGATTGTGCCCAACTTTTTGCAGCAGGCCATCGAGCGCATCAGCGAGTCGGTGGAAACGGTGGGGCGGTAGCCACTATATTTTTATTGCCTGTCATTGCGAGCGTAGCGAAGCAATCACATCCGGATAGAAGCCGAACAGCGTGACTCAACAGGTGTGATTGCTTCGCTGCGCTCGCAATGACAGGCGATTTTGTAGGCAAGTTTTGAAATAACGCAATCACTCACAAGCTAACAGCTAATAGCTAGTAGCTAACAGCTTACAATATGATTCCCGCCCTTCGCCAAGCCTATAACGCGGCTTTCACCCCAGAAAAATACCAGGCCATGCTGGCCGATGTAGAGGAGCAGCTACCCGGCCAACTGGAATTTCGGCTGGCCGAAACCCCGATTTTCGTGCCGAAGCAGCTGCGCGACAAGCTTATCCAAGCCGGCCAGGACATCATCAAAGTCATTCAACGGCCCGACTTCAAGCAGCTGACGGATGCCGCGATTCCGCCGCACCAGCGGGTGCCGAATGAGGACGCGCACGCCACGTTTCTGACGTTTGACTTTGCTGTGTGCCGCGACGCGCAGGGCGAATTGGAGCCGCAGCTCATTGAGATGCAGGGCTTTCCGTCGCTCTACGCCTTTCAGACCTGGCAACCGGGCTCCTATGGCCGGCAGTTCGATATTCCCGATTCGGTAACGCCTTATTTTGAGGTGACCAATGATGCAGAATATCAGGAAGAGCTACGCCGCCTGCTGCTGGGCGATGCTAAGCCGGAAGAGGTTATTCTGCTGGAAATATTCCCCGAGAAGCAAAAAACCCGCGTCGATTTTGCGCTTACCAAGCAGTTTTGGGGCGTGGACGCGGTGTGCCTGACCAAAATCAGGAAGCGCGGCCGGGAGCTGTTTTATGAGAAAGATGGGCGCGAAATCCGCATTAAGCGCATTTACAACCGCATCATCTTCGATGAGCTGGACCGCTACCCCGACCTGCAAACCGAATACCACCTCACCGACGATGTGGACGTGCATTGGGTCGGGCACCCCAACTGGTTTTTCCGCATTAGTAAGTATACGTTACCGCTGATACAGAGCCCGTTCTCGCCGCCGAGCTACTACCTCGACCAGCTCGAAACCTATCCCGAAGACCTCGAAAACTACGTCCTCAAGCCACTGTTTTCGTTCGCGGGCGCGGGCGTGCGGCTGCACATCACCGCCGCCGACCTCGACGCGCTGACCGATAAGCAGAACTACCTGTTGCAACGCAAGGTGGTGTACGCGCCCGCCATTCAGTCGCCCGACGGCATGGTAAAGTGCGAAATCCGCTTGCTCTACGTGTGGCACCCCGAAGATGCGGAGCCGCGCCTGCTCACGGGCCTGGGCCGCATGAGCCGCGGCGAGATGATAGGCGTAGCCTTCAACAAGGACAAGGATTGGGTGGGCGGCACCTCACCGCTGTTCGAGAAATAAAGGTTGATTGGTAGGATTTTGCCCAACGCATACCGTTGGCCTTGCGTAAAGCGGGGCCAACGGTTTTCTTTTGCCCCTTCTTATGTCAAGTCTTGCACAACGCGGCCTCGAAATTTCCAAAAATGCTCTCTTCAGTAAATTCCTCGGGCGCGGCTCCAAACTGCTCGCCAAGCCTCTTAAAATAGCATTCGTCCTTAACGAAGTAGCTGACAAGCTGCGCGATAAGCACAGCAAGGACAATAAATTCACGCAGCTCTTTCACACGGCGCACACGCTGGTACGGCTCGTGCGCAGCTACGTCAGTGGCGAGTACCGCCAGATTCATACCACTACTATTGCCTCGGGCGTGGGCGTGCTGCTCTACGTGCTCTCTCCTGTCGATTTGGTACCCGATTTTATTCCGGTAGTCGGCTTTTTGGACGATTTGAGCTTGATAAGCTGGTTTATCGGCAAGTTTAACGACGAGATTGTGCGCTTCCGCGAGTGGGAGGGCACGAGCGCTACTTCCGCGCCCATGAACCCGGCCCAGGGCGACAGCTTGCAGCCGGCCATCGCCGAGTTGGGGCATTCGTAAGGTTATCAACTAAAAATAAGGGCTCCTGGCGCGCTGGCGTTTATCTAGACACCAACGAGCCAGGAGCCCTTGTTTTTGCTATCGCCGCAGGGCGTAGATGCGCTCGATTATCTCCACCACCTTCAGGCCTTCCAGCGCATTGGTTGTGGCAAAGCTACGTTTCTGCACCGTATCAACCACGTTTTCAATTACCTGCACGTGATTGGCGGCTGAGCCCTGGTAGGGGCCGTAGTCGTTGGCGGGGTTGGTAGGCGGAAGTGCGGGCAGCACGTAGTCTTGCAGGTGGCAGTACTCAACTTTATCGAGGTACTGGCCGCCGATTTTGAGCGAACCGCGCTCGGCCACCACCGTCAGCGAGCTTTCGAGGTTGCGGTCCCACACGGCGGTGCTGTAGCTGAGGGTGCCGCTGCCGCCCCGCACGAGGTCGAAGGTAACGAGGCCGCTGTCTTCAAAGTCGGTGATGCCGGTGTGGATAAAATCTTGAAAACGAGCCGAAATATTGGTAATATCACCAAATACCCAGTACAGTAAATCCACGAAGTGGCTGAACTGCGTGAAGAGCGTGCCGCCGTCGAGGGCCTGCGTGCCCTTCCAGCCGCCGGGGCGGTAGTAGCGCGCATCGCGGTTCCAGAAGCAATTGAGCTGCACCAGAAACACCTGCCCCAGCCGGCCCTCGTCGTACACTTGCTTGAGCCAGGCGGCGGGCGGCGAGTAGCGGTTTTGCATCACGCCAAAAACCAGCCGGCCGGTTTGCAGCGCAGTATGCACGATGAGCTCAGCGTCGGTCTTGCGCAGCGCGATAGGTTTTTCAATGACCACGTGCAGGCCATGGCGCAAACCGGCCACCGCCTGCGGCGCGTGCAGGCCGTTGGGCGTGGCCACGGTGAGCACGTCGGCGGTGGAGCCGTGGGCGAGGTAATCTTCCAGGGAGGTGAAAAAAGGCACGCCAGGAAACTCGGCGGCGAGGTCCGCACGCAGTTCGCTTCGCATGTCGATGAGCGCAATTAGCTGCGCCTCGGCTTGCCGCGCTACCAGCGAGGCGTGGCGGCGGCCGATGTGACCTACACCACAAATCACAAAACGAACGGGGGCGAATTGATTAAGCACAGCGTTTATCAAACCGCGAAGAAAGCGCCTACGCACTCAATAATATACTCCTGCTGCGCCACCGTAAGCCCCGGATGCACGGGCAGCGACAGCACCTGCTGGCACAGCCGCTCGGCCACCGGAAACTCCCCCACCCGGGAGCCCAAATACTCATAAGCGGGCTGCTGCTGCACCGGCAGCGGGTAGTACACGGCGCTCGGCACACCGTGCTGCTTTAGGTATTGCTGCAAGGCATTGCGGCGGCCATCGCCTTCAACACGAAGCGTATACTGATGAAAAACGTGGCTGCTGCGCGGGTCGCGGGCTGGAATGTGCAGGCCCGAAATAGCGCCTAAAGCAGCATCGTAGCGGGCGGCCACGGCCTGGCGGGCGGCCTGGGCGGCGGGTAGGTGCCGCAGCTTCACGCGCAGCAGGGCGGCTTGCAGGGTGTCGAGGCGCGAGTTGAGGCCGATGCGCTGGTGGTGGTATTTCTGGACCTGGCCGTGGTTGGCGAGTTGCTGGAGCAGTTGGGCACGGGCTGCATCGCGAGTGAAAAGGGCGCCGCCGTCGCCGAGGCAACCTAGGTTTTTGCTGGGGAAGAAAGAGGTAGTGCCTACTTCGCCCACCGTGCCCGCATAGGCCGTGGTGCCGTTGGCGAAGGTAAACGTGGCGCCCAGTGCCTGGGCGTTGTCTTCGATGAGCGCCACGCCGGCGGCTTGGCAAATCTCGATTAATAATTCTAAATCAGCGCACTGCCCAAATAAATGTACCGCCACCACGGCCCCAGTGCGCGGCGTAAGCGCCGCCCGCACCGCCGCCGGGTCGATATTGAACGTATCGGGTAGTACATCGACCAGCACCGGCCGTAGACCTAGCAGCGCGGCTGCTTCGAGCGTGGCGACGTAAGTAAAGGCAGGCACAATGACCTCCGTACCAGCAGGCAGGTTCAGGCTCATGAGCGCCAGGGTCAGCGCGTCGGTGCCGTTGGCGCAGGGCACGACGTGCGCGCCGCCCAACTGCGCGCCTAGTTCGGCCGCAAACTGGCCCACGGCCGGCCCCTGAATGAAAGCGGCCTCCTGCACGGTATTTTGCCAGGCAGTATCCAGCTCCGCTTGATACGGGGCGTGCTCGGCGGTGAGGTCGAGCAGGGCAATAGGTTCGGGAGGCAGCAAAACGAAAACTGGGGCGACAGAAGTGGCCAAAGATACTGGCGGCTCGGCGTGGCTACCACGCGCGCAGCAGCCAAAGCAGTTTTAGCGCATCCAATGCGCGCAGAGCAGGGTTTTGGCCGAGTAAATTTCGCCGCAACGCTGGCTCCACAGCCCCTAAAGCTGCCTGAGCCGCCCGCGCCAGGCCGGTCCGGCGCAGGCGCTCGGCGGCTTGCACCAGGCGCGTGGTGGCGCCCAGCCCGTCGGTGCGCAGCACCTGGGCGAGGTTGCGCACCGCTTGCTGGCTTTTGGCCAGAAAAACGGCGGCGGGCTCCAGGCCATCGTGCAGCACGGGATTGTCGAGGTGGCGCACGGGCACGCCGGCGCGGCTTAGCTCCAGGCCAAATTTAGTGTCTTCGTGGCCGTAGCCGCTCAGGCGCTCATCGAGCGAGTATTGTTGCAGCAGTGCCTTCGGCAGCAACGCATTGTTGATGCTGAGCTGGCCGCCGGGGTCGCGCTGCCGCACGGCGGCGGAGCGCATCTCGCGGGCGCGGCCGTAGCGCCAGCGCAGGCGCAGGGCGGGGTCGGCAGGCGGCGCGGCTTCGTAGGTGGTGCCGCCCACAAAAAGCGCGGCGGGGCCGGCTGCTTGTGCCTGGGCATAACGTGCCACAAACTGCTGGTCGGGTAGTAGGCTGTCATTGTCGAGCAATAATAACCACTCATATTGAGCCTTGCCAGCCAGCTGGTTGCGGATGGCGGCGCGCCCGACATTGGCTGGCAGTTCGACGTAGCAAACGCCGGGCAGCGTCGCCAGCCGTTGGTTTTGCAGCCGGTAAGCTTCGGCCGAGCCGTCATCCAGCAGCCGGATTTCGGTGGGGCCGGGCCACGCTGAGGCTTGCTGGCTTAGCTGGCTGACTAAGAGCCCAACGTCGCGGTTAAAAACCGGGATAAGGATGGATAATCCAGCGGCGGCCATTTACCCGTTACTGAAGGTGAGGGGGCGGGGCGGTGCCCGCCTGCACCATCGCCTGCGCCCAGTCATTGGCGGGCTCTAACTGCAAAATCTGCTGGCACAGCTGCTGGCCTCGCGCTAGCTGGCCTTGCTCATAGGCCTGCTGCGCTTGCTTACTTAACTCAAACACCTTAATCATCTTGAGGTTGGCTTGCGCAAACTGATTAGCTGAATCGCGCTCCAAAATCAACCGATAGTACGGCTTGGCTTTGCCTAGCTGGTTGGCCGCGTGCAGGGCATACGCCCGGCTACTCAACCAGCCTACCGACCAAGGCGCCCACCACACCGGCACGCTGAGCACACCCAGCACCAGCGCCCCCAGGCCATAGCGCCGCAGGGGGCGCTTGGTTTGCAGCCAAGCCACGAAAGCCCCCCAGCCTAGCCCGGCAAAGTGGCCGGCATTGCCCACCGGAAACACTTCGCTCACAGTAAGTACCACGCAGAGCAGCAGCCAAACCATAAACAACCGCACTAAGCGAGGCGCCAAAAAGCCGCGAAACCGACTGTCGTACCGGGCGCTAACCACTAGGAACCCCACCAGCGCATACACCACCCCCGATAGCCCAATCCCTGTGGTATCGGCCGCAGCCAGCTCGCCTACCCCGGCGGCAAAGGCGGCGCTCAGCAGCAGCCCCAGCGTGAAGCCCCGCCCCATTTCGAATTCTACTTTGCGGCCAAGTATCCAGAACCAGTAGAGGTTGAAAACCAAGTGCCAAATGGCCAGGTGCACAAAGCTGCTCGAAATGAGTCCCCAGATGGCCCCGTCCCAGATAGCCGCCGCGCTAGGGGCTCCCCAGCGGCCGTAGGCTTCCCAAGTTAGCGGCAGGCTTTCGGTATTCAGCCCGCAAAAAAGACCCATCGCCACTACCGACGCACCGCTGATTACCAGCGGCTTATAGCCCGACAGCGTAAAGGAAGCTGGTGGGCCACCAGGCACGGTGGCGGTAGTTGCTGGCTCCATCGGTGCAGTTAAGGGCGGCCCGAATCCAATAGCTGCCCGCCCTGGCACGTGAGCACGCGGTGCGGATACCGCTCTATCAACTGAAAGTTGTGCGTGGCCATGAGCACGGCGGTACCGGCGTGGTTTATCTCCGTAAATAGCTCCATAATGCCATCGGCCACCTCGGGGTCGAGGTTGCCGGTGGGCTCGTCGGCGAGCAGCAGCACCGGCTCGTTGAGCAGGGCGCGGGCAATGACGACGCGCTGCTGCTCGCCGCCCGAGAGGCGGTGCGGCATGCGGTTGCCTACGCCACTAAGGCCTACTTGGGTCAGCACTTCCTGGATGCGCTGCTGCTTGCGCGCCTTGCCGCTCCAGCCCGTGGCATTAAGTACAAAAAGTAGATTTTCAGTCACTGAGCGGTCGGATAACAGCTGAAAATCTTGAAACACAATGCCCAACTTACGGCGCAGATAGGGCACCTTACCGGCCGGTAGCTTGGCCAGGTTGAACCCGGCAACCTCGCCGGTGCCCACCAGCAGCGGCAGGTCGGCATACAGGGTTTTGAGCAGCGACGACTTGCCCGAGCCGGTGCGGCCCACCAGGTAGGCAAACTCGCTCTTGGCGAGCGCGAAGGTGACGCCCGCGAGCACGGCGCGCTCTTCCTGGGTCACGGTGGCATCGCGCAGCGCTAGAATTTGCTCGGTCATAATCGTTTCAGAGTTCGAGCTTACGCAGCTTGCCAAATTCCAGTTCGGCGATGACAGCCGCCAAGGGTACTTCCTGCCCTTCGAGGCCGTAGCGATGTAAATCCTTGAGCGGCCGGTCGGCGCGGAAATAGGCAATCAGCACGAACTGCTCGTCGCGCAGCTGAATGTAGTCCGGGATTTTGGCCTTGCCTTTTACTTTGATGATGTACACGAGTGTAGGGTAAGGTTTAGCTTGCCAAGAAAGGTAAATGCTCTTACATTAGTATTCAACCGCAGGCAAGCTAAAGCTTACCCTACATTTTCTACGCATTTACCTTTTTATGGTCGGCCAGAAAGGTGGCCAAGCCTTTGTCCGTCAGCGGGTGATGGAGCAAGCCCATAATCACGCTCAGCGGGCACGTCACGACATCGGCGCCCAGCTCGGCGCACTGAATGAGGTGCGGCACGTGGCGCACGCTGGCGGCCAGTACTTCGGTGGCGTAGCCGTAGTTGGCAAAAATCTCGATAATCTGGGCAATCAGCCCCAGGCCATCGGCCCCGATGTCGTCGAGGCGGCCCACGAAGGGCGACACGTAGGTAGCGCCGGCTTTGGCGGCCAAAATGGCCTGGCCGGCCGAGAAAATGAGCGTGCAGTTGGTACGGATACCTTTGTCGCTGAAGTATTTGATGGCTTTCACGCCTTCCTTGGTCATCGGCACCTTCACCACGATGTTGGGGTGCAGGTCGGCCAGGGCCTCGCCCTCGCGGATGATGCCTTCGAGGTCGGTAGCAATGACTTCGGCCGATACGTCGCCGTCCACGATGTCGCAGATGGCCTGGTAGTGCGCCATCACGGCATCGGTACCGCGGATGCCTTCCTTGGCCATCAGCGAGGGGTTGGTGGTCACGCCGTCGAGCACGCCGAGGTCTACGGCTTCCTGAATTTCGGCCAGGTTGGCCGTATCAATGAAAAACTTCATTTTATTAGCTGCTGGCTGTCAGCTCTTGGCTGTTAGCTTTTCACTAACAAATCAATGCATTCGCAGCTAACAGCTAACAGCCAATAGCTAACAGCCTATAAATAAAAACCGGCCCAAAGCTACGCGCCGACTGCCAAAGCGGCAGGCAAACGCGGCTCGGGGCCGGCTCGAAAAGACAAAAAAAAGCGAGCCAAAATCGCACCGCTCAACCACCTACCCTTGCTGCCTTCCGGCCCTGGGGGAGTTCAGCAGGAGCTGGTCGTTCTGACTCGCCGGTGCAAAAGTACGCACAGCTTTCGTTGATTTGTGCGAATGCCGACTTTTTTAGGGCCAATTAGTCGTCTCAGCGGGCCTAACCCGCAGATTTCCGGGCACAAAAAGTTTAGGACGCCCGCCAAAGTACCGGCGGCAATTTGGCACCCTGGGCCACAAAAAGGCTTCCGGGCGGCCGTTTTGGCCCCTACCTTTGTGCCCCATGCAGCAGATTCTGATTTTAGACTTCGGTTCGCAATACACGCAGCTCATTGCCCGGCGCATTCGCGAGCTCCACGTTTTTTGCGAAATTCACCCCTACACCCACGCCCCCGAGCTGGCCGCGCGCATTGCCGCCGGCGACGACAGCTTGCGGGGCGTTATTCTTTCGGGCTCGCCCTGCTCGGTGCGCGATGCCGACTCGCCCAACCCTGACTTGAGCGGCATTTTGGGCCGGGTGCCGGTGCTGGGCATTTGCTACGGCGCGCAGCTGCTGGCCCAGCAGGGCGGCGGCGAGGTGCTGCCGGCCACCATCCGCGAGTACGGCCGGGCGCGGCTCACGTCGCTGGAAGAGGCCTCGCCCCTGCTCACCGGCCTGCACCTCGATACGCAAGTGTGGATGTCGCACGGCGACACCATCAAGACCTTACCGGCTGAGTATAACATCATTGCCAGCACGCCCGAGGTGGCGGTGGCGGCCTACCAGCTGCCCGGCCAGGACACCTACGGCATCCAGTTTCACCCCGAGGTCACGCACTCGACCGAGGGCAAGCAGCTGCTGGCCAACTTCGTGGTCAACATCTGCGGCTGCGACCAAAGCTGGACGCCCGAGCACTTCGTAGACTCGATGGTAACGGCCCTGCAAAACACCGTCGGCCCCGACGACCAGGTGATTCTGGGCCTCTCGGGCGGCGTCGATAGCAGCGTGGCGGCGCTACTGCTGCACCGCGCCATCGGGCCGCGGCTGCACGGCATTTTTGTTGATAACGGCCTGCTGCGCCAAGATGAATTCAATTCAGTACTAAAGGCTTACGAAGGCCTGGGTTTGAACGTGACCGGCGTGAACGCCGCGCCCGAGTTCTACGCCGCGCTGGCCGGCCTCACCGACCCCGAGCAGAAGCGCAAGGCCATCGGCCGCACCTTCATTGAGGTGTTTGACCGCGAGGCGCAGAAGGTAGAGGGGGCACGCTGGCTGGCCCAGGGCACCATTTACCCCGACGTTATCGAGTCGGTATCGGTGCACGGCGGCCCGGCCGTCACCATCAAAAGCCACCACAACGTGGGCGGCCTGCCCGAGAAGATGAACCTCAAAATCGTGGAGCCCTTGCGGATGCTCTTCAAGGATGAGGTGCGCGAAGTGGGCGCCACGCTGGGCCTGCCCGCCGACATTCTCAACCGCCACCCCTTCCCCGGCCCCGGCCTGGGCATCCGCATCCTGGGCGACATCACGCCCGAGAAGGTGGACCTGCTCCAGCGCGCCGATGGCGTCTTCATCAACCTCCTCAAGGAGCGCGGCCTCTACGAGCAAACCTGGCAGGCCGGCGCCATGCTGCTGCCCATCCAGAGCGTGGGCGTAATGGGCGACGAGCGCACCTACGAGCGCGTGGTAGCCCTGCGCGCCGTGACGAGCGTAGACGGCATGACCGCCGACTGGGCGCACCTGCCCTACGAGTTTCTGGCCGAGGTCAGCAACAAGATTATCAATCAAGTACGCGGCATCAACCGCGTGGTGTACGATATTTCGAGCAAGCCGCCGGCTACGATTGAGTGGGAGTAGTTTAATTTCTTCTGGCTACTTAATCGGGTTCAAGCAGCCGTTTTAATCGTCTGTCATGCTGAGCTTGCGAAGCATCTTATCACGTGGGGTTTATCAGACCTGACATGATAAGATACTTCGCAAGCTCAGCATGACAGACGTTTTTATTTTTCCTCCTATGCGTTGGCACTGTCTTCAACACCTACCTGACGAAGGCCCCGGCTACGCGGCCGACTGGCTGGCCGCGCACGGCCACACGTTCAGCTACACGCGCCTGTTCGAGCCGAACCCAGTTTTTCCGGCCTTGGCCGACTTCGACGGACTACTTATTTTGGGTGGAGCGATGAGCGTACACGACGAAGCGCGTTTTCCGTGGCTGGTCGAGGAGAAAGCTTTCTTGCGCGAAACGCTCCGCGCCGGCAAAATCACGCTGGCCATTTGCCTGGGGGCGCAGTTGCTGGCCGAGGCGCTGGGCGGCGAGGTGCGGCCTAACCCCGCGCCTGAAATCGGCTTCTGGACGGTGCGCTTTTCGGCCAAAGCTTTGACCCACCCGCTGTTGCGCGGCTGGCCCGACAAAGCCGCCGTGCTACACTGGCACTTCGATACTTTCACGGTGCCGCCGGGCGCGTTGCGCGTGGGCATGTCGGCCGGGTGCGCGGCGCAAGGCTTCGTGTGGGGCGATGGCGTCGTCGGCCTCCAGTTTCACCCGGAGATGACGGAGGCAATGGTCGAGCAATTAATAGCTTTTGAGGAGCATGAAACGGCCCAAGAACAAGAGTTTGTGCAAACGGCGGCGCAGATTCGCAGCAAGCTGAAATCGGTGTGGAAAGGGCGCAAGCTGCTGGAAACGCTGCTGGAAAATATGGTGGCGTTGTATGAGAGCGAGGTTAATTTTTAGAATGATGATGCTAGAGCTTCATTCGTCATGCTGAGCGGAACGCAGCATGACGGACAGTGCGCGTTAGAAGCCTTTCGGCAGTTCGATTCCCTTAATCGTCTTGTACAAGCTCAGCGCGTGCTGGTCGGTCATGCCGGCCACGTAGTCGGTGAGTAGCAAAATCTGCTCGTAGGCCGACGCGCCGGCCTGCGGGCCGATGGCGCGGTACTGATTGGGCAGCAGGTCGAGCAGCTTGCGCGAGCGGTGGTTTTCCTTTTTGTCGAAAATGGCGCACAAAAAGGCATCGAGCAGGCCGCCGAGCACCTCGAAGCCCGCTGCTTCGATTTCGAGCACCGGGCGCGAGCGGTAGAGCTTGTCGATGCTGAGGCGCTGTATTTCTTGCAGATGCTCGTAGCCGCTGAGCTCTTTCACCAGCGAGGCATCGTAGGTGCCGGTCAGGATGGCGGGCGCGTGCTGGGCAAAACGGGTGGCCGTTTCATCGACGAGCTGGCCAATGAGCGTGGCGCGCAGGTAGCCGAGCTCCTCCTGCCAGTCGCGCCAGTGCAGGCCGCTGCTGCCCGCGCCGCGGGGGCGGGCAGTAGGCGCGGCGGCGCGCAGCTCGCGCAGCAGCGCCAGGCCGCGCTCGTGGTCGATGAGGCCGAGCTTGAGGCCATCTTCAAAGTCGATGATGCGGTAGCAAATATCATCGGCCGCCTCGACCAGAAAGGCCAGCGGGTGGCGGTGGTAGAAGCCGGCCACCGCATCTTTGGGGCGCAGGCCCAACTCTTCGGCCACGAGCCGGAAGCGCGGGTTTTCGGCCTGAAAATGACCGTATTTCTTCTCGCTCGCGCCGCCCTGCTTTTTGGCATCCTCGACCACCGACGGGCGCGGGTACTTGGTAAACGCGCCGAGCGTGGCATACGTGAGGCCCAGCCCGGCCGAACCGCTGCTGAGCGCCGCGTAGGTGTGCGTGAGAATGCGGAAGCCCGCCGCGTTGCCCTCGAAGTGCTGCAAGTCGGCCTGCTCGGCGGCGCTGAGGCCAGTCGTAAAGCGCTCAGCCGCCCGGCTGGCGAAGTAGGCCGAAATGGCATCCTCGCCCGAGTGGCCGAAGGGCGGGTTGCCGATGTCGTGGGCCAGGCAGGCCGCGGCCACGATGTCGCCGCAGTCCTGGGCGAAGTCGGGCAGCTCGTCGGCAATAGACGGGTCGGCTTCGAGCACGCGGCGGGCCGAAAGGCGGCCCAGCGAGCGGCCCACGCAGGCGGTTTCGAGCGAGTGCGTGAGGCGGGTGTGCACGAAGTCGGTTTCGGGCAGCGGCATCACCTGGGTTTTGCGCTGCAAGCGCCGGAAGGCCGACGAGAACACGACCCGGTCATAATCGGCGAGGTAGGGCGAGCGGCCGGGCATGGGCACCTCGGCGGGGCGGTCGGGGTAGCGGCGGGTGGAAAGCAAGCGGGGCCAAGTCATTTAATTAACTAACATTTAGCATTTAACAGGAGGCAAAAACAAAGAACGGTCATGCTAAGCGCAGCGCAGCGGAGTCGAAGCATCTCTTTGGCATACTAACTCCTGACGCCAGCAACAAGGCGATAGAGATGCTTCGACTCCGCTGCGCTCAGCATAACCGTTCTTTAGCGGCTCTTTTTGTTACCACTGACCAATGAAATACCGCCTACCCCCACTCTTTGCCTTCCTCAAAGTAATTTAGGGCCTGCTGCTGGCAGGCTACGGCACCTACTAGCTGCAACGCGACGAATACCGGCCCCTCGACTATAGCCGGCACCTGACCTGGGGCTACATTAAGGTGCCGCCTCTCGCGGCTCTACCGCGCGCGTGGGCGAAGGCCATTCGGAAGAGCTGGTTTCGCATTGCCAGAGCGTCCGCAAGGTGGGCGAGATTACCAACCCCTACGCCCGCGAGCGGGGCCAAGCCCTCTGCCTCGGCCCGGCCCCAGCCCGGCGCTGCTAGCCCGCGTGGCGGCAAAAGCCAGCGGCCTGGGAGGGTGAGCCACAGTACTAATACGGCGACGCTTGGGCCGCTCATGCCGCGCGAAGAAACAGCAATTTACCGGCTTTTAGTACTCTTCCTGCTCAATCGTCGTTTCCACGCGCCCCAGCAGCCGCACCGTGGCGTAGCCAATCAACAGAAACGCCCAAAAGACAACCGTTACGCCCCAGGTTTGCCAGTTGTGAAATGGGTGCAGAAAGCGCTGCACGATGTCGTAGAACAGCGTGAACGGGTTGCTGAGAACGTCCCAGGAATTGAAACGCAGGTAGCGGCCCAGATACACGCCAAACGCGCTGAGACCCAGCGCCACCGTGGCAAAGCTCCAGCCCGACCAGAAGCCCAGCCGCTGCCGCACCAGCGCGTGCATGTCGATGAGCGACGAATAGGCCAGCATCAGGCCGTTCCAGGCGCAGGACATGATGAGGGCCAGGTCGTACCAGTAGGGCACGCCGGCGCGGGGCTCCAGGTGAAAGAGGTCGGTGACGAGGTAGGGCGCGTTGGGAAAAAACAGCAGCCACACCGCCCCCACGGGCAGCAAAAGGCGGGCTTTGGGCCGGCGGGCGGCCAGGTGCAGGGCGGCGCTCAGGGCAAACGGAATGGCGGCCAGAAACAGATTCCAGAGCAGAAACACGAACAGCAGCTCGTGGGTAATGAACACGCGCACGGCGATGAGCGCAAAGCTCAGGGCCAGCGACAGGCCCAGCACGAGCAGCAGCGGCAACCGGTGACGCAGGGCGGGCCGGGAAACGGGCATAGTAAGATTCATGACTACAGTAGGAAAGAGCTGAGAACGCTAAAGTAGGCAAGCGCGGCGAACAGGCTGCATGCGGCCCCCTCCCGGCCGGGCGTACCTTTGCGGCAGCTAACGCGGCCGCCGGGCCGTATCAGTCCCTCGCATGACTCTTCTTTATCGGGCTTTCTCGTGGTCGCCCCGGCGACTTTTACTGCTGTTGCCGCTGGCCTTGCTCAGCCTGGCCGCCGCTGCCCAGGGCCAACTGGTGCAGTACCGCACCGCCAAAAACCAGCTCGACCAGGGCCACTACGACGTGGCCATGAAGCAGTTGCAACCCCTGGCGCAGCCCGTCAACCACTTCGCCCAAGCGCCCGATGCGGGCTACCTCTACGCCGTGGCCGCCACCCGCCAGGGCCAATGGGCCGAGGCCGAGCAGATGCTCAACCTCGTGCGCCACGAGTACCCCACCTACGCCGCCCTCAACGAGGTGCTGTATTTACAAG
>Ga0182232_1000179_pt1 | contig 18480 bp, 14 predicted proteins | sample G6R1MG_30_FD_155484 | JGI IMG/M metagenome (GOLD analysis project Ga0182232, IMG submission 155484) | Phyllosphere microbial comminities from miscanthus, Michigan, USA - G6R3_NF_07NOV2016_LD2 MG | ecosystem: Host-associated > Plants > Phyllosphere > Phylloplane/Leaf | place: USA: Michigan... | reverse complement strand
GAACAGGTCGATGGCGAAGGGGTCGAGGCGCGGGGTCGAGCGCAGGAGGTTCTCGGTGCTGTTGTAGCGCTCGTGCTCCAGGCCGAGCAGCAGGGTGTGAGCGATGGGCCCGGTCTCGAAGCGTCCGACGAGTTCGGCCTGGCCGATGGCGACGCCCCAGGTGAAGTCGTGCCGGCGGAACTCGCGCAAGAGCGTACGCCCGTCGTCGAGGATGCCGGTCGCGCCGGTCTGCAGGCCGGTCAGGCTTCCGGTGTTGAGGTGCGTGGCAACTCGCAAATGCCAGTCGGTGTTGAAGGCGTGCTCCAGCCGCACCTGCAGGAGCGCGCTCTCGGACACGGAATCGTCGCCCGGCTCGCCGAAGAAGCGCGAGCGCGGGACGAGGCCGAGGCGGTTGTTCACCGCGACTGTGCCCCGGTCGAAGGTCTGGCGGTTGCGCAGGTACTGCGCCTCGAACGTAATCTTGGTGTCGGGCGTGACCTGCCAGCTCACCACGGGCGCCAAGAGCACCCGGTCGCCGCCGACGAAGTCGCGAAAGCTGTCCTGGCGGGCGAGGACGCCGTTGAAGCGGTAGAGCACGCTGCCGTCTTCGCTCAGTGCGCCGCCGGCATCGACCGTGGTGCGGGCTGTGCCGAAGCTGCCGAATAGCGTGCCCATCTCGACGAAGGGTCGGGCTACGGGCTGCTTGGTCAGGATGTTGACGGTCCCGCCCGGATCGCTGCGGCCGTAGAGGGCGCCGGCCGGGCCCTTCAGGACCTCGATGGACTGGACGTTCTGGGTGTCGGGGGCGCCGTTGTAGCCGCGGGCGATGTTGAAGCCATTGAAGAAAATGTCCTGGGTCGCGAATCCCCGAACGGAGTAGAGGGCGAGGTTCTGGGCGCCAAAATCGTTCTGCTTTCCGACCCCGGGCACGTAGTCGAGCGCGCGCTCGACGCGGGTCGCGGCTGTGTCAATCAGGACTTCCCGGGGGATCACGTCGACCTGCTGCGGCAGGTCGAGGCGGGGCGTGATCGTCTTGGTGCCGCTGTAGAGCTCCGGCACCCGGTAGGTCGGCGTGGCGGTAAGGGTACCCTCGACCGAGAGCGCGTCGAGGACCACGGCGGCCTCTTCGGACCGTGCGGCCTGCGCGCTGGCAAGGGAGGGAAACGCACAGGCGAGCGCCAGCACGGGCAGGATCGGGATCGACGCGGAACGGGACAAAGCGGACGGCCTCGGGCAACGGCAGTGGCACGTCACCGCGAACGAGGCCGAAGCCATACGCACGCGCATGCTTCCGCACCCGCCGGGGCACCCCGCCCAGCGCGTTTCGCGTGTGACCACGACTGACGGCAGGTCTCCTGGCTCGCGGGTCGTTGCCCTTCACCGTCTTCCCGAGCGAGGCGGCTCAGTGACGTCGGTGGTGAAGGGCTCGCCGCTTACAGTTGCGGGGGCAGCCGCGGCTTCGGATCGACCCTCACGGACTGATCCTCACCGCGTTCCCTTTTGATCCCCAAAGGGAACCGTCATCGTCACCATCAGCTGCGTTGCTGGGTCGCGTCAACACGAGATATGGGTTCTGTGTCGCAGTGTGTCTGTAGCGCGACAGAACGATCTCAAAGGCTGTTCCTATGCGATCGGCTCAAGGGACGCTGTCGATGTCCGCTTCCGAAAATTTGTCCGAGCCGGCTGAATGACCGGGATGGGCGCGGCGCCGAACGTCGGCTTTCTGGCAGCGACCCAACGGTGGCTCACGACCCCTTGCCGAAGCTGGGAATGTCCGCTTGCAGGCCGCTCAGTGCGGCAGCGGTCTACGGCCGGGATGGGTGGATTTCCGACGGTCTGCTTCAGAGCAGATCAGCCTCGAAGCGGACGTGACTGCTCCGCACGCTTTCGACCCCGCGCCGAAGTCGCCCAAGACCCGACGCCGTAGCTGGGCCGCATTGGGCATGGGGCAAACGGCACTGTTTATAAAATTGCTGATCGTCGTTCAGGTTACCAAAACCCGGTCCCGGCAAACTTCCGATTTCGTCACGTCGATCACTGGACGGCGTATTGTTGATCTGGGAGTAATGACGAAGCGAAAAGCAATTTGAACGAGTGTGGCATGTGGCGTCGGAAAGTCGGAGCGCGGGCGGTGACGGCCACGTCCTTTGACCCTTCGGACGGCAGTCCGCAAAGCCGATCCAAGGGACTGGTTGGCGACGGGGTCGCGTACTTCTTTACCCATGGTGGATTGGCACTGCCGATTTGGAGCACGCTGCTGCCCATAGGCTTTGCTGCAACGCTCATGCTCACTGCGCCGGCCCTGGCCTACGACGACAGCGATTGTGCACGGCAGGAAACTGTCCCGGTTAGTGTCGACGAGGACTTCGGCAACTGGTCCGAGATGGATGCCGCGAGGAAGCGAGCCCTGGACCGGACGAACCAGTCGGCGATTAGCCAAGTCGTCGGCGTCGAGGTGAAATCGTCGCGCGAAAATCGCGCGGAGATCGTCAACAGCGATGCGGAACAGCGCTTCAAGCAATTCGAGCAGACTAATCTCGCCGGCTTCGTGCGGGTGAAGATTGTGGAAGAAAATCGGAAATCGACGGACGCGGGCGGGTCCCTGTCGATCAAGTCCGAGGTGACCGTCTGTGTGCCGAAGTCGCAGACGGTCAAGAAAGAGGAGCAGGAGCGCGTCGCCCGGCAGCAACGGCCCGCCAAGCCCGTCGATCCGACGACCGTCGCTTGGTTCGATCCCGTCACCGGCCAGCCGCGGGTCTGGTACTGGCGCGAAGGCGCGACCTACGACTTCTTCGACAATTCCGGATTTCATCCGAGGACCGGCGACAAACTGCTGGTCGTCGACCGGAAGGTCGTGAACGACTGGCGCTTGAGCGTCGAGCGGGGGAAACGCGAGGCGGTCGAGCGGGTGCAACGGGAGGCCGCCCAGCGGGAGGCCGAGGCGCAGCGGCAAGCCAAGATCGCACGGGCGGGGGAACTGTGCGACCAAGCCGCCGCGGGGCCCTACGATCTCGATCGGCCCAAGACCACGCCCGGCGTGGCTTGGGAAACCTTGAGGGGCGCGGGCGGTCAAGCCGTCGAGGCCTGCGAGATCGCCGCTCGTCAGTACCCGGAGGAGCGGCGCTACCGCTATCAGCTGGCTCGGGCCTACCAGGGATCGGAGCCGAAGAAGGCTTTGCCGCTGCTGCAGCTTCTGATGCGCCAGAACTACCGCGCGGCCTACGACAATTACGGCTGGGCGCTCCTCGACACCCGGGTCGGCCGTAACGACATGGCCGGCGCCCTCGCGAGCTTTCGGCAAGGAGCCAACCTGGGAGATCCGGATGCCATGGTCAGCCTGGCGACGATGATCTCCAAGGGGCGTGTCGAGGGAGCGGGCCAGGAAGAAGCCTACCGGCTCTTCAAACGGGCGGCAGGCCTGGGCCACCGCGAGGCATCCGAGGCGGTGGACCGCCTGATGGAAGGCCAGCGGCAGGCCGAACAGCAGCGCCTTCAGAACGATCAAGCCGCCCGCGCCTTCATGGGACTTGTAGGCGGTGCCCTCGGGGGCATCGGTCGACGCTGAGCAAGGAAATGGTGATGAACGCGAAGCGTCTTGGTTTCTTGGGCGCGACTGCCGCGCTGTACTTGGGTGTCAGTGCGGCCGCTCTGGCGCAAACGAGCGCGCCCGGCGGCGACGCCGAGGTGACGGCGGCGCTCAACGGTGGAGCGCACCCGGCAGCCGGCGCACAGCCTCCGTCGGTCGAACAATGCTGGGCCGACTGGAAGGCGAAGGAGAAGCTCGAAGACGGCAAGAACGAGAAGAAGAATGGATATTTTGTCTACGTCGCCCACGAGCAGGCTCCGGTGGACGAACCTTTGGGGTCTCGCAATTGGCTCGTCGGCCGGAACGCTGCCTTCAGCTATGCCGAGATCAATGCCCGGAAGTCGCTGGCGGAGGCAATGCGCACCACGATGCGGTCGAGCCGATCGGCGGCAGTCAGAACCTTCGGTGGCGATGACGCGCCGCCGTCCCTGCGGCCGGTCGTCGAACAACTCTCCATCGTCGACAAGTCCATGGTTCTCACGGACAAGGCCCTCGACGCCGAGATCAAGAAGTTCGATCCGAAATGGTCAGGGGGCACCGAGACGCAGAAGCGCGCGGCGATCGCCACCGAGCAATTGCGGATCAACCAGAGCATCGAACGCAGCGCGGAGATGTTCGCCTCCGGCGCTTTTACGGTTGTCCAGTGCGAAGGGCCGAGCCGGGAGGATAGCGGGAAGTACCATGTGCTCACCGGTCTGATCTGGACGCCGAAGCTCGCCGGTGTCGCGGAGACGATCTGGAATCCGACCCTCAAGATCCAGCCTGAATCGCCGCAGGCACCCGTCCGCCAGCAGTTCGATGCGATCAAGGCCGCAAACCCGGACTGGCTGGCTTACACGATGGGGGCACGCGTCTTCACAGACGAGAACGGAGAGCGGGTCGTCGTCGGCTTCGGCGTTGCGCCTCAGACCAGCCTGATGCCCGCCGACCGCAGCCGCGCGAACTTGTCGGCTATGGCGGCGATCCAGAGGTTCGTCAGCGAAAGGGTGCTCGCCAAGACGAAATCCCAGGAGGCGTACGAGAAGCGCGGGATGAGCGACGGCTCGACCCAGAGCTTCAACCTCGACACCTTCAACGAGGAGGTGAAAGCCCAGGCCGCCGACCTGCAACTGAAGGGGGCCACCGAAATCCTGTCCTGGCGTGGTGAGCATCCCTGGTCCAAGGCGAAGATGCAGGTCGTTGCCGTGGCATGGAGCCAGCGCTGGGCGGCCGATGCTGACGCGGTCGGGCGGGCGATGGGAGCCGCCGAGCAACGGATGGTGCAGCAGGGAGGCCTACCCAAGGCGCCTGCGACGGCTGAAGGACAAGCTGGCGGCGTGCCCGCTGCGGCACCGGTGAAGGCGGGTGCAGGTGTTTCGACGTCCGATTTTTGAAGCCGTTACAGGGCTTGGCTTGCGGCCGCAGCGAGACGCCGTAAGCCAATCCTAGGGAACAGGTACTGCACCACCATCCTCGCCCCTGGACCGAAGTTGGCAGAGGACTGACGAACGTCCGCTCTGGGGAAACGCCAACAGCGCTTCCGGCGACTGAGTTGGATCGCAGGCGGAACGTCCGCTTGCGAGCGGTCAGTCAACTTCCGCATCCCACCCCTCTCCGAAATTCAGAGGGTCCGCTTGCGGGTAGCTTGATCCAACTCTGTGATCGATACTGCCTGGCTTGACCACTTCCTCACGATTCTGCCGTGTCCCCGCGTCATCGTTACCCTAAACCCTCCGAACCGTGCCACTCCGACGCCGATCTCTGGCGGGAGCTGCCTCCTCCCATTCACGATCCTGGTCGGCCAGTAATGCGGCACGACGGGCTTCGATCGTCTCCATTTCCGCTGACAGCGCTTCCCTGGCCCCGTCGCCGGGGCAACGAGCGGTCGTCTTGCACGCTCCCAGAAAACGGGCGAGCGTCATGACGAAATGGTCTACCTCGATGGGCGTCACAATTCCTGTACCGAGGAGGTTGAGACGCGAACGGCCGGTCATATCCGCACAAGAGTCGCCAGCGAACCCGAGCGCTGCGATTTTGTCGGCGTCCAGTGCCAGACGTTCGATTTGCGTTTCGCGCAACATCTCGAGCCTTCGTTCCCTGGTAGCCGCGACTGCGTGCGTCTGACGTGCGCTCGGCAGCCAATGTGCAATCTCATCGAGAATGAAAGTCCGAATAAGCTCGACCCGGACCGGTCCGAACTTCCTGACTCGAGCGATCTCATCCGGGGAAGACTGAGCCAAATGAGATAGGTCACGAAATCCTGCTTTGCGCAGGCGAGCTCGGAGGGAGGCTGTCAGGAAACCGCGACCGAATCCCAAGGCTGAGAGATGCTGAATGTTGTCGGCCGAAAGGCCCTCGAACAGCGGGAGCCGCAAGCTGACCTCGTCAAAGAGGCTATCGTACCGGATAGTGCGCGTTGATCGCCTGGGCATCGCCGTCGCGCATACGGCGATTTCCGGATGTCCACAACGGTCGGTCGCCGCTGGCATTCGGAAGCGCTGCTTACCTGCGATCTGATCGCGTTAGAAAGGGCCAGATTGGCCGAAAGCTGCTGGTCCGCTTCGGAGACGATCTGGCGCAATAGCCGACGATCCCGTTACGACCCAAGTCGGTCGCAGTCGATGCATTAGAGTATTCTCGGAAGCGGACCTAGGTCGCGTATTTATCGAGAAGTGGTTGTCTCCGCAGCATGCGAGTGGGAGCCCTCATCTGAAGCGTAGGCATTGATGATCCCTGCCAGCAGACCGGGAAAGCGTGCCTCCACCTCCATCCAACGGGAATAGTTGCGCACCTCGACGCCGTGACGTTCGCTGCGGATCAAACCAGCCTCGCGCAGAACCTTGAAGTGGTTGGACAACGAGGATTTTGGGATGACCCGGTCTCCAACGGCCGAGACTGCAGAGCAGGCCTCGACACAGCCCGCCTGCATGATTTTGGCGAAGATGGCCGCGCGGCTCGGATCGGCGAGCGCGTGCAGGATCGCCTCTGGACGCACGTCTTCGATAGCTGGGTGAAACAGGGGTCTCATATTTCGTCCATATGGGGCCTTGAACGACACTCCGTTAGTTCCGAAGTTCCGAACTATGGGTCAAAGGCTGCCATCCGGGAGCCTCCATGTCGGAGATAGCACACATGTCGAAGCTTGAGGGCAAAGTCGCCGTCGTGACCGGAGCATCCAAAGGCATCGGTGCGGGGATCGCCAAAGCGTTGGCACAGGAAGGGGCCGCTGTGGTGGTGAACTACGCGTCCAGCAAAACCGGGGCTGACGCCGTCGTGGCGGCGATTACCTCGGCCGGCGGCAGGGCCATCGCTGTCCAGGGCGACGTGTCCAAAGCTCCCGAGGCGCAGAGTGTGATCGAGGCGGCGGTGCGAGAGTTCGGGCGGCTCGACGTGCTGGTCAACAACTCCGGCATCTACGAGTTTGCAGCGATCGCGGAGATCACCGAGGAACACTATCGGCGCCAGTTCGACGTCAATGTGCTCGGCGTCCTTCTGGCGACCCAGGCGGCAGCGAAGCATCTCGGCGAAGGTGGGAGCGTCGTGAATATCTCCTCGGCGATCACGCATGTGCATACGCCGGCGGCGGCGGTCTATGCGGGCACGAAGGGTGCGGTGAACGCGATCTCGGGCGTCCTCGCCAATGAGTTGGCCCCGCGCAAGATACGCGTGAATGTGGTCAGCCCCGGCTACGTGGTAACCGAAGGCACGCACACGGCCGGCATCTCCGGCTCGGAGATGGAGGCCGGGATGGTCGCGCAGACACCGCTCGGCCGCGCCGGCCACCCGGATGACATCGCGGGCGTCGTGACGTTCCTCGCGTCCGATGACGCGCGCTGGCTTACTGGCGAGAACATCACCGCCAGCGGCGGTATCCGCTGATACGCCACGACCATACCTGCGCGCGGCCCAGACAGACTGCGCGCAGGAGCGTAACGCAGGACGAGCGTTATCGACCTACGTCAACCATACGGTAGCGTCTGCTTTGCCGTCTCTCGCACCGGAAGCAGACCTTCGGCTTTCACCCATCTCAGACGCTCACGCGGGCCCTGAGCGGTGACCAGGATTGGCCGATAGCAGCACGTCCGCTTTGTGGCTTTGCACAGGTGGAAGCCGACACGCCGTTATCGACCTACCTTCGCTGCGAAAGCGTGTTCGGCCCTGGCCCTGGCCCGCCGCTGTAGCTCCGGAACAAGGCCTCAACCCTTCACGGCCCGTGCCCCGATTTCGCCGAACAGCTGGGCACGAGACAGATTCAGGACCTGTACTCATACGCCGTTGCATTTAATAATTAACCGGTCTATTTCTAAATCATGAAGCCCGAATCGGTCTCAGCAGTCACGGTACGTAAGAGGGGCCGCCCCCCGCGGCCGGAACCAGCCTACGGCATGTCGCGGGAGGCCTTGATCCGGGCCGGCGTCGCGCTTTTGTCGGAGAAGGGATACTCGGCTACCGGCCTCGAAGAGGTCTTACGCATCGCCGGTGTGCCGAAGGGTTCGTTCTACCACTACTTCGCGAGCAAGGACGTCTTCGGTGCCGAACTCGTCGACGCGTACGCGACCTATTTCGCGCGCAAGCTCGACCGTTGGTTGCTCGACGAAAGCACGGCCCCACTCCAGCGCATCAGGAACTTCGTCGCCGACGCGCGTGTCGGTATGGCGCGCTACGAGTTCCGCCGCGGCTGCGTAGTCGGCAATCTCGGGCAAGAGATGAGTGCCCTGCCGGAGCTTTTCCGGGACCGCCTACATGGGGTTCTGCTGGACTGGCAGACGCGGACGGAGCGCTGTCTCCGAGATGCTCAGTCCGCCGGCGAGATCGCGGCGGACGCGGATTGCACGGCGCTGGCGGCTTTCTTCTGGATCGGCTGGGAGGGCGCGGTCCTCCGCGCAAAACTCGAGCGCAGCCCTGAGCCCCTCGACCTCTTCGCCAACCTGTTCTTAGCCAATCTGGCGCGCTGAGCGCCCCCTGCGGAGTGCACCGTATGTTCAAGGCGATCGTGATTGAAAAGGACGAGGCTGGCTACCGTGCCGACTCGCGCGAGATCGACGAAGCGCAACTGCCTGAAGGCGACGTCACCGTCGATGTCGACTACTCGACGCTCAACTATAAAGATGGACTCGCGATTACCGGCAAGGGCCCGGTCGTGCGCAAGTTTCCGATGGTGCCGGGCATCGACTTCGCCGGCACCGTCCGCGAGTCTCGGAATCCCGACTACAAGACGGGTGATCAGGTCATCCTCAACGGCTGGGGCGTCGGCGAGACCCACTGGGGTGGGCTGGCACAGGTCACGCGCGTCAAGGGTGAATGGCTGGTCCCGCTGCCAGAGGCGTTCACGCCGCGCCGAGCGATGTCCATCGGCACCGCCGGCTACACTGCGATGCTGTGCGTGATCGCGCTCGAACGCCACGGCGTAAGCCCGGACAAGGGCGAGATCATCGTCACCGGCGCGGCTGGCGGCGTCGGCAGCACTGCGGTCGCCCTGCTGTCGCGGCTCGGCTATACCGTCGTGGCGGTAAGCGGACGTTCGGAGGAGGCCGACTACCTCCGCGGCCTCGGCGCAGCCGAGGTGCTCGACCGGGCGGCGTTCTCGCAGGCGGGCAAGCCGCTCGCCCGGGAGCGCTGGGCGGGCGCCGTAGACGTGGTCGGCAGCCACACCCTCGCGAACCTCTGTGCTGCCATGAAGTACCGCGGCGTCGTCACGGCCTGCGGTCTAGCGCAGGGCATGGACCTGCCGGCGAGTGTGGCCCCGTTCATCCTGCGTGGTGTCAGCCTGATCGGCATCGACAGCGTGATGTGCCCGCGGCCTGAGCGGCTTGAAGCCTGGGGCCGGCTTGTCCGTGACCTGGATCCGGCCAAGCTCGACGCAATCACGGACGAGATTGGCCTGACGGATGTCGTTGCTACCGCAGAACGCCTGATGGCGGGCCAGGTACGCGGCCGTATGGTCGTTGACGTCAATCGCTAGTGGTCTCGACCCGACGCGGCGGTTCGGCTGCTGGAATACCTGTCGAGAGTTCGAGGAAGATCTGAATACGATGATTTGACGACCAGCGCGGCGCCGCCGCCGGACTGACTAAAAAAACCGCAGTCCGATCATGACAATGGAGGAACGACCATGAAGGGTGTATTTACCCTGGCGATGCTATTCGGCGGCACGGCTGCTGCGTTCGCCGACACGCTGCCGACCTTTCGCATCGGCGTGCTGAACGACCAGTCCGGCCTCTACGCCGACATCGCTGGCCCCGGCTCGGTCGAGGCCGCGCGCATGGCCGTCGAAGACTTCAAGCCGGAGGACAAAGGCTTCCGCGTCGAGGTTCTCTCGGCCGACCACCAGAACAAGGCCGACGTCGGCGCAGCCATCGCGCGGCGCTGGTTTGACGTCGACCGCGTAGACGCCATCGTCGACGTGCCGACCTCGTCGGTAGCGCTCGCCGTGTCGAACATCGCCAGCGAAAAGGACAAAGCCTTCCTGATCGCCAGCGCCGGTTCCTCGGATCTGACCGGCAAGAACTGCACCCGCACGAACGTCCACTGGACCTACGACACTTGGGCGCTGGGCAACAGCACCGCGCGCGCGGTGATCAAGCAAGGCGGAAAATCTTGGTATTTTCTCACTACCGACTATGCCTTCGGCCACGCCCTCGAGCGTGACGCGACTGAAGCCGTGACGAAGGCCGGCGGCAAGTCCCTCGGGCACGTCCTCGCCCCGTTCCAGAGCACCGACTACTCCTCCTACCTGCTCCAGGCTCAGGGCAGTGGGGCGCAGGTCGTAGCGCTCGCCAACTCCGGCGGAGACACTATTAACGCCATCAAACAAGCCTCAGAGTTTGGACTTACAGATGGCGGCCAAAAGCTTGTGGCACTCCTGGCCTTCATCTCGGATATCCACTCGGTTGGCTTGAAGGTCGCCCACGGCCTGACCCTGACCGAGGCGTTCTACTGGGATCTCAACGACGGCACGCGCGCCTGGGCGAAACGGTTCGCGGCCCGCAGTGGCGGTCGCTATCCGACCATGAACCAGGCGGGCACTTATGCCTCGATGCTCCACTGGATGAAGGCAGTTGCCGCCATCGACAAGGACAAGGCGCATCACGGCACCGACGTTGTCGCGCAGATGAAGTTAATGCCGACCGACGACGCGCTGTTCGGGCACGGTTCGATTCGTGCCGACGGTCGTACCATCCACGACCTCTACCTGTTCCAGGTCAAGAGCCCGGCGGAATCGAAGGGTTCGTACGATTACTACAAGCTCCTCGATACCATCCCCGGTGACCAAGCGTTCCGGCCCATCGCCGACGGGGGCTGTTCCCTCGTTGCCCACACGGCCGCCAAGTAAGGCGCTGAGTCCATGGCGCTTCCTGACGTCGTTGACACCGCGGCTACCACCGGCAAACGGACAGCGATTGTGCTGCTGCTCCTCAGCGAGGTGGCCGCGATGGCGACGTGGTTCGCGACCACGGCCTCTATCGGGGCAATTCGCACGCATTGGCCTCTGAGCCCCTTCCAAGAGGCCCTGCTCACCAACAGTGTGCAGGCAGGATTCGTCGCCGGCACCCTGGTCAGTGCTCTGTTCGGCCTCGCCGACCGGTTTGACCTGCGCCGGCTGTTCTGCTGGTGCGCTGTAGTGGCGGGCTTTGCCAACTTGGCGATGCTGGCCTTCGAGCCGACTTCGCCGGTGGTGCCACTGCTGCGCTTCGTGACCGGAGCCTGCATGGCCGGCGTCTACCCAGTCGGCATGAAGATCGCCGCGACCTGGGCGGTGGGCGATTTAGGGCTGCTGATCGGCCTGCTGGTGGCCGCACTCACTCTCGGCTCGGCGCTGCCGCACCTCGTCGCCGCGTTCGGCCAGCTCGACTGGCACCTGCCCGTGTTCGGCGCAGCGTTGGGGGCGCTCCTGTCGGCGGCCCTAATTCGCTTTGTACGCCTCGGCCCGCTTCGGTCCGAGGCGCCGCCCCTGCGCCTGGAAAACGCGCTGGAGGCATGGCGTAACCGCGGCGTGCGGCTCGCCAACCTCGGCTACCTCGGCCACATGTGGGAGCTCTACGCGATGTGGGCGTGGATCGGCGCCTTCATGGCGGCGAGCTTTCGGGAACGCTACGGCAACGCTCCGCCATTCCCCCCAGAACTCGCATCCTTCGCCGTAGTGGCAGCTGGAGCATTTGGCGCCATGCTTGGTGGCTGGGCAGCGGACCGGTTCGGACGCACCCTGGTCACCGGCGCCTCGATGCTCGCCAGCGGCTGCTGCGCCATCGCGGTCGGCTTCCTATTCGGCGGCCCTGCCTGGGCGGTGCTGTCGGTGGGCGTGCTCTGGGGCGTGGCGGTGATCGCAGACTCGGCGCAGTTCTCCGCTGCGGTGAGCGAGCTCAGCGACCGCCGACTGATCGGCACGATGCTGACCGTCCAGACCTGCGTGGGCTTCCTGCTGACGCTCGTCAGCATCCAGCTCATCGCCTTCGCAGGCACCTACCTCGGCTGGCGTTTCGCCTTCGCGCTGCTCGCGATCGGGCCGTTCCTCGGGCTGGTCTCGATGCTGCGGTTGCGACGCCTTCCTGAGGCCGCGCGACTGGCCGGAGGACGCAAGTGACAACGAGAGGGAATCCGTCAATGGCCTTCACGACAATCACTTACGAGACGCTCGCGCCGGTGGCCCGGATCACGCTGAATCGTCCGGAGCGAACCAACGCGATCAGTGCGACCATGCTCGACGAACTCGCGCTGGCGATGGACGCGGCAGAGGCCGACGCTGCGGTGCGCGTCGTGATCGTGCGCGGGGCCGGGACGGCTTTCTCTTCGGGCTTTGATCTCAAGGACCAGATGGCGTTGCGCCCCGAGGGCGTGAGCCAATGGCGCCCGATCCTGCGCAAGGACTTCGACGTGCCGATGCGCTTCTGGCACTGCCCGAAGCCGACGATCGCGGCGGTGCGCGGCCCGTGCCTCGCGGGTGCCTGCGAGCTGGCGTTGGCCTGCGACCTGACCGTGGCGGCCGAGGACGCCTTCTTTGGCGAGCCGGAGCTGAAGTTTGGGGCCGGCATCGTCGTGATGATCCTGCCGTGGATCGTCGGTCCGAAGGTGGCCAAAGAGATCATCCTGACGGGTGAAGACCGGATCCCAGCGCGTCGAGCCTACGAGATCGGCATGGTCAATCGGGTAGTCCCCACCGCGGATCTCGACGACAGCGCGATGCATCTCGCCCGGCACATCGCAGCGATCGACCCAAACCTCGTCAAGGAGACAAAGCGGGCGATCAACCGGTCGATCGAGGCGCGCGGTATGCTGGAGTCCCTGGAAACGGCCCTCGACATCGACCTGCTGATCGAGGGCGAAGGGTCGCCTGACAAGCGGGCCTTCATGGACATCGCCCGATCTCAAGGCCTTAAGGCCGCGCTGGCATGGCGCGACAGTCGATTCCCGGGAGTCAGGACATGACCGGGGCGCTCGCAAAGATTATGCGCGAGGGGCTCGCCCTCCCGGGCTGCCGGATAGACGAGCACTCTGGTCCTGGGATGTCGAGGTCGGAGATCGCCGCGCATGCGGACCTTGTGGAAGGATCTCTGCGCGAGGCGGGCGTACGCCCGCATGATCCCGTGCATGTGGCTATCGGCAACCGAGCCCTGGATCTTGGGACGCTGCTCGGCGTCTGGCAGGCGGGGGCCGTCGCGGTGCCCATTCATCGGAACGCCGCACCGCTCACTCGCGCAGCTGTCGAACGGGCGACGCGCGCCCGATTGCTGATCGACGGGCTAATCTTGGATACGATCGCGGATGAGGACCCGCCGGAGCGAACACTTCTCGACGGGGCCGCGCTCGTGGTCTTCACCTCGGGCAGCACCGGCGCGCCGAAGGGCGTGGTGCTCGGGCACGACGCGCTGGCGCGCAAGCTCGCGGTCCTCGATCATCTGCTGGGCTTCCGCCCGGACGATGTGGTCGTCGTTCCGCTCCAGCTGACCTTCATCTTTGGGATTTGGGCGAGCCTCCTGGCGATCCGCTCAGGGGCGACCCTCGTCCTCGTCCAGAAGTTCACGCACGCGACGCTCGCGAGTCAGTTCGCCGCAGGGGCGACCGTGCTCGCCGCGGTGCCGACCATGCTGCGGGCCTTGCTCGCCGATGGCGCTCCGCCGGGTCCCCAGCTCCGGGCGGTTCTCACCGGCGGCGAGGCCCTCAGCCCGTCTCTTGCTCAGGCGGTCTGCGGCAGCTGGCCGGAGGTCGAGCTCGTCGACCTCTACGGCTCGACTGAGACCGGCTCCTGCGATTTTCACCATCGGTCGGGTGCCGCGAGCGAAGCGGGCTCCATCGGCACACCGACCGAGGGCGTGTCGTTCCGCATCGTCCGGGACGATGGCACACCGGCATCTGAGGGCGAAGTGGGCGAGCTGCGGATTCGCACCGTGTGCGGCATGCACGGCTACCTCGACAACGCCGAGCTGACCGAGTCCTCATTCGAGGCGGACCACTTCAGAACGGGTGATCTCGCACGCCTGCGCCCGGACGGTCAGGTCGAGATCGTCGGACGCTCGAAGGAGATCATCTCGCGCGGCGGTAACAAGATCTCGCCACTGGAGATCGAGAACGCCCTCTGCGCGCATCCCGACGTCGCTGCAGCCCTGTGCGCTGGCGTTCCTAACGAGCGCCTCGGCGAGGCAATCCACGCGGTCGTCGTACTCAAGCCTGGGCTTGCGCTGACGGTGGATGAACTCTGGCGCTGGGCGTCGGCTAACCTCGAACGCTACAAGGTGCCGGACGTGATCGTCTTCAGTGACATGCTGCCATCTGGCGCGACCGGTAAGGCGAGCCGGGCAATGGTCAGTACGCTCACACTGGTGTCCACCGATACTTCGACAACCAGCATGCCTCGCCTGCCGCTGGGCGTTTGAGCATCACATGCTCAAACGCATTCCAATCTAAACCGAAAACGGAGGAAACGATGCCGGTCCAGCATGCTCCCTCGCCCCTGCCCGAGGACGAGGCATGTCCCTGTCGCGAGGGCATGTTCGCGACCCGCGACGCCGACCGACGCCGCTTTCTCTTCGCCGCCGGTTCCGGCATCGCCGCAGCCCTCTCGGCGGGTCCGACTCTGGCCGACGACGCAGTCCCGGCCGGCGCCCGCCATTTCGATGTACCCGATGACCCGACCAAAGAGCAGGGCCGCCCCGTCGCTGCGGATGGCGGATATGGATCACGCTCTCAGTTCGAGAAGGCCGTACGGGTGCGCTACCCGACGCCCAACGAGCACACGTCCTGGTCCTTGACCCCACTCGCCGCGCTTGTCGGAAACATCACGCCCTCTGGGCTGCACTTCGAGCGGCACCATGGCGGCATCCCAACCATCGATCCCGACCACCACAGCCTCGTCGTCCACGGCTTGGTCGGCACCCCGAAGCGGTTCAGCATGGACGACCTTCGGCGGCTGCCGTCCGTGACGCGCAAGCACTTCATCGAGTGCTCTGGCAACGGTTTGACCGAGTGGAAGAAGCCGACGCTCAAGAACGTCCAGGGCACGCATGGACTGCTCAGCACGTCGGAGTGGACCGGCGTGCTCTTCTCGACGTTGGCCCGCGAGGTCGGCCTGCAGGAGGGAGGCGTATGGGTTCTCGCCGAAGGTGCGGACGCAGCCGTGATGACCCGCTCCATCCCAATGGAGAAACTACTCAAGGACGGGATCATCGCCTATGGCCAGAACGGTGAGGCTATCCGACCCGAGCAGGGCTACCCCATGCGCCTGCTACTGCCCGGCTACGAGGGTAACACCCACATTAAATGGCTGCGCCGACTGAAGGTCAGCGACAAACCTTTTATGACTCGCGAGGAGACCTCGAAGTACACAGATTTGATGGGGGACGGCCGCGCACGTCTTTTCTCGCTCGATATGGACGCGAAGTCGGTCATTACCTTCCCGTCCGGCGAAATGCGTCTGCCTGGTCCTGGCATTTACAATGTTACGGGCTTTGCCTGGTCGGGACGTGGGCGCGTACAGGCGGTTGATGTCTCTCTCGATGCGGGCAAGACTTGGTATCCAGCTTACCTCGGCTCCACGCCGGAGCCGATGTGCACGGTGCGTTTCACCTTCCCATGGACCTGGGACGGCACGCCCACCGTGCTACAGAGCCGGTGCTTGGACGAGACCGGCTACGTCCAGCCGACACGCCAGCAGCTGCTTGCCATCCGCGGCGATCACGGCCCATCCGCCTCGATTTACCACCTGAATGCGATCCAGAGTTGGTCCATCGCGAGCACCGGGGAGGTAAGCAATGTTCATGCGTGATCGCGAATATGGCGTCGATTCGAAAGCCGTAGCCCTATTGGTCTTAGCCCTCCTCGCAACACCTGCGGCGTCCCAGACAGCGGCTGATACCCGGCTCGGCGTCGGCAAGCCGATCACCGAAGCCGAACTCGGATCGTACTTCTCGATCCCACCGAGCGGGAAGGGAATGCCGTTGGGGCACGGTAGCCCCCAGGAAGGCGCTATAGTCTTTCAAGAGCACTGCGCAGCATGTCACGGTGACAAGCTTCAAGGCAACATGGCTCCGGGCATCGGTGCAGACCGATTGATCGGTGGCCGCGGTAGTCTTGCGACAGACAATCCTATCAAGACAACTGAAAGTTACTGGCCATATGCCACGACGCTGTTCGACTACGTCAAGCGGGCGATGCCGTTCAATGCGCCAGGCTCACTCACCGATGACCAAGTCTACGCAGTCGTCGCTTACATCCTATCGGAAGGACACATCATCTCGCATGATGAGACGTTGAACGCGACCAGCCTGCCAAAGGTGAAAATGCCCAACCGCGATGGGTTCATCCCTGATCCTCGGCCGGAACTGAGCCTATATCGATAAGACGCAATTATGCGGCTGCACCGCTCCCGAGCAACGACAAAGTGGCTTAATATTATTCTCAGCGATGTCTGCTTATTGAATACAGGAACCTGCGCTTTCGTGTCCGGATTGGGCACGATCCCGCAGCTATGCGACCGCTCGTGACCCTTCGGCGTATAGAGCACTGTCCAAGTTATCTGAAACTGTCATCCGTGTTGCGCTACGAGCGACACAGTAAGCATCTTAATATCATGACTGCTACGGCTTGTTTTGCTTCGACAACGGCGTCCCCCAATCGACGATTGAGAGGTCGAGCGGTAGGGCTTTGTGCATTGCCGATGGTGGCGTTTTCCTAGCTAGGCGCAGCGGTGAGCCAGTCGCCTCAGCGTCATTAAAGCCAGCAGTCCCTCCATCGACCGTAGCTGGAATGGTAAGGATCTCGAACACGTAAGGCAAACCGTCCGCGAGAAGTCCGTTCGGACCATCCATAACGTGCAAGTGAAGATGTGGCGCTTGGCTGTTGCCGCTGTTGCCAACCTTGCCAAGGAGGTCACCGCGTTTGACATGATCGCCGACGGCTGGGCCGACACTTCCGGGCTTGAGATGGGCGTATAGAACGAACGCTCCGCTAGCGATGTTCATGATAATGAAGTTACCGTCCGCTTCGCCGATCGGCAGATTTGACGGCAGCGCGCCTGGTGTTTGATCAGGCAAGTCGTTGCGCGAACCAACCACCGTGCCGTCCGCCACGGCCAGCACCGGCTCTCCGTAGATGCGGTAGCTCTTTACGTCCTTCAGATCACCGCGCACGATCCAGTGCTCGTCATCAATCTTTTCCCAGTCGATTGCGTAACGCTGTGCCAAGCGAAACGCCCCGTTGAGTGGCAGGAGGGCTCGGACATGTCGAACTGAATCGCAGCAGCCATCCCCGACGACGTAGCCACTGCCGTGCAGCGGCGCCGCGAGGACAGGCAAAACTTGATCGATGACCGGGGTTCTCGCGATCTGCATCGACAGATCGGCCTTCAGAGGCTCGGCGAATCCTTCGACGTCGAGAACGAGCGTCTCAGGAATACGCTCGCCTGCCTGCAGGGTGAGATGAAGAAAGACGATCCCGAACTGATAAGCTCCCAGCGACGCCGTTGCGTTTCCCCGACGACCACCAAGCGACAATCGCTCACCGATCGCTTCCCGATCGAGCGCCAGGAGCGGCCGTTTTGAGCTACCGTCCATCACGACAAGACGCTTGAGGTCGAACCGCCCATCCAGCACATTCGAGAGGCGTAGTTCGTAGACGAGGTGATTGAGGCCATCCGACATGGGAACGACGCGTGGAGTTGTCAGTGCATCGGCAATGAGTGGTGTCATGACGGGCACCGTAGAGGCGGCCGGTTGTGCGGTTTCGGCGGCTTGCACCGATCCGCAAAACAGAGGGGCGATGATGGCTACAGCGTGGGCAGGAGGCAGGGAGCGCATGAAAATCCTCTAAGCTGCGGTAGCCGCTCAGCACGCCACAGCGGCCGTTTGAACGAAATAAGAGAAGCCGGAACGGTTTTACTGATACCTGGATTTCGAGCAGATCACCTGGAAACTGGAAACCGCGCGAACACGACGTTTGTTTGCAATGGCACGACGACCATCGGTCCGGACCTCCAGCGTGGTGAATGTCGCCGGGCGAGATCACTTATCACTTTGGACTAGTCGCCGTTCACTCAACCTTGCGACGCGAGCGCTCGAGGATGCTAACGTCCAGATCTGGCCGTAAGCGGTTCGTCCGCTTCGAAGATGCGCCACTGAAAAAGCGGACGAACCTCATTCGACCGCTGTTGTCGAAAAACTCAGGCCCTGAAGCGGCATTCATGAGATAATTTACTGCGGTCGAGAGAGAATCAATCAAAAGCTTAAATAATAGATTTTGGCGTCTTAGTCTATTATTACTCGCCAAGTATCCGCACACTCGCCGCCTACTTGCTTGGCGCCATTGACTGATTTTGCGAGGTAATCGACCTACGATTAGCGCTGGCCCCGTTTTATGTTTCGACAGGCCGCACCTCCGTCGATCCCGAAATGATGAGCTTTTGAATTATGGCCAACTTAGAACTGAAGGCCGACATACCGCCAGCCTGG
>Ga0182232_1000178_pt1 | contig 18497 bp, 19 predicted proteins | sample G6R1MG_30_FD_155484 | JGI IMG/M metagenome (GOLD analysis project Ga0182232, IMG submission 155484) | Phyllosphere microbial comminities from miscanthus, Michigan, USA - G6R3_NF_07NOV2016_LD2 MG | ecosystem: Host-associated > Plants > Phyllosphere > Phylloplane/Leaf | place: USA: Michigan... | reverse complement strand
GTCGGGATCGTGAAGGGGCGCATCGTCCGCCTCGGCAAGGCCGGCAACCCGGACATCCAGCCGGGCGTCGACATCGTCGTCGGCCCCGGCACGGAGGTGATCGCCGGGGAAGGCAAGATCCTCACGGCGGGCGGGTTCGACAGCCACATCCACTACATCTGTCCGCAGCAGATCGAGGAGGCCCTGTGCTCGGGGGTCACCACCATGCTCGGCGGCGGCACGGGGCCGGCGCACGGCACCTTCGCCACCACCTGCACGCCGGGCCCGTGGCACATCGCCCGGATGATCGAGGCGGCGGATTCGTTTCCGATGAACCTCGCTTTCGCCGGCAAGGGCAACGCCTCGCGGCCCGAGAGCCTCGTCGAGATGATCCGCGCCGGGGCCTGCGCCCTCAAGCTGCACGAGGATTGGGGCACCACGCCCCGGGCCATCGACACCTGCCTCACCGTGGCGGACCTGCACGACGTCCAGGTGATGATCCATTCCGACACGCTCAACGAGTCCGGCTTCGTCGAGGACACGATCCGGGCGTTCGCCGGGCGCACCATCCACGCCTTCCACACGGAAGGGGCGGGCGGCGGCCACGCGCCCGACATCATCAAGGTGGCGGGGTTGTCCAACGTCCTTCCGTCGTCGACCAACCCGACGCGGCCCTACACGAAGAACACCATCGACGAGCATCTCGACATGCTGATGGTGTGCCACCACCTCGACCCGGCGATCCCAGAGGATCTCGCCTTCGCCGAGAGCCGCATCCGCCGCGAGACCATCGCGGCCGAGGACATCCTGCACGACATCGGCGCCCTCTCGATGATGTCCTCGGACAGTCAGGCCATGGGCCGGGTCGGCGAGGTCGTGATCCGCACCTGGCAGACGGCGGACAAGATGAAGCGCCAGCGCGGCGCCCTGCCGGGCGACGCGAGCGGCAACGACAACCTGCGGGCCCGGCGCTACATCGCGAAATACACCATCAACCCCGCCATCGCGCACGGCGTCTCGGCGCATATCGGCTCCGTGGAGCCCGGCAAGCTCGCCGATTTGGTGCTCTGGACGCCCGCCTTCTTCGGGGTGAAGCCCGACCTCGTCCTCAAGGGCGGCATGATCGCCACCGCGCCCATGGGCGACCCCAACGCCTCGATCCCGACGCCCCAGCCCGTGCATTACCGGCCGATGTTCGGGGCCATCGGCCGCTCGCCCTTCGCCACCGCCCTCACCTTCGTGTCGAAGGCCGCCATCGAGGACGGCCTCGGCGAGCGACTCGGCGTCCAGAAGCGGCTGGTGGCCGTGGAGAACGTGCGCGGCGGCATCTCGAAGAAGAGCATGATCCTCAACGACGCCACGCCGAATATCGAGGTCGATCCCGAAACCTACGACGTCCGCGCCGACGGCGAATTGCTCGTCTGCGAGCCGGCCGAGGTTCTGCCCATGGCGCAGCGCTACTTCCTGTTTTGAGATAGGATGGCGCCGGAATGCGGAGACCCGTCATGTCCAAGGCTGCTGTCGGTCCGTCGCCGGTCCGAGTCCCACGGGCGCAAGATCTCTATGAGACCGACCTCTATCTCTGGACGCAGGCACAGGCCGCCCTGCTCCGGACCGGCCGGCCACAGGAGATCGACTGGCAGCATCTGGCGGAAGAGATCGAGAGCGTGGGCGGATCGCAGAAATCTGAAATTCGAAGCCGCCTCGCGATTCTGCTTCAGCATCTCCTGAAGTGGGAGTTTCAGCCGGAGAAGCGCAAATATGGCTGGCGCGCCTCTATCGTCGAGCAGCGCCTCCAGATCGACGGCCTCATCGAAGTCAGCCCGAGTCTGCGATCATGGCCCGAGGCCGTGCTCGCCAAGAGCTACCGTCTCGCTCGCACACGCGCTGCGGACGAGACCGGCCTTCCCGAGAACAGGTTTCCGGAAACATGTCCCTATTCCCTGGCGCTGATCCTCGACGAGGGATTCTACCCCGGTCCACTCAGTCCGGACGTCGTCTGATGCGGTTCCAGCAATGGGTGGAGGCGTGTCTCTTCCGGTCTTCGTGTCCATGATCCGCGCCACCCACGTCCTGCGCCGCGATGTCCTCCGGGGCGAGATCGTCGACCGCATTGTCCTCGACCATGGCGACCGCCATCGTCGCCGCATGGCCATGCGGGGGCTCGGCGGCCTCGCCTTCCTCCTCGATCTCGCCGAACCGACGGTGCTCGACGACGGCGATGCCCTGGTGCTCCAGGACGGGCGCCTCGTCTGGGTCGAGGCCGCGCCCGAACGGCTGCTGGAAATTCGCGCCGCCGACGACCACGCCCTCAAGCGGCTGATCTGGCATATCGGCAACCGGCACATCCCGGCCGAGATCGCCCCCGACGCCGTCTACATCGCGTACGATCACGTGCTCGCCGAGATGGTGCGGGGCTTAGGCGGCACCGCGGACGCGGTGGAGCGCCCGTTCCGGCCCGAAGGCGGGGCCTATGCGGGCGAGGCGGCCGGCCACCATCATCACGGCCACGGTCACGATCATCCGCATGATCATGGTCACGCGCACGGCCATTCCCACACGCATGATTGATGCCCTGCGCCTGATGGCGTGGCTGTCGCCGGGCTATCCCGTCGGCGCCTATGCGTATTCGCACGGGCTCGAGGGCGCCGTGGAGGCCGGCGACATCGTCGACGAGGCGTCCCTGGCGGCGTGGCTCGCCGACGTGCTCGAACTCGGATCGGGACGCAACGACCTCATTCTCGCCGCGCATGCCCATGGCGCCGCCCTGGCGGGGGATGCGGCCGCGCTGGCGGACCTCAACGATCTGGCCCTGGCCCTGGCCCCATCGCGGGAACTGCACCTGGAGACGAGCCAGCAGGGCCGCAGCTTCCTCGAGGCCACCGTGGCGGCCTGGCCCAATCCGGCCCTCGCGCGTCTCGCCGAGGCCCTGCCCGGCCCGGTGGCCTATCCGGTAGCGGTCGGTCTCGCGGCCGGGGCCCACGGCATGGCCCTGACCCCGGTGCTCGCGGCCTTCGGCCTCGCCTTCCTGCAGAACCTCGTCTCGGCCGCGCTTCGGTGCGCGCCCATCGGCCAGAGCGCCGGCACGCGGGTGCTCGCGGCCCTGACGCCGCGCGTGGTGACCCTCGCGGCCGGCACGCCGGAACTCACCCTGGACGACCTCGGCAGTGCGACGCTTGCCCTCGACCTCGGCTCGTTCCGGCACGAGACCCAGTACTCTCGGATTTTCCGTTCGTGAAAGATTCTAAGATGGCTTCTCCCAACGGTCGCTCGCCCAACGGTCCCTTGCGCGTCGGCATCGGCGGCCCCGTCGGCTCCGGCAAGACCGCCCTGATGGAGCAGCTCTGCAAGCGGTTTCGCGACACCTACGAGATCTGCGCCATCACCAACGACATCTACACCAAGGAGGATGCCCGCCTCCTCACCGTGGCGGGGGCCCTGCCTGAGGAGCGGATCATGGGGGTCGAGACCGGCGGCTGCCCGCACACGGCGATCCGCGAGGACGCCTCCATCAACCTCGCGGCGGTGGCCGAGATGCGCCGGCGGTTCCCGAAGCTCGACCTCATCCTCATCGAGTCGGGCGGCGACAACCTCGCCGCCACCTTCTCGCCGGAACTCGCCGACCTCACCCTCTACGTCATCGATGTCGCGGGCGGCGAGAAGATCCCCCGCAAGGGGGGGCCCGGCATCACCCGCTCCGATCTTCTCATCGTCAACAAGACCGATCTCGCGCCCCTGGTCGGCGCCGATCTCGGGGTGATGGAATCCGACACGCAGCGCATGCGGGGTCAGCGCCCCTACGTGTTCGCGTCGCTCCGCGAGGGACACGGCGCCGACACCGTCGCGCGCTTCATCGTGGAGGCCGGGGGGCTTGCCTGAGTGTCTCTCACAAATCTTCCGCTCTGCTGTCGTGCTTCGGAGAGAACCGGCCGTGATCGGGAGTTTTGTGAGGCACTCTGATGCCCCGAAGGGCTCGCTGCGGGAGGTCTTCCTCGCGTTTCTGACGCTCGGCCTGACGGCGTTCGGCGGTCCCGTCGCTCATCTTGGCTACTTTCGCACGGCGTTCGTGGCGCGGCGGCGCTGGATCGACGAGGCGGGTTATGCCGACCTCGTCGCCCTGTGCCAGTTCCTGCCCGGGCCCGCTTCGAGCCAGGTCGGATTTGCCCTCGGGACCCTCCGGGCCGGGAGCCTGTGGGGTGGGCTCGCGGCCTTCGCGGGCTTTACCCTGCCCTCCGCCCTCCTCCTCGTCGGCGTCGCGTACGGCGCCGGGTCGGGCGGCGGGCCGGTCCTGTCCGGCCTGCTGCACGGCCTCAAGCTCGTGGCCGTGGCGGTGGTGGCCCAGGCCGTGTGGGGCATGGCCCGGACCCTGGCGCCGGACCCGACCCGCGCCGGAATCGCCCTCGGTGCCCTCTGGCTCGCGGTTCTCGCGCCGACGGCCCTCGGGCAGGTCGCCGCGATCGGGTTCGGGGCCCTGGCCGGTCTCCTCCTGTGCCGGGCGGCGCCCCCCGCCCCCGTCGGACGCCTCGCCGTGCCCCTGTCGCGGCGGACCGGCGCCGTCGCCCTGGCGCTGTTCTTCGGATTGCTCGCCGGCCTGCCGGTCCTGGCCGCCCTGTGGCCGTGGCAGGGTGTGGCCGTGGCGGACGCGTTCTACCGGGCCGGCGCCCTGGTGTTCGGCGGCGGCCACGTGGTGCTGCCGCTTCTGCGCGCCGGCACCGTCGATCCGGGCTGGATCGGCGCCGATGCGTTCCTGGCCGGCTACGGCGCGGCGCAGGCTGTGCCGGGGCCGCTCTTCACCGTCGCGGCCTATCTCGGCACCGTCCTCAAGATGCCGCCGAACGGTCTCCTCGGCGCGGGGCTGGCCCTGGCGGCGATCTTTCTCCCCGGCCTCCTCCTCGTCACCGGGGCCCTGCCGTTCTGGGACGACCTCAGAAAGAAACCCCTGGCCCAGGCGGCCCTGCGCGGCGGCAACGCCGCCGTGGTCGGGCTCCTCGCCGCCGCCCTCTACGATCCGGTCTGGACGGGGGCGATCGGGAGCGCCCGCGACGTCGCTCTGGCGGCGACGGCCTTCGTGCTGCTCACCGTGGGCGGCGTCGCGCCCTGGATCGTGGTCGGGCTCACGGCTCTGGGCGGTCTCGCCCTGTCCTGAGGCCTGAGATTCCGAAGGGATCATCCCTTCGGCGGGTGTCGGGCGGAGCCCGACGATCATCGAGACCCGATCAGATCCCGGCGTACCAGGGGAAGCCGAGTTCGGCGACCATGCTGCCGCGGCCCTTGCCGTAGCCGTCGACGCGCTCGGCCGCCTCGATGGCGGCGATGTATTTCAGGCTCTTGTAGCCGAGCTGACGCTCTACCCGCAGGCGCACCGGGGCGCCGTGCTTCACCGGCAGGTCGCCCCCGTTCATGCCGTAAGCGAGAACTGTCTGCGGGTGGAGGGCATCGAACAGGTCGTAGCTGTCCCACCAGCCGTCGACGCTGCGGATGACGATGAAGCGCGCCTGGGGCTTGAGGCCGACATGGGCGAGGAGGTGGGCCAGCGGCACGCCGGTCCATTCGCCGATGGCCGACCAGCCCTGCTCGCAAGAATGCAGCGTCACCTGGGTGCGCGCCGGCATCAGGCGGAGGTCGGCCAGCGAGAACGTGCCCGGGCGTTCGACGAGGCCGGTCACCGGCAGTTTCCAGTCGGCGAAGGCGACATCCCGGGAGCGCCGGTAGACGGGGTCGTCCGGGTCCGTGGTGTTGATGGTCGGAAACACCGCGGAGATCCGGCTGCGGTCGAACTCGCGCACCAGGGGCTGGCGGGCCAGCAGCCAGCGCTGGACCGCGAAGGTGAGGCCGTTGCTCCAATCGTAGGGCGTCGCGAGGTGCGACAGGGCGGGCGCGTCGCATCCGCCGAGCAGGCCGGCCCCGAGGACGGCCCCCGAACCGGTGAGGAGGCGGCGGCGCGAGAGGTCACGCATCGGTGGGCTCCCGAGAGACTGGCGCGTCCGGCGGAACGGTGAAGCGCCCGGTGATCATCGAGCGCGTGAGATTGACGGCGCCGCCGACGAAGACCTGACCGACATGGACGAGGAGGAACAGGACCAGCAGGCAGGCGAAGACGAAGTGCAGGGTGCGGGCCGATTGCCGGCCGCCGAACAGGGTGAAGAGTTCCGGGAACGCCGCCGTCACGCCCGGCGACATCGTGAGACCGGTGAGCACCATCAGGGGGAACAACCCGAGGATCACCGCGAGATAGGCGATCTTCTGCAGGGCGTTGTAGCGCAGGGCCTCGTGTCCCTTCGGCGCCCGCAGGCGGGCATGGTCGGCGATCTCCCGGGCAAGGTGGCCGGGTGCCAGCTGGTCGCGGTCCGGCAGGAGGTCGCGGCGCAGGTGCCCGCCGGCGAGCGAGGCGAGGAGGTAGAGGCCGCCGTTGAGGACGAGGATCCAGGCGGCGAGGAAATGGAGGTTACGGCCCCAGCCCGTCTGTTCGAGGTTCACCGGCAGGGGCAACACCAGGGTGGCGGGGGCGTCGTTGGCGCCGGTCTCGCCCCAGAACAGGCGCGGCAGGGCGAGCAGGATGGCGATGCCGCTGACGACGAGCGCTCCGAACGCCGCGGCGTTGAGCCAATGGGCGAGGCGCACCCAGGCGTGGTGACGAAAGACCGTTCGGCGCTTCGTCCCGTCCGTCATGGCGCGGCGCGGGCCCGGAGCACGTCGAGGCGGTATTTCTCCGCGCGGGTGTGGTGGTGGGGGGCCAGGGTGCCGGCGGTCCCGGCGATGAGGGCTTCCACGGCCTCGTCGCCGCTCGAGGGATAGTCCGTCTCCCCGGTCCAGTGGACGAGGATCACCTCGGCGCCGGGCTTCACCGCCCGGACCATGTGGCCGGCGAGGCGGTCGAGATCGGCTTTCGTGAAGAAGTACAGCACCTCCGACAGGACGATGAGATCGAACCGGCCGGGCGGCCACTGCTCCGGCACCGCCGCGCGCAGGAAGGAGACGTTCGAGGTCTCGGCGCAGCGCGCGCGGGCCGCCGCGAGGGCGGTCTCGGCGACATCGAGGGCGAGCAGCCGGGTGCAGCGTTCCGCCAAGCGCCGGGTCAGCACGCCGATGGAGCAACCCACCTCCAGGGCCTCGGCGTAGGTGGGCTCCGAGAGGGCCGCCAGGGTGGCGTCGTACTTCGCCCCCTCGTAGGCGCTGGTGGTGAACCCCCACGGGTCGGGATTGCCCGCGTAGATGCCGTCGAAGTAGCCCGGCGGAAGGGACGCGCTGGACCGGGTCACGCAGCGCGGCCGGGTTGGAGATCGGCGGGGTCGTTCGTGCCGGGGTCGCGCCACAGCGCGTCGGCGGTGCGTGCGTCGGCGAGCACGTGGGCGGCGGCATGGGTCAGGGCCCGGTCGGGGCCGGGCTGGCGCAGATACGTGGCGAGATCGCGCATGAGCCGCTCCAGGGGGTGGGTCTGGAGGAAGCCCGCGAGCCCCACGGAGCGCTGGGCGCGCTCCAGCACGTCGAGGCCGGCCCGCTCCACGGCGAGGCGGGTGAGGTTGACGTAGGCGATCACCCGCGCCGGCTCCGCGTCGGGATCGCTCGCCAGGGCGGCGGCCCGGCCCACGAACAGCCGCGCCGTTTCCACGGCGATGGCCGCCTCTCCCAGCCGCGCCGCCTGATGCGGATCGGCGCCGCGCCCGGTGGCGACGAGATGCGCCCGCAGGCTGTCGAACACGGCCTCGATGCCGCCGAGCTGCACGGCGGTGAAGCGCCAGGCGCCGCCGGAGAAATGCGGCTCGCGGAAGTAATCGTCCGCCTCGCCGACGGCCGCCTGCGCCGCCACGGGCAGGCCGGTGAAGTCGAGCACGCCCGAGGTCGAGGCGCGCATGCCGTGGGCGCACCACGACGACAGGTCGGCCCGCGTGCCGGGCTCGAGGCTGACGACGAGCATCTGCTGGCGTCCGTCCGGCCGGCGCGCGGTGACGAGGGGGCGGGTCACCGCCCCGGCACCCGAGGCGAACGACTTCACGCCCGCGAGTTCGCCGGTGCCGTGGGGATCGAGCACGAGGCCGCCCGCCTGGGGCTGGGTGTTCCACACGCCGAACAGATGCCCGGCATGGATGTCGGCCACGAGGCGCCGCAGCACCGGTTCGGAGGCGTAGCGCAGGATCAGCGACAGGGCGTTGACGTGACCCTCGTAGAGACGCCCGAGGGCGAGGCTGCCGCGACCGACCTCGGCGAGCACGTCGAGGAGCACGGGCGCCATGGCGGGCGCGTCAAGCCCGGACCCGCCCAACGCCACCGGCAGGGGCGCGGCCAGAAGGCCGGCCTCGTGGCATTCCACCACGTCGCGGGCCGGAAATCCGCCCGTGCGGTCGAGGGCATCCGCCCGTTCCGCCGCGAACCGCGAGACGACGCGAGCCGCGGTGCGGATGCGCAGGGACTCGGCTTCGGTACGGTCGGGGGCGATAAAGTTCATGCCGGGTAACAAGGAACGGACCGCCGCGTTCCCACCAGTCGTCCAAAGGTCACGGCCCCCGGCAAGGCACAGGTTTGGTCGATAGCACGCCGTCCGCCCATCGCCTGTGGGAGCAACCACGCGCGCCGAGCCGGAGATCGACTTCGGCGCGGCACCCGAGCGCATTGGTTTCGCTTGGTTTCGAGAGCCGGACACCCCTCGACGAAGGGATGCCTCCGCGTCAGCTCCAGGCGTGGAAGGGCGGCTTGACCCCGTTGAGGGCATGGTTGCCGACGATGGCGTATTTCCAGCGCACGGGGTCGTGGAGCGTGTGGGTGCGGGCATTGCGCCAGTGGCGGTCGAGATTGTGCTCGGCGAGCGTCGAGCGGGTGCCGGCGAGTTCGAACAGGGTGTTGGTGGCGCCAAGCGCCACCTCCGTGGTCAGCACCTTAGCTTCGGCGACGGCGAGCTGGGCCGCCGCGACGCTGTCGGCATCGGGGGCGGCCACCGCCGCGTCGAGGGCGAGGCCGGCCCGGTCCAGGAGGGCTTCGGCTGCGTGCAGGCGGATGGTGAGGTCGCCCACGAGGCGAATCGTGTGGGGATCGTCCGAGGCGCGGTCGAGGCCGCTGTCGATCCAGGGGCGGGATTTCGTGCGCACGAACGCGATGGTCTCGGCGAGCGCCTCGTGGGCGATGCCCGCATCGACGGCCGCCTGGATGATCTGGAAGATCGCCCCGTCGGCGCTCGGACGCTCGTAGCCCTTCCAGGCCGGCACGAGGTGGCTCTTCTCCACCCGCACGCCATCGAGGATCACCGTGCCGCTCGCCGTGGTGCGCTGGCCGAAGCTCGACCAGTCGTCGATGACGGTCAGGCCCGGCGCGTTGCGCTCGGCGATGGCGTACCAGGGCCGGCCCTCGCCATCGACGGCGACGATGGGCACGAGGTGGGCCAGCAGCGCCCCCGTCGCGTAGAACTTGCGGCCGTGAACGGTGACGTGGTCGCCGTGGTCGACGAAATGGGTGTTGAAGTCGGCCGCCCGCTTGGTGCCGCTCTCCGAGAAGGCGTTGCCGAAGCGGGTGCCGGCCAGCACGAGGCCGAACAGCAGGCGCTTCTGGTCCTCGTCCGACACGGTGTCGATGGCGGCCACGATGCCGAGGTGGTTCTGGGCGATCTGCCCGATGGAGGGATCGGCCGCCGAGATGATGGCGATTGCCCGAGCCAGGGTGCGGTAGGACAGGCCCGGCCCGCCATGGGCCTTCGGGACGTTGATCGACCACAGCCCGCTCTGGGAGAAGGCATCGAGTTCGGGCAACGGCCGGCGGCCCGTATGGTCGCGCTCGGCGGCACCCGCCCGGAAGTCATCCGCCAAGACGTGGGCGACGCGGAGTGCCTCGGCGTCGTCGCGGAGGATATGGGCCGGTGCCGAAGACTTCGTCGGTCCGGGCACACCCTGGGGAATACGGTTGGCCTCGAGGGCGCTCGCGCTGACGGCGATGTTCATGGCTGATCTCCGAAAGGTGGGCGGGGGACTCGGTTCAGGCGGCTTGCGCCCGGCGCCCGCGCTGCGCCTCCAGGGCCCTTACCCGTGGGATGATGTGCGCGCCGAAATACGCGACCTCCTCCTGGAAGTGCAGGAAGGCGAGGAGCGCCAGATCCACGCCGGCCTCCTTCAAGGCGACGATGCGCTCGGCGATCTGGTCGGGCGTGCCGATGAGGTTGGTCTTGAAGCCGTCGTTATATTGGACGAGATCCGCGAAGGTGGATTTGGCCCAGTTGCCCTCCCCTTCCGGAGAGGCCTTGCCGGCGTTCTTCACCTCGTGGCCGAAGGCCTTCACGGCGTCCGGATCGGCCTGGTCGATGATCTCCTGGAGGACGGCGCGGGCTTCCTCCTCCGTGTCGCGGGCGATGACGAAGGCGTTGACGCCGACCTTGACGGAACGGCGGTTGGCGCGAGCCTTCTCCCGGAGATCGTCCACCTGCGCCCGGATGCCCTCGGGGGTGTCGCCGTTGGTGAAGTACCAGTCGGACACCCGGGCGGCCATGTCCCGCGCCGCCCGTGACGAGCCGCCCTGGAAGATCTCCGGCTGCGGGTCGACCGGTTTGGGCTTCAAGGTGTAGTTCGTGTAGCGATAGAAATCGCCCCGGAACGTGAAGTCGTCTTGCGTCCAGATTCCCCGCAGGGCGCGGATGAACTCTTCCGAGCGCCGGTAACGCTCGTCATGATCGAGCCAGGGTTCGCCGATGGCGCGGAACTCGCCCGAGAACCAGCCCGAGACGAGGTTGATGGCGATGCGCCCCTCGCTGAGGTGGGAGATGGTGGCGATCTGCTTGGCGGCCAGGGTCGGGTTCCACGGTCCCGGCAGCAGGGCGGCGATCACCTTCAGCTTCGTGGTGGCGGAAAGCAGGTCTTGGCTGAAGGCAACGGATTCGTGCTGATACTCGGCGCCGTAGCCGGCGGTGAACCGGATCTGCGTCAGGGCGTAGTCGAACCCGGCCTCCTCGGCGATCTGCGCGAGGCGCCGGTTGTAGGGAGCGTCCCACCCCGTACGCTGCGGAATCTTGCTGACGACGAGGCCACCCGAGACGTTGGGCACCCAGTAGGCGAACCGGATCGATTCGTCCGTGGCGGTAGGGGGGTGAAGGCTCATGGGATGATCCGTGTTCGGGAGGAGAGGCGTCCGGTGCCGGGGCGCCGGATACGGTGAAAGACGTGTGCGGACGCCCTGAATGGAAAGACCAGGATACTCGTAAGATGAATTCAATCATCGGTATCGGTCAGCGCCACTATTCGAGTCGAAGTATCGGGCCGTGACTATCTGTCGTCAAAGGAATGGAATGGCTTTTTCGATCGCGTTTGGAAAAGAGCGTTCTCCGCGTCGGATGTTCGGCCGCACGATCGATCCGTGGCCTCGACAGCTCCTCCTCCCGTGGCGCGAGGTGACGGGTGGCGCCGTGCCCGATCACGGCGCCTGGCCCGGCGGTGTCCGGTTTTGGGCGCGCATGGTCTGTTTGTGGGGGCAAGGGGACGGAGGCCCCCGCCCGTCTTCACCTTTCGGAAACCATCGATCCCGCTATGATTTCTGAGGAAATTTCGAGTTACGCTTTTGCCAGATGTCCGTCAGACCGCGTTCGACATCATTCACCGCCTGCGTTCGGCCGGAACCCAGCGGGCTGTTTATGCGGAGCTGCGCCGGACGGGCACGATCTTCGGCTACGATGCGTTCCTCATCGGCGGCCTACCACATTCGCCGAGCGAGAATCTGTCCGATTGCTCGCTGATCTCCGGCTGGCCGCCCGGTTGGACGCAGCGTTACGAGGAGCGGAACCACCTGCATCGGGATCCGGTGATCCGTTACATCCGGGCGACGACGGATCCGTTCCTCTGGCACGAGGCGGCGGCCCACGGGGACCCGCGTGGTTCGGTCGTGATGAACGAGGCCCGCGAGTTCGGCCTGAAGGAGGGCTTCTGCGTGCCCTTCCACGAGCTCGACGGCAGCGAGGCCGGTGTCAGCTTCGGCGGCACCGAGGTGCGGTTGTCGGAGGATGCCCGCGCCGGGCTGCACCTCGTGGCGATCTACGCCATGTCCCGGGCCAAGGCGATCGCGCGCCGGGTGCAGGAGGGCGATGCGGCGGAGGGGGCCGCCGTGGGGCTGACCGGTCGGGAGATCGAATGCCTGAAATGGGCCGCCGCCGGCAAGACGGCGTGGGAGACCTCCGTGATCCTCTCCATCTCCGCCCGCACGGTGGAGCACTACCTCGCCTGCGCGGCGCGCAAGCTGGGGGCGACGAGCCGCGTCCAGAGCGTCGCCGAGGCCTTGAGGCAACGGATCATAGACTGAGTCCCGGCGCTCCGATGCCCCGTAAATCTACGAGTGCCTGAGCGACCCAAGCTTGGCCAGAACACGCCCCGTTGCGGGGAGGTCTGGCGTGCTGAGGGTTCTGTGCGGCGATGTCGAGGCGCTGGATCCGGGTCTCATGGACCTGATCTACCGCTTCCGGCACAACTTCTTCGTCGATCACCTGAGGTGGGAGGCCTGCCGCAGGCAGGACGGCCGCGAGCGGGATGCCTTCGACGGTCCGGACTGCCTGCATGTTGTCGGGCAGGAGCCCGCCGGTCGGGGCGCCGGCACCATCGTCTCGTACGCGCGCCTGCTGCCGACGACCCGGCCGCACCTGATGACACACCTGTATCCGGAGCTTCTCAAAGGGAGGTCCGCGCCGTCCGGGCCGCGCATCTACGAATGGACGCGCTGCGCCGTGGCCCCGGGCAAGCGCGAGAGCGCCAAGGGAATCGACGCCGTCTCGGGCGCGTCCTTCACGGCCGTGGCGGAAGCCGCCGAGCATTTCGGCCTCGAGGGCCTCCTGGTGCAGACGCACCCGGTTCTCGTCACCCGCCTCATGGACATGGGCTGGGACGTGGAAGCCCTCGCCCTGCCCTGCACCTACGACGGTTCGCTCCTGCTGCCGGTCTACGCGCGCCTGGCCCCGGAAACCGTGGCCACATGCCGGCGCCTGTTCGGCCTGTCCGGCCCGGTCCTGCGCATCCCCGCCTCCGACGACACGCGCCCCCCCTCGCCTGCGGAACGCCCGACGCTGTCGTGAGCGGGTCGCCTCGACCCCCCCCCTTTCCCACCCGTTGCCAGAGTGATGCGATGCTGACCGGTTCCTCAGAAATCTCCCGCCGGGCCGCGCCCGAGCGCTCCCTCGCCGATCCCGCGGGCTGCCCCGTCGACGAGGCCATCGATCAGGCCATCCAATTGCGGGAAACCATGGTCCGGATCGCCGATCCGTTCCTGCTCACCCTGACGGACATGCTGCTGTTCGAACTCGGCCGCCACCTCGCGCGCCGGGAGGACGAGTAGTCCGGCGACCGGATCTCAGGAGCGGGCCTGAATGTGGTCGAAGTCGAGGCCAGCCGTCTGGATGACGATCTGGGTCCGGCTGCCCACCTCGAGCTTGCGCAGGATCTCGGTGACGTGCGCCTTCACGGTGGAATCGCCCACCTGAAGGGCATGGGCGATCTGCTTGTTGAGCTTGCCCTGGCGGATCATTCCCAGCACTCGCATTTGCTGGGGGGTGAGCCGGGCGACACGTTCGGCCAGGGAGGGCCGGTCGGATGGGTCGGTAGCACCCGCCAGGGCGGGGGGCAGGGACAGGCCCCCGGCCAGGACGTCCGCGATGGCCCGCGTCAGGGTCGCCTTGTCTACGGCCTTGGGCACGAAGCCGGCCGCACCGTGATGGATGGCCTCGCGCATGATCCGCGGATCGTCGAGCCCCGAGACCACGAGGATCGGCACGCGGGCGAACCGCGCCCGGATGGAGACGAGGCCGTCGAACCCCTGCACACCCTGCATCGTCAGGTCGAGGAGCACGAGTTCGATGGCCCGTTCACGCTCCAGGGCGGCGCAGGCCTCCGCGATCCCGTCCGCCTCGTGGAGCACCGCCTCCGGGTAGGCGAGCGCGAGGGTGCTGGCCAGGGCCTCGCGGAACAGCGGATGGTCGTCGACGATGAGGAGATGCATGGTGGGCTCCGCTGCCCCGGAGATCGGCCCTTCCCTCATATCAGGTCTTGCCGGACCCGGCCTATGGCCGGGCATCCCGCAGGTGCGCGAGGTGGCGCACGGCCAGGACGTAGCCGTGGGTGCCGAACCCCGCCATCACGGCGGTTGCGGCGAGGGAGACGTAGGAGTGGTGCCGGAAGGCTTCGCGCCGGTGGACGTTGGAGATGTGGCACTCGACGATGGGCACCTCGCAGGTGTTGAGGGCATCGAGGATGGCGATGGAGGTGTGGGTGTAGGCGCCCGCGTTGATGACGATGCCGGCCGAGCCCACGCGGTAGGCGTGGATCCAGTCGATGAGGGCGTGCTCGGCATTGCTCTGGTGGAAGGCGAGGGTGAGCCCGTGGGCCTCGGCTTCCGTCCGGCACCGCGCCTCGACGTCGCTCAGGGTCTCGGCGCCGTAGATCTCCGGCTGGCGCTGGCCGAGAAGGTTCAGGTTGGGGCCGTTGAGGACCAGGACCGTGCGGGTCTTGAGATTGGTCTCGGTGGCGGTCTCTGTGTCGGTCATGGGCGCGGGCTCCGTCCGAACTTCGTTTGCGCCGTCCGGCGGGCGATTGCCAGGGGGGCGCCCGGAGCACCATCGTCTTCGGATCGGCATTTTGGGCCGGTATAGCCGGTGGGCAACGAGAAGGCGTGAGACGCGATGGACCCCCGACGCTGCATTCTCATCGGCGCCCCCGTGCAGGCGGGCACCCGGCGCCTCGGCTGCGACATGGGACCGAGCGCCTACCGGGCGGCCGGTCTCGGTCCGGCGCTGGCGGACCTCGGCCTCGACGTCGAGGATCGCGGCAACCTCGTTCCCGCGCCGTTCTCCGTCCCGCCCCATCCCAATCCGGCGATCCACGGGCTGCCCGAGGTCGCGGCCTGGACCGCCGCCCTGGCGGAGGCCGCCGACGCGGCCGGGGGGCTCGGCGTGCCGATCTTCCTCGGCGGCGATCACAGCCTGTCGGCCGGCACCATCTCGGGCATGAGTCGGCGGGCGGCCCGCGAAGGGCGTCCGCTCTTCGTCCTGTGGCTCGACGCCCACCCGGACCTGCACACCCTCGACACCACCACCAGCGGCAATCTCCACGGCGTGCCCATGGCCTACGCCACGGGCGCGTCGGGGTTCGCCGGCCATCTGCCGCCCCTGGCCGTGCCCGTGGATCCGGGCCACGTCTGCATGATCGGCCTGCGCAGCGTCGATCCGGCCGAGCGCGCGGCCCTGCGCGCCTCCGGCATCCGCGTCCACGACATGCGCGCCATCGACGAGAACGGCATCGGCGTTCTCCTGGCGGCCTTCCTCGATCGGGTGGCGGCGGCCGGCGGCCTCCTGCACGTGAGCCTCGACGTCGATTTCCTGGAGCCCGGCATCGCCCCGGGGGTGGGCACCACGGTGCCGGGCGGCGCGACCTTCCGCGAGGCCCATCTCGCCATGGAGATGCTGCACGACAGCGGCCTCGTGCGCAGCCTCGACCTTGTCGAACTCAATCCGTTCCTGGACGAGCGCGGCCGGACCGCCCTTCTCATGACGGACCTGGCCGCCAGCCTCATGGGCCGGCGGGTCCTCGACCGGCCGACGCACAGCTTCTGAGAGTGCCGAGCCGTATCCGTGGAGCGTCGAAAACGCCCCGTCAGGCCACCCGCGCCGTATCCGCGGGCAGGTCGCGGAGGAACGCTGCCGTGACGCCTTCGAGGTGCCCGACCTGATCGCGCACGGCCTGGGTCGAGGCCCGAACCGCGTCGGCCACCTGCGTCGTCGTCCCGAGGGCGTTCGCGACGGCCGTCACCTGGGTGCTGGTCGCCTGCGCGTCCTGCACGGCGGCCCCCACATGGGTGTCCATGTCCTGCGTCGCCTGCCGCTGGCGTTCGATGGCCTCGAACATCGCCGTGGTGGTGCGCTCCACGTCGGCGATCCGGGCGGCGAAGCCGTGCATGAAGGCGATGGAGGTCTGCGTCGCCGCCTCGACGTCGCGGATCTGCGCGGCGATCTCTTCTGTGGCCCGCGCCGTCTGGCCGGCCAGGGCCTTCACTTCCGAGGCAACCACGGCAAAGCCTCGGCCGGCTTCGCCCGCCCGCGCCGCCTCGATGGTGGCGTTGAGGGCGAGGAGATTGGTCTGGCCGGCGACCTTGCGGATCGCCGTGATCACGGAGCCGATCCGCTCCACGGAGGCGGTCAGGGCCTGAACGGTCTCACCACTCTGGCGCGCCTCGTCGGCCGCCGCGCGCGCGACGGTGCCGGTGGCTGCCAGATGCCCGGCGATCTCGTCCGCCGCCGTCGTGAGCCCGAGGCTGGTTCGGGCGATCCGTTGGGCGTTGTCGCCGGCCTGGCGGGCGCTCGCCGTGGCGCCGTCCGTGGTCCGGGTGGTCTCGTGGGCGAACCGCGTGAGGTGGCCGGCGCTGCCCTCCAGGGTTCCGAGGGTCCGCTCGATGGTCTCCACGGCGTCGCCCACCGCCCCCTGGAACGCCCGGACCCGGGCCGCGACGGCCACGGCCCGCGCCCGCTCGGCCGCGTCCCGGGACACGGCCTCGGCCTTTAGGGCCTCGGCGGCGTCACGGTCGGCCACGCTCGGGCGCAGGGCCTCGCTCGCCGCCACGCCGGCCTGGAGGCTCGCCACCAGCCAGACAAGAAAACCGGTCTGCGCGACGAGGACGGCGGTGTGGAGGAGGACACGGTCGAAGCCGGCCCCGTCCGGGAAGGCGAGGCCCGGCAGCACCGGGGAGAGCACGAGGTGATGGAGGGCGACGACGGCCGCGTAGGCCACGAGGGCCTTCCCGTCGAGCCAGGCGGCGACGATGGCGAGGCACGCGAAGAAGTACATGTGGGCGTCGAGCTGGAGCGAGCGCCCGCCGCCGTTGCGCTGGAGGATCGCCACCAGGACCGCGACGGTGCCGGCCAGCGCCAGGCTGGAGACGATCCGGGTGCGCGGCCCGATGAGGCTGCGGGTGCTCGCCCAGGTGGCTGGAAGGGCGAAGGCCAGGGCAGCGGCCGTCGCCACGGTGCTCGATACGGCGCCCTGCCAGGCGTTCAACCCGACGATGAGGGCGACGTTGACCCACACCAGGGCGAGGATGCCCTTGCCGGACGTGGTCCGGATCCGGTCGAGGGTCGATTCTTCGGGGGGAACCCGCTGCGACGACATGGGGTCTCCTCAGGGTGAATCCGCCGCCGGGCGGCCTGCGACGCTGGAAGTGTTGACGACGATCCAGGCCTTGGATGCCCGCCCGATGCCGTCGAGGAAACGGGACGGGCCCGTCCCGGGCGGAGCGATCACGAGGGACGGCCGAGCGGTCTCGGGTGTGCCGAGCGGGATTCCGAGGGCGGTGATCGCTGGCAGGAGCGAATCGGACGGGACCATCATGGCTAACAAATAGCCAACAGACCCTTCAGAGATTCTTAACGCCCGGGCTGGCGGGCGATCGCGCGCGGCCGCGGATCGATGGCCCGAAGACCCCTCGGAAACATCCCCCCGGGACGGCGTCGCGGGGCGTCAGTAGGCGTTCCGGGTGCGGATGAGGGACAGGGGGGTCGCGAGCATGATCCGGATGTCGAACAGGACGGACCAGTTCTCGATGTAGTGCAGGTCGTGCTCGACGCGGCGGCGGATCTTGTCGCTCGTGTCGGTCTCGCCCCGCCAGCCGTTGACCTGCGCCCAGCCGGTGATGCCGGGCTTGACCTTGTGGCGGGCGAAGTAGCCGTCCACCACCTGATCGTAGAGGGTGTTCGACACGTGGCCCTGCAGGGCGTGGGGGCGGGGTCCGACGAGGGACAGCTCGCCCTTGATGACGTTGAACAGCTGCGGCAGTTCGTCGAGGGACGTCCGGCGGATGAAGCGGCCCACCGGCGTCACCCGCGGATCGCCCCGGGTCACCTGACGGGCGGCGGCGAAGTCCGCCTGGTCGTGGTACATCGAGCGGAACTTGTAGACCTCGATGAGCTCGTTGTTGAAGCCGTAGCGCTTCTGCCGGAACAGGATCGGGCCGGGGGAGGTCAGGGCGACGGCGGCCGCCACGGCGAGCATCACGGGGCTCAAGGCCAGCAGCATGGCGAGGCCGACGAGGCGATCGAACAGGCTTTTTGCGATGATGTCCCAATCGGCCATGGGCCGGTCGAACACGTCGAGCACGGGCACGGAGCCGAGATAGGAATAGGCGCGCGGGCGCAGGCGCAGCTTCGAGGCCTGGGCCGAGAGGCGGATGTCGATGGGCAGCACCCAGAGCTTGGCGAGCATCTGGAGGATGCGGTCCTCGGCCGCGATGGGGATGGTGAAGACGATGAGGTCGAGGCGGGTGGTGCGGGCGTAGGCGACGAGGTCGTCGACGGTGCCGAGCTTGGGGTATCCGGCCACGACGGCGTCGGAGCGCCGGTCGCCGCGATCGTCGAACACGCCGACGATGCGGATGCCGGACTCGGTCTCGGCGTCGAGGGCGCGGATGAGGTCCTCGGCGATGGGGCCGCCGCCGACGATGGCCGTGCGCCGGTCGAAGCGGCCCTCCCGCATCTGGGCGCCGATGATCCGCGACAGCACGAAGCGGCCCGTCAGCAGAAGCCCGAGGCC
>Ga0182232_1000177_pt1 | contig 18932 bp, 17 predicted proteins | sample G6R1MG_30_FD_155484 | JGI IMG/M metagenome (GOLD analysis project Ga0182232, IMG submission 155484) | Phyllosphere microbial comminities from miscanthus, Michigan, USA - G6R3_NF_07NOV2016_LD2 MG | ecosystem: Host-associated > Plants > Phyllosphere > Phylloplane/Leaf | place: USA: Michigan... | reverse complement strand
CCCGGTTTCTACGACAACGTGGCCGAGCTGAGTGCCGCCGAGCGCGCCGAAATGGCCGAGGCGCCGTTTTCGCAGGCCGATTTTGACGCCAGCATCGGCCTGCCCGCTGCGGCCGGCGAGGCCGGCTTTAGCACGCCCGAGCGCACCAGCATCCGGCCCACGCTCGATGTCAATGGCATTTGGGGCGGCTACATTGGCGAGGGCGCCAAGACGGTGATTCCGAGCAAGGCGTTCGCCAAAATCTCGATGCGCCTGGTGCCCCACCAAACCAGCGACGAAATCACGGCGCTCTTCCAAAAGCACTTCGCCAGCATCGCGCCGGCCGGCGTCACGGTCGAGGTGCGGCCCCACCACGGCGGCGAGCCCGTGGTGACGCCCACCGACTCGGCCGCGTACCGCGCCGCCGCCCGCGCCATGGAAAAAACCTTTGGCAAGAAGCCGGTGCCCACGCGCGGCGGCGGCTCTATCCCCATCGTGGCCATGTTCAAGAGCGAGCTGGGCCTCGACTCGGTGCTGCTCGGCTTTGGCCTCGACTCCGACGCCATCCACTCGCCCAACGAGCATTTCGGGGTTTTCAATTTCCTGAAAGGTATCGAAACCATCCCCGAGTTCTACCGCGAGTACGCGGCGGGCGAGTAGGGGAGCAGCGTTCTGTCATAAAGCAAAAGCCCGGTTCCTGCGCAGGAACCGGGCTTTTTGGTGCCCAAAAAGGCGGCTTAGCGGCCGCTCACCGAGTACGTGAGGTAGAGCTGAAACGCGCTGTTGCGGGCGCGAGCCTGCACGGTGGTGTTGCCAACGGTAGTGGCTTTGTCCACGTTGGTGAAGCCACCGTTGTAGCGCAGCCCCACGCCGAGGCCGTGCTTGAGCTGGTAGCCCAGCCCGAAGAGGTAGCCAAAATCGACGGAATTATAGCCGTTTTTCACATCAACCGACACGCTGCCCGCCTGCGACTTGGCGGCCACCAAAAAGCCGACCTGCGGACCAGCTTCGAAAAACAAGCCACCCGTATTTACGTGAAAAGCCAGCGGCACATCGATGTAGTGCAGCCGCAGCGAGCGGTCGGTAACGTTGGCGTAGTTGCCGCCTTTTTGCGAGTACAGCAGTTCGGGCTGGAAGGCGAAGAGCGGCGTGAGGCCAACGTTGGCAAAAATACCGGCGTGGAAGCCAAACCGGTTGTCGAAAACCTTGGCGTCGGCCCCGGTAAGGCTGGTGAGCGAAGCGCCGGCTTTCAGGCCCAGCGATACTTGGCCGCCGCCGTGGCCCCGCCGCTGCGCCTGGGCTGCCGTGCTGGCACTCAGGCCCAACGCCAGCAGCGCTATCATAGTTTTTCTCATTCGAAAGACCTATTGGTAAAGTAACTAGAGCAGCAAAGCTACGGGCAACGCCAGCTTTTGGGGCCGCCGAAAAACCGGCTTGCAAATAAAATGATGTGCTAAGTAACTTGTCCTGAGCGGATTGGCCGCTGCCCGGCGCCGGGCTTCAGCAAAGCTAGCCAGCGTCTAGCCGCACAAAAAAACCGACCACTTTGCAGTGGTCGGTTTTTAGTGATGCCCGAACTGATTTCGGTGCAAGTAGGCTTATTTGCCGCCGAAGGCGTAGCCAACTTGGAACTGGAATACCGAGTTCTGAACTACTGGGTTGCGAGCGAAAGCAGCGCCGGTGCCAGTAGCAGCTTTGAGGGTGGTAGACTGGCCGTCTTTGTATACTTTCGAGAAGTCGCCGGTATAGCGGATGCCGAGGCTCAGGCCGCTGGTAAGTTGGTAGCCCAGGCCACCAGCATAGCCTATTACTACTTTATTGAGGTCGTTGGTGCTGGTGTTCTCAGTCGACTGCGTGTTTACGCCGCCAGTCTGGAAGAAGTCACGGTTGTGCAGTACGAAGCTACCTTGGGGGCCGAGCTCTACGAAGAAGCCTTTGCCATCTTCGCCGATGTTGTAGCGGAACATGATGGGAATATCGAGGTAACCCAGGGTGCTTTTCAGCGTCAGGTTATTAGTACCTTGGTAGTTATCTACCGAAGCGCCTTTTTGCGAGTACAAGAACTCAGGCTGAATCGAGAAGTTGTCCGACACGCCAAAGTTCACGAGCGCACCAGCAGCAAAGCCAGCTTTGTACTCCGAACCTTTCGAGTCGGCACCCGAGAAAGTAGCACCGTTAAAACCGCCCTTTACACCAACCTTGATACCGGTTTGAGCATTAGCAACACCAGCAGCGCTGGCAAGAACGACGAGCGAGAGAATGATTTTTTTCATGGCTGAAAAAAGAGTGTGGATAAAACCGGTCGGGATAAGGTGAAATAAGAAATTGCAGTTGACCGGAAATGCGCCTTATACAAGCGGCGTTGGGGCAGGGTTACAGTTTGAGAAAAATTTAGTTTTATTCTGAGTAGCAGTTTCCAGTGCAGCCGAGCGCGTATTTTTGGAACTGGTTTGCTGCCAGCTTTATGCCCTCCGTCCGATTGCGACTAGATTCTACTCGTTATTTTCTAAGTTTCTGTGGCCTGGTGCTGGCTTTGTGGCCGGCCCAGCCAGCACTGGCGCAGGTAGCGCCTACCCCAGCCGCCTACGACTCGGCCGCCGCGCAGGCCCCCCGGCCGCCGCTGGTGCTGGGGGCCTACGCGCAGGGCAGCTTTATCCTCAACCACACGGCGGCCATCAGCCACCTGGTAGCCTCGCATCCTACTGGCTTTGAGCTGAATGCGCAGCGCCAAACTACGGGCCGTGCCGCCTGGCACGGCTGGTATAAGTACCCCAAAGTGGGCCTGGCGCTGGTGTACTACGACTACCACAACCCCGTGCTCGACCGCAGCTACGCGGCCACGGTGTACATCAGCAAGCCACTTTGGCGCACGCCACGGCACGATTTGAGCTTCCGGCTGGGCACCGGGCTGGCCTGGTTTACCAACCCCTTCGACCTGCAAGCCAACCGCAAGAACACCATCGTTAGCTCGTCGCTGAACGCCACCTTGCAGTTGCGGCTGGAATACGACTACGCCCTGAGCAAACACCTCGGGCTACTGGTGGGCCTGGCCGTCAACCACTACTCAAACGGCGCCACGACCAAGCCCAACTTCGGCATGAACCTGCCCTCGCTGGTGCTGGGCCTCAACTACCACCAGCAGCGCCCCGCACCCACGGTGCCCTACCTGGCCCCCAACCCGGCCGACGTGGGGCGTAACTTCTTGCTGGCCAGCACCAGCCTGGGCTACAAGCAGGTCGGCGTGGGCGACTACCAGAAGCACCTCGTCAACTCCGTAACCGTGGCCGCCGGCCGCCGCGTAAACCGCAAAAGCAACCTGCTGCTGGGCCTCGAAGGCTTCTACGACCGCTCGCTGCTGGCCGCCCAGCGCGACACCGCCCGCAGCGGCGACCGGCTGGTGGATGTCAAAAAAGCCGGCGTATTCGTGGGCCACGAGCTGCTGTTTGGGCGGCTGGCCTTCGTGTCGCACCTGGGTGTCTACGTCTATAACCCCTACAAATCCAATACTTTTTACTACGAGCGGTTGGGTTTGCGCTACCAGTTTACGAAGGTGGTTTTCGGCGCGATTGACTTAAAAATCCATCGCGGCACAGCCGATGTGATAGAGTTTAAAGTGGGGGCCAAGCTCGCCAAGCAGCCCTGACTAATGCGCCGCTTCGGGTGGGCAAGGCTACGTTTCGGGAGCCATGCGGGCGGCTTCGGGCAGTTTGATAAGGTAGAAAGACAACTGCGTTGCCATCTTTCGGCCATCAGTCAACCATCGCCCGGCGCTCATTATGGAAACCTTCTTTTTGCTCAATCGCTGGCTGCATATTACGGCCGGTTTCGTCGGTTTTTTTGTGGCCCCGGTGGCGCTGGCCGTGCGCAAGGGCGGGCCGGCGCACCGGCTCTGGGGCAAGGTTTTTTTCGGAGCGATGGTGGTGGCCGGCACCACGGCGCTGGTGGGTGCGCGGCACATTCACAGTATGTTTCTGCTGCTTACGGCCGTGTTTAGCCTCTACATGGCGGCTTTTGGCTACCGCTCGGTTTTCCTCAAGCACCTCGCCTGGGACGCCCGCGTGGCCCCCGCCGACTGGGCCACGGCGGGCGTGGGGCTGGCCGTGTTTTTGGGCACCGTGGGCTACGGCTTGGCGGCTGGCAACATCCCCGTCACGGTATTCGGCGGCATCGGGGCCATCACGGCCGGGCGGCAGCTGCGCGGCTACGCCCAGGCCGGCCGCTGGCGCAAAAGCCAGTGGCTGCTCAACCACATTGCTGGGTTTATGGCCTCGTACATCGCGGCCGTCACGGCGTTTTCGGTTACTAGCCTGCGCTTTATCTCTTTTCCGTACAGCTTCTTGTGGCCTACCGCGCTGGGCGTGCCCGTGATAGCGTGGTGGCACTGGCGCGTGCGGCGGCAGCGCGTGGCTACGGCACCAGCGCCCGGTTTATCTGGCCCACCAGCCCCGGCCCTTCATAAATAAAGCCGGTGTACAGCTGCACTAGGCTCGCGCCCGCCGCCAGCTTATCCAGCGCATCCTGCGCCGAGTGGATGCCGCCCGCCCCAATGATGGGCAGCCCACCCTCGCTGCGCCGATGCAGGTAGCGAATGACCTCGGTGGCCCGCTCGCGCAGGGGCCGCCCGCTGAGGCCGCCCGCGCCGTGGGCCGCTACCGTGGTAGCCGGCGTGCGCAGGGTTTCGGGCCGGGCGATGGTGGTGTTGGTGGCCACGAGGCCGCTTAGCTTGGTTTCGCGGGCTATCTCCAGAATGTCGTCGAGTTGCGCATCGGTGAGGTCGGGCGCGATTTTGAGCAACAGCGGGCGCGGCGTGGTGCGGGCCTGGTTGCGCGCCTGCACCTGCTGCAAAAGGCTGATAAGCGGCTTTTTATCTTGCAGCTCGCGCAAGCCTGGCGTGTTGGGCGAGCTTACGTTCACCACGAAATAATCGACTACCTCGGCCAGCGCGTCGAAGGCGGCCACGTAGTCCTGGGCGGCGTCCTCGTTGGGCGTATCCTTGTTTTTGCCGATGTTGCCCCCGATGATGAGCTGCTTATTCTGCCGCTTGCGCAAGCGCTCGGCTACCACCGTGGCCCCGTCGTTGTTGAAGCCCATGCGGTTAATCAGGGCCTCATCGGCGGGCAGCCGAAACAGGCGCGGCTGCGGGTTGCCGGGCTGCGGCCGGGGCGTCACGGTCCCGATTTCGACAAAGCCAAAGCCCATCGTGGCCAGCTCATCGGTGAGCACGGCATTCTTGTCGAGGCCCGCTGCCAGGCCCACCGGATTCGGAAATTTCAGGCCAAAAACCTCGCGTTTCAGGCTCGGGTGCTGGTAGTCGTAGAGGCCGCGCAGCACGGCTTTCGCGCCCGGCAGTCCGGCCAGCCGCTTCAGATTATCAAAAGTGAAGTGGTGGGCGCGCTCGGCGTCAAGCTTGAAAAGCAAGGGTTTAGCTACTTGTTTATACATAATCAGAATACATTAGCCGGCCCAGCCCTCACGGTCGAGCGAGCGGTACTGAATGGCCTCGGCCAAGTGCTGAATTTCAATCTGCTCGGTGCCCGCAAGGTCGGCAATGGTGCGGGCCACTTTCAGGATGCGGTCGTAGGCGCGGGCGCTGAGGCCGAGGCGCTCCATGGCCGTTTTGAGCAGCTCGCGGCCGGCGGGGCTTATCTGGCAAATGTCCTTTACCATCTGCGAGGGCATCATGGCGTTGGAGTGAATGTCGGGGAAGGCGGCGAAGCGCTGGGTTTGACTTTCGCGGGCCTTTTCGACGCGCTGCTGAATGTCGTGGCTGGTTTCGGCCTTGCGGGTTTCGGTCATCTGGTCGAAGGTGACGGGCGTGACTTCTACGTGCAGGTCGATGCGGTCGAGCAGCGGGCCACTCACCTTGTTGAGGTACTTCTGCACCACGCCAGGGCCGCACACGCACTCCTTCTCGGGGTGGTTGTAATAGCCACAGGGACAGGGGTTCATGCTCGCTATGAGCATGAAGTTGGCCGGGAAGTCGATGCTGACTTTGGCCCGCGAAATGGTCACGCGGCGCTCTTCCAGCGGCTGGCGCATTACCTCCAATACGGTGCGCTTAAACTCGGGCAATTCATCCAGAAAGAGCACGCCATTGTGCGAAAGCGAGATTTCGCCGGGCTGCGGGTTGCCGCCGCCGCCCACCAGCGCCACGTCCGAAATCGTGTGGTGCGGGGCCCGAAAGGGGCGCTGGTTGAGCAGGCCCTTGCCCACGCTCAGCTTGCCGGCTACCGAGTGGATTTTGGTGGTTTCGAGCGCCTCCTGCATGTTGAGGGGCGGCAAAATGGTGGGCAGGCGCTTGGCCAGCATGGTTTTGCCGGCACCGGGCGGGCCTATCATTATCACGTTGTGGCCGCCGGCAGCGGCTATTTCGAGGGCCCGCTTGATGTTTTCCTGGCCTTGCACATCGGCAAAGTCGGCAGCGTACTGGTTGGCGGTGTGCTGAAAAATATCGCGGGTGTCGATGCGCACTGGCTCGATGGTTTCGCGGCCCTCGAAGAAATCGATGGCCTGCTGCATGGTGCCCACCGGAATCACGTCGAGGTTATTGACAATGGCCGCTTCCTGCGCGTTTTCCTGGGGAAGAATGATGCCCTTAAAGCCCTCTTTGCGGGCCTGAATAGCGATAGGCAGCACGCCCTTGATGGGCCGCAGGGTACCATCGAGCGACAGCTCGCCCATGATGACGTAGCGGCCCAGCTCGTCGGTGCTGAGCTGCTGCGAGGCGTGCAAAATACCCAGCGCGATGGGCAAATCGTAGGCCGCGCCCTCCTTGCGGATGTCGGCCGGGGCCATGTTCACCACCACTTTGGTGCGCGGCATGCGGTAGCCGCGCAGCTTTAGGGCCGACTCGATGCGCTGCTGGCTTTCCTTGATGGCATTATCGGGCAGGCCGACTACGTAAAAATTCGTGCCGGCCGAAACCACTACTTCGATGGTAATGGTGTAGGCATTGACGCCCTGCACGGCCGAGCCGAAAACCTTGGTTAACATAGAAACAGCTAAACCGGCTGGCAATGGCAGCGGTACGCCCGGCGAAGTTAGCGGCCCGCCCCGGCTGTTGGCTCGCCAGGTAGCTCGGCTATATTCTAAAATGCCAAGTAGTCAATTAGTTGTGGATATAGGTTTTGTAAATAAAGTAACGGCATTCTTGAGAATATATAAAAATAACGTGTTTTGATACTCTGCTATTCGTAAATTTGAAACCAGCAAAATCAACTTCTTTTCTTCGCTATGAAACACTTGTTTACCGCTTGCCTGCTGGCTAGCAGCGCCGCCTACGCCCAAAGCCCCATCACCATCACGGCCGCCCAATACCCTGCCACGGCGGCTTCCGTCGACCGCTTTCAGCTCGCCACCGTCACCGGCGTGAGCGCGCCTACCAAGGGCGCCAACCAAACCTGGGACTACCGCGGCCTCGCGCCGCAGGGCAGCGTGGTGGTGAGCACGTATGCCAGCGCGGGCACCACGCCGCCCTTCGCGGGCAGCAACCGCTCGTATGCGCTGCCGCTGGCGCTGGGGCCGTTCACCGTCAACTCTACGGCCTACGAAGGCTTCGATGCCGTGGGCTTTACCCAGCTGGGTACGGCGGTGCCGGCGCAGAGCTTTTCGCTGACCGCAACTACCGGCTTTCCGGGCGACGTGCTGAGCGTACCGGCTCAGAATATCGCGGTTAACCTACTGCGGCTGCCCCTGCCCCTCACCAGCACTACCCGCGTGGTGCGCGATAGCCGCGCGGTCAGCAACTCGCTGCTTACGGTGGGGCTGCTGGGCTTGAGCCAGGCACCATTTCGCTACGTGCAGCGCATCACGACCGTCGATTCGGTGGCGGGTTGGGGCACGGTGCGTATTCCGGTGGCGGGCAGTGCGGCGGGCTCGGCCCCCATCCAGGTGCTGCTGGTGCAGCGGCGCGTGGTGCAGCAAGACAGCTTTTATCTGAATGGCCAGCCAGCCCCGGCCATCCTGCTGGGGGCGCTGGGCCAAGCGCAGGGCAATAAAACCTACGGCTTTCAGCATTCCTTTTTTCGGCAGAATGCGGCCCAGGAAGTGCTGGGTTTTAGCTATGCCACGGGCAGCTTTGCGGCGCCCGCTGCCGCCCGCTACTCGGCCGAAACGGCCATTCCGCTAGCCGCCACTGCCGCCCGCGAGGTAGCGGCGGGCGGCCTCACGGCCTGGCCCAACCCCGCCGCGCGTGGCCAGGCCCTGAGCTTTGCGCTGGCCATGGTAGCGCCCGCGCAGCCGCTGCGCCTCACGCTGCGCGATGCGCTGGGCCGCGTGGTAGCCGCTACGGTGGCTCCCAATGGCAGCCCGGCATCGCTGCCCGCGTTGCCCGCCGGCCTGTACCTGGCCGAGGCCGAAGCAGCCGACGGCACCCGGTTCAGCCGCCGCGTGGTGGTGGAGTAAGCAGGCGTTTTCAGGCAGCAAAAAAGGCCACCCGACGCGTCGGGTGGCCTTTTTTGCTGCCTGAAAACGCTAAAACATCAGCTTCTCAATCAGCAGTATCATGATGTGGATGGCCTTTATGTGCACTTCCTGGATGCGGTCGGCGAAGCCAAAATGCGGTACCCGAATTTCGATGTCGCTGAGGTCGGCGAGCTTGCCGCCGTTTTTGCCGGTGAGGCTAACGACCTTCATACCAGCGGCGCGGGCGGCTTCGGTAGCGTTGAGGATGTTGGGCGAGTTGCCGCTGGTGCTGATGGCCAGCAACACGTCGCCGCGCCGGCCCAGGGCCTGCACAAAGCGGCTAAACACGAACTCGAAGCCGTAGTCGTTGGCCACGCAGGTCATGTGCGAGGCTTCGGTGAGGGCGATGGCGGCCAGCGCGGGGCGGTCGTGGCGGTAGCGGCCGCTCAGCTCTTCGGCAAAGTGCTGGGCGTCGCAGAGGCTACCGCCGTTGCCGCAGGTCAGCACTTTGCCGCCGTTTTTGAGGCTGGCAACTATTAGCTCGGCCGCTTCGGCAATGCAGGTGAGGTTGCGCTCATCGGCCAAAAACTGGTCGAGAACGGTGCGGGCTTCGGTAAGCTCGGCCTGCACGAGGCCGGCTAGTAGGGTAGGAGCGACGGAGTCGGACACGGAGTAAACTTAGTAAGTAATCGGGGTGCTGGCGGAGCCGTCGGGCCGGTGCTGGTCGCGCTCGGCAGCGGCGGCCTGCGTGGCCGTGGGGTAAGAAACGCTGGGCTGGTGCGTGGCGGCTGGGCCGGTAGCACCAACGTGCTGGGCATCGTAAAGCTTGGCTTTTAGCTCGTTCACTTTGCTTTCTTGCTTGCTGGCTTCGCGACGCAGCAGGCTGCTGTCGAGGTTTTCAACTACCACTTCCAGCGCCAAAATTACGGCCCCGATGACGGCCAGCACGTAAAAAAAACTGCGTTCGTCGTCAACGGCCGAGCCGCTGCCCTTGAGGCCGGCTACGCTGCTGCGCACTGCCGGAAACAGGAAAAACAACACCGCGAGTAAGAGGTACACCAGCGCGGCGACGGTTACGATACGTTTGAAAGCAAGCATGAATTCGGGGAGAAAGAGAGTGAAAGGCAATGCGCCTAAAGCCACTTCTACGGATAAGCCGCGCGGTTTGCTGCGCCGCTCTCTGGTATCGACCAGGGCCGAATCGGTCAAAAATACCCTGGCGCCGCCCACGCGTTGACTGCCCTGGTTGGCCTCAATAGCTTTTAGCAGTGTTGCGTTGCGGGCCTGCGCGTTGGTCTTGCACTCTTCAGTAGCAGTTGGTTGCCGGGTGCCGTAGTACTTATACCCGATGCGCAGGGCCAGCACGAATAGAAACCGGAACTAACCCAACAAATAGCTCCGAGGCGAAGCCTAGCGGCGAGGATAAGTGAGCGCGGCAAAACTGAGCGCTAAAGCTACACCAACGCCGCATTGGTTTGCAGCTGGCTCAGGCGCTGGTAGAGGCCGCCGTCGCGGCGCAGCAGCTCATCGTGGGTGCCGCGCTCCACAATGCGGCCGTGCTGAAGCACCACTATCTCGTCGGCGTAGCGCACAGTGCTGAGGCGGTGCGCAATAACGAGCGATGTGCGCGAGGCCATGAGCCGCGTGAGGGCTTCCTGCACCAGCTTTTCGCTCTCGGTGTCGAGGGCCGACGTGGCTTCGTCCAGAATAAGAATGGGCGGGTTGCGCAAGATGGCGCGCGCGATGCTGAGGCGCTGCCGCTGCCCGCCCGAAAGCCGCCCACCGCGGTCGCCAATCAGGGTTTGGTAGCCGTCGGGGCTCTGCATGATGAAGTCGTGGGCATTGGCCGTTCGGGCGGCCTCAATCACTTGGTCCTCCGTAGCTTCGGTGTTGAATTTGATATTGTTATAAATCGTGTCGTTGAACAGGATGCTCTCCTGCGTCACGATGCCCATTTGGTCGCGCACCGAGTGCAAGGTGCAGTCGCGGATGTCGTGCCCATCGATGAGCACTCGGCCCGCCGAGGGGTCGTAGAAGCGCGGCAGCAGGTCGGCCAGGGTGCTTTTGCCGCCGCCGCTGGGGCCGACGAGCGCCACGGTCTGGCCTTTTTTTACGGTCAGGTTGAGGTCGTAGAGCACGGCCGTGTCGCCGTAGCTAAAGCTCACGTCGCGCAGCTCAATCTGGTGCTCAAAAGCCGGCAAAACCGTGGCGTCAGGCCGGTCGCGGATGGTGGGCTCGGTGTCAATCACGCGCAGCACGCGCTCGCCCGACACCAGCCCGCGCTGAATGTTGCTGAACGCGCCCGAGAGCGACTTGGCGGGCGTCAGAATCTGCGAAAAGAGGATAATGTAGGTGATGAAGGCCGAGGCCGACAAGCCCGCCTCGCCGCTCAGCACCAGCGAGCCGCCGTAGTATAGCAGCCCCGCCACCACCGCCACGCCCGCAAACTCGGAGAACGGCGAGGCCAAATCGCGGGTATTGTCGATGCTTTGCGTCGTTTGCGCATACAAGTCGTTTTGCGCCCGAAATTTGCCTAAGATATATTTCTGCGCGTTGAAGCCCTTGATAACCCGGATGCTGCCCAGCGTTTCGTCAATTACGGAAAGCATTGAGCCCAGTGTGCTCTGGCTCAGGGCGGCTTGGCGGCGCAGGCGCTTGGCCACGCTGGCGATGATGCCGCCCGAAATAGGCAGCAGCACCAGCGTGAAAATGGTGAGCTTGGCCGACATGCTGAACAGCAGCACGAAAAACCCGATGATGGTTAGCGGCTCTTTGAACACGGCCGTGAGCGTATTTACTACTGAAATTTCGACTTCGTGCACATCGTTGGTGAGGCGCGACATAAGGTCGCCCTTGCGCTCGTTGGAGAAGTAGCCCAGCTCCAGGTCCAGAATGCGGTTGTAGAGAGCGCCGCGCAGGTTTTGCACCACGCGGGCGCGCACTTTGGTCAGCAGCTTGCCGCCCAAATAGCGGAAAACATTGCTGAAAAATACCGAGGCAATGATGACGCCGCACACGTAGGCCAGCGCGCCGCGCTTGCCCTTGACTGCCATTATTTGGGAAAAATAGTAGTTAAAAACGTCTTTGATGTAGTCAATAGTCAGGGCAAAATGGGGCAGGACGGCGGGCGCGGCTGTGGTGTGCGTATCGGTGGTGCCAAACAGCACATTGAGCAGCGGAATGACCAGCGTGAAGTTGGCGATGCCGAAAAAGATGCCCAGCACCATGTACAGCAGGTACAGCGGCAGAAAGTCGCCGTAGGGGCGGGCAAAACTCAGTAGGCGTAAATAAACTTTCATAACCGCAGATTCAAACGGATTAAACGGATTTCGCAGATACGCCCGCTGCGCGGGCTGGCTAGCCACTTTCAGTATTGATTACCTAGTTGTTGCATCCAAAAGAAACGGACCAACGGACCATTCATAGTCAGCCCGGCGCAGCCGGGCGTATCTGCGAAATCCGTTTAATCCGTTCGAATCTGCGGTCTAGAACTCGTGCAGGCGCTGGGCGATGTTCCAGCGCACGGCCAGCGCGGCGTACACTTCGGTGCCGCTCACCGCGCCGTAGTAGGTCGGCTGGGCGAGGTTTTGGTGCCGGGCGATAAGCGTGGCGTCCAGGAACAGATTAAGACGTGGCTGATAGGAAGCTGTAAAATCGGCGTGAAAAAGACGGTTTTTGTCGCCGTCGCCCACCCGGTAGCCATACTCTATTTGGTTGCCCGCCGCATCGCGCGGGCGGGTATTGTAAGAGAGCAGCACGTTGTTGCCACTGCTGTTGTTGCGGCCATCAGGAGTCTGGGCATCAAGCCCTTGAACCGTAAAAAAGCCTTTGGCTACCAGGCTAAGGCGGGGTAAGGGCTGGTAGCTAACCACGGCTAGCAGCTCGCTGAGGTTAGCCCCCATGGGGTGAGCCAGCGGCTGCTGGTAGTGCTGGTAGCTGGTGTAGATATTCTCGTGCGAGTAGGTGAAGGGCCGGATGTAGTTGTATTCCAGCTGTAAGTCGAGGTTGCGCACGCCGGCCACGTCGAGCAGCTTGCCGCCGAGCTGAAAAGCCTGCTTATTGGCCCACCAGCCGTTGCCCGCAAACACCTCTTTTACCTTAAACTCATCGAGCACCAGCTGGCCGTAGAGCTGGGCGCGGTGCTTGATGTTCCACTTAAAATCAAGTCCTAACAAGGCATTGTCGGCCGAGCCAACTTGCTGCTCAATAGCGCGGTAGAAGATAATGGGGTTCAGGTACTGGATTTCCAGCCCACGCCCCGGCCCGCCCGATACCTCCGACTCAAACACGCCGATGTTGAAGTTCTTCGTCACGTCGAGGCTCAAGTGGTGCAGCGCCAGGTATTTCTTTGGAAATACCTGGTCGGCGTTTTCGCGCTGGGCGTTCAGCTCAGCAAACAGGTTCTGGTAGTTGAATTTCCAGACCCGCGTGTTCAGTTTAAGAAAGAAATAGGGGGCCGTGTAGTCGCTGAGAATCAGCGAGCGGTAGCCATTGCCGATAAAATTGCGGTCGTGGGCCAGCTGCACGTTAATGTGCTTGGTGGCCGCGTAGGTAATGCCGCCCCGCGCCGTGAAGAAATCATAGGCGCTGCCGCCTTCCCCCTTAAAATACTTGGTGTAGCCCTCGTGCGGGGCCACGGGCGCGCCGGGCAGGTTGTCGCGCATCATGCGCTGCTGCACCCAGCCCGGCACGGCCTGCTGGTTGTCGGTAAGAAAGCCGTAGAAACCCAGCCGCTGGTCGATGGTACCCTCGAAGCTGATGCCCCGCGTGTTCACGTAGCGCAGGCCGCTGAGGCTGTTTTCGCCACCGTCTTTGCCAGCTTGCAGCAGCAGCACGGGGTTGATGCGCAAGGTGAAGTCCTTGGCCTGGACGTGGTACAGGTCCGTTTGGTCGCGGTAGAAATACGTGAGAAACGGCTGCTGGCTCACGTTTAGGCTGTCGCCGAGCGGCGAGTACATCCAGTTGTCTTTCAGTAGGTACTGCGCGTTGTAGCGGTCGGCCCGCGACAGCGAGCCCCGGCTATACGCTAGGCTGTCGCCGCTCAGCAGGCGCTCGCCGAGGTGGGCGGCCGCCGCCCGCGTGTAGGGCCGCACGCTGGTGTGCGGGTCTTGCAGCGAGTCGGGGCCGTATTTGATGGCGTAGCGGTCGAGCAGCCGGTAGGTGTTTGGGTCGAGCGGCACGTAAAGCGCGCCCTGGTACTGCTGGCCGTAGGGCGTGCCTTTGGCTGGGCGCGCCTGGGCGCGGCGCGGGGCCGGCGCGGTCACGGTGGCCGAAGCCTCTCTGGAAGCCGGCTTTTTGGCATCGGCCGGTGCAGGGCCAAGCGGCTGGTTGAAAATGTACCAGTTGGCCGTGCCCGGCGCGGGTGCAGGAGTAGTGGGTGTTTGGGCGGCGAGCCGGCCCGCTGGCCCCAGCAAAAGCAGTAACAGGTAGTGTTTCATCCAAAAAAGAATACTACCCGAACGGGGCAGGCCCCACAAAATTACGTCAGGCACCGCCGAGCCGGGCCGTAGCGCGGGCGCTAGGTGTCTGCGCGCACTAGGCCTTGCGCGGCAGCCGAACAACGGCGGCACCTTCACGGGCTGAAAGTCCGGGCTACGGCCCGACCTTTGGCTGCTGTGCTGCGCCTGCTTCCTTTTTCTGACCTCGACCTGGCCCACTGGGCCGCCTGCGTGGCCGCCAGCCCCGGCGCGCCGCCCTACGTGCAGGCGTGGTGGCTGGCGGCCACGGCTGGCCGGTGGGCGGCCGTGGTCGAGCTGGGGCCGGGCGGTGACTACCGCTCGCTGCTGCCGCTGCCGCTGAAGTGGCGGCCCTGGGGCTGGGTCGGCTACCAGCCGCTGTTCACCCAGCAGCTGGGCCTGGTGCTGACTGCCCAAAGCCAGCACCGCGACCTGGCTGAATACCTGGCCTTGGTAGCGAAAAGCTGCCGCCGCTTTTACCAGCAGCTAGCGCCCTCGGCGGTGCCACTGGTGCCGCCACCCGGCTTCACAGCCAGCGAGCGCCTTACGTACCACCTCGATTTGGGTCTTGCTTATGATGGGCTGCATGCGGGCTACAGCGCCGATAACCGCCGCCGCCTGCGCAAAAACGCGGCCCAGGCCCAGCCGCTGCAAGTGAGCGAAGGAGGCGATTTGGGCGAGCTTATCCGGCTTTTTCTCACCTATAAAGCAGCGCAGCATACTGGCCTGCGCCCGCGCCAGTATGCGCGCCTGCATCGCCTCTACGCCGCCGCTCAGGCTCAGGGCGTGGCCGAATTGCGGCAGGTGCGCCACCCGGCCACCGGCGACTTGCTGGCCGGGGCGCTGTTTGTGCGCCACGCGGGCGGGCTGGTTTACCTGTTTGCGGCGGCTTCGGCGGTGGGGCGCTCGGCGGGCGCGCCTCTGCTACTGGTCGATGACGCCGTGCGCCGCTACGCCGGCCGGGCGGGCCAGGTATTCGACTTCGAAGGCGGCAGCTTGCCCGGCATTGGCCGCTTTTTCGCCAATTTTGGGGCGCGGCCCGTACCGTATCCTACCCTCACGCTCACCCAACCCCCCTGGTTTCTCCAATGGATGCGCCCCTGATTACTGCTGCCTCCGTTCAGCAAGACATTGAACGCCTACACGTTGTCAGTGCCGAGCCGAGCGTCGCCAACCACTTTCTGGCCGAGCTACGCGACGTAAACATTCAGAAGGACAGCCTGCGCTTTCGCCGCAATCTTCAGCGCCTGGGGGAAATAATCGCCACCCGCATCAGCGCCCAGCTCAGCTACACGCCCCAAGTCGTCCAAACGCCCTTGGGCGAAGCGCCCAGCCAGTTGCTGCGCGATTTTCCGGTGCTGGCCACCGTGCTGCGCGCCGGCCTGCCGTTTCACCAGGGTTTTCTCAACTATTTCGACCAGAGCCCCAGCGCCTTTGCCGCCGCCTACCGCATCGAGGGCACGGCCCAGGTGCAGGTGCAGCTCGACTACCTCTCGGCCCCGCGCCTCGACGAGCGCGTGCTGATATTAGTTGACCCCATGCTGGCCAGCGGCAAGAGCCTCGTGCAAACCTACCGGGCCATGCTGCGCTTTGGCACGCCGCGCCAGGTGCACATCGCGGCCGTTATCGCCTCGCCCGAAGGCCTTACCTACGTGGCCCGCGAGATTCCGGAGGCCCACCTCTGGGTGGCCGCCGTCGATGAAAAGCTCAATGAGCAAGCCTACATCATCCCCGGCCTGGGCGATGCCGGTGACCTGGCTTTCGGCAGCAAAATATAATGTGCAGGCAGGCACGTACTTGGCCGGGCCACCGTTAGGAGTAGCCTAGGCTAGCGCCCGGCTTGCCCAAAAGAAGGTATTTTTGCCCCGTTGCCATCTGGCTGTTTTCTCTTCGCTACCTAGTCTTTTTGCCAGTGCTCCCCTACGCCGCCAAATGGGCTTCCGTCTTCCTGCTCAGTATGGTTAAGTTCTTGGGCGGGCCGCTGGCGGGCAGCAGCCTGGGCCTGGGTTTTTGGCAAACCATGGGCCTCACGGTGGCGGGCATGATGACGAGCGTATTCGTGTTTTCGGGCGTGGGGCGGGCCTGGGTGCGCCACCGGCAGCGGCAGCGCCGCCTGCGCCGGGCGCCCATCTTCTCCAAGCGCTCGCGCAATATCATCAAGATATTCAGGCGGTTTGGCATGGGTGGCATCGCGTTTCTGACACCTATTTTGCTCTCGCCCATTGGCGGTACCGTCATTGCCACGCTGCTCGGCGTGCCGCGCCAGCGCATCCTGCTGCACATGCTCTGGAGCGCCGTGCTCTGGGGGGGCGTGCTTACGCTGGCCAGCGACCGCATCGGGCACCTGCTGCACCATTAAGGGTGGTTTTTAGCCAGCTTGGCTTGCCCGTTGCGCCCGCCATTCGTCCTCCAATATACTCATTTCGACGAGGCTCCAGTAGTGGTCGTCGTGGCGCATCACGTCGCGCATCACGCCGTCTATTTGCAGGCCACAGCGCTTGTAGCAGCGAATGGCGGCATGGTTGAAGTCGTACACGCCCAGGTCGATGCGGTGCAGGTGTAGCTGCTCGAAACCTATTTGCAGCAGCGCCCGCACCATAGGGGCGCAGTAGCCCCGGCCCTTGCCCTCGGCCACCAGCACCCGCGAAATGCGCCCCGAGCGGTTGCGCTCGCTGATGCCACCCAGCGAGATGTGGCCCACCGCTCGCCCGGTTGCGGTTTCCACCGCTTTGTAGATAAACACTTCAGGATTAGCAAAGTCATTGGCCCCTTCGAGGTACCAGCTCAGCGCGCCCGGCGTGAGCGGGAAGGAAAACAGCGAGCCGCTCCACTCGTAGAGTAGCCGCTCAGTATTGACCCAGGCAATGAGCTGGGCAAAATCGGCCGGGGTAAAGGGCTCTAGTTTAATCATTTGCTTAATAAAGCGATGGTAGCGAAGGTATTGAGCGAAAAGGCAGCCGCTACCACAAGCATTTTTCGATAGTAGCCAGCATAGGGGCGGCAAGATAACGGTGGCGCTTTTTGCAGGAAAAAGCCGGCAAACTCCTCCATCGGTAAGCAATTGGCGTATAGGGCGAACTCATTTTTGATTTCACTTCTCTCTTACCTATTACCAATGGCTGCTTTTACCCCTTCCCCCAACGATTCTGAGCTCGAAGAGCAAGCGGGCTTCGTGTCGCCCACGCTAGGGCAGCGCCTGGGCGTCGAGTTTTTGGGCACTTTTTGGCTCGTGCTGGGCGGCTGCGGTAGCGCCGTGCTGGCCGCAGCCTTCCCCCACGTCGGTATCGGGCTGCTGGGTGTGTCGCTGGCCTTTGGCCTCACGGTGCTCACCATGGCGTTCGCGTTCGGGCACATTTCGGGCGGGCACTTCAATCCGGCCGTCACCATCGGCCTGTGGCTGGCCGGCCGGCAGGGGCCAAAATTCGTGCTGCCTTACATCGTGACCCAAGTAGTCGGGGCCACGGCCGGCGCGGCGGTGCTCTACTTCATCGCCAGCGGCAACCCCGCTTACAACCTAGCCACCAATGGCCTGGCGGCCAACGGCTACGAAGCCGGCTCGCCGGGGCACTTCACGCTGGCGGCCGCCTTCGTCACGGAAGTCGTGATGACGATGCTCTTCCTCTTCATCATTTTGGGCGCTACCGACCGCCGGGCGGCCAAAGGCTTCGGTCCACTGGCCATCGGCCTGGGTCTCACGCTCATCCACCTCATCAGCATCCCGGTCACCAACACCTCCGTGAATCCGGCGCGTTCGACGGGTCCAGCCTTGTTCGTAGGCGGCCTGGCACTGAGCCAATTATGGCTATTTTGGGTGGCTCCCTTGGTAGGCGCGGCCATTGCCGGCATCACCTACCGCTTCCTCACCGGGGCCGAGGGCCGCGAGCCCATTGCCTCGCAAGGGCAGCGCATCTCGCAGGCTATCACTTCCATCGGCGAGGTTACGTCGAGCCGGCCGGTATCCGAGCTGTAAGGATTTATTCTGAACACGAAAAAGCCCCCGACTTATTTAGTCGGGGGCTTTTTCGTGGCTAGTACTACTTGCTGCGGCGGCGCGGCCGGGCGGCCACGGCCTTCATGGCGGGCGACGAAGCGCCTTTTTTGCCAGGGTTCTTTTTGTTGCCTTTTTGGCTCTTCTTGTGGTGTTTGCCTTCCTCAAAGGGTTTGCCGGTGCGCTTGTCAATCGTCACGCCGGGCTTTATCCACTCTTTTTTCTCGTGGAAAGCACCCTTAAAATCGGGGTCCTGGCGGCGGCGCTGCTCGTCGAGTGCGCGGTCCTGCACCTGCTGCTCGATGAAGGGCGTATTGGTCAGCGAAACCTCCTCCGGGATGGGCAGCAGCGGAATCTCCTGGTTGATGAGCTGCGCGATGCGCTCCATGTGCTGGCGCTCGGTGGGGTCGGCGAAGGTGATGGCCGCGCCCGCGTGCCGCGCCCGCCCCGTGCGCCCGATGCGGTGCACGTAGTCGTCAAAAATCAGCGGCACGTCGAAATTAACCACGTGGCTCACCTGCGGCACGTCGATGCCGCGGGCCGCCACGTCGGTGGCCACCAGGTAGCGCACTTCGCCTTCCTTGAAGGCGTCCATGCTGTTCATGCGGGCATTCTGGCCCTTGTTGCCGTGTATCACGCGCACCTCGCCCACAGGCGCTTTGCGCTTGAGAAAGGCGGCCACTTGGTCGGCGTTTTCCTTGGTGCGGGTGAAGAACAGTACCCGCGTCATCTCGTTGGCGTCGCGGTGCAGCAGGTGCTCCAGCAGGTTGATTTTGGTAGCCAAATTGGGCACCTCGTACAAGCTCTGCGTGATGGTTTGGGCCGTTTGGGCCGGCGGCGATACCTCCACCCGCACCGGAAATTCCAGAAACTCTTCGCTCAGCACCGCCACCCGCTCGGGCATGGTAGCCGAAAACAGCACGTTCTGTCGCTTGCGCGGAATGATTTCCAGGATGCGCCGAATCTGGGGCATAAAGCCCATGTCCATCATCTTGTCGGCCTCGTCGAGCACCAGCGTGTTCAGGTTTTTGAGGATGAGGTCACCTTTAAGGTAAATCTCCATCAGGCGGCCCGGCGTGGCAATCAGAATGTCCAGCCCGGCCCGT
>Ga0182232_1000176_pt1 | contig 18987 bp, 20 predicted proteins | sample G6R1MG_30_FD_155484 | JGI IMG/M metagenome (GOLD analysis project Ga0182232, IMG submission 155484) | Phyllosphere microbial comminities from miscanthus, Michigan, USA - G6R3_NF_07NOV2016_LD2 MG | ecosystem: Host-associated > Plants > Phyllosphere > Phylloplane/Leaf | place: USA: Michigan... | reverse complement strand
GGGGTTGGAGGTGACGCCGCGCAGGGCATCTTCGTCGATGCGGCGCTTGAGCTCACCATTTTGCAAAACCTTCCGGCTGATGAAGTCGAGCCACAGGCTCTGGTCGAGGCGGCGGATGTCTACTAAGGGGTTCATGGGCAAAGGGAATAGAGGTCTTAAAACAAACGGCTGGCGCCCGAGGGGGTTGTGGGCAGCCCGCCCCACTGCCAACCCACCAAGGCGCGGCAAGTTACTGCCAGCGCGGTCCCAGGCCACCTATCGGGCATTTGCACAACCCTGCGCCTGGTTTTGGGGTAAACTACTTCCGCACCTCTTTTTTCCTTTGCCATGAAATTCACCCAATTCCTGCTGGCCGCCGCCGTATGCGCCACTACCGCCGCCTCGGCCCAAACCACCCCCGCCCAAACTGCCCCGCGCGGCACGGGCTCGGCCGCGCCCAGCGCCTCGCCCAGCGGTATGCCAGCCCCCGCCGCCAACCCCAAAGGGGCCGTTTCGGCGGGTGAAGTATTTACCACCGGCTCGCCCGATGGCAACAAAAGCGGCAAGCGCATGAAGCAAAAAGACTCCATGTCGAAAGGCCACGACCACAGCAAAATGAAGGCGAAGGCGGAGTAAGTCGCCGCTTATCGCTTGCTTGATAACACAAAGAAGGGGGTATTTCTGCTAGCAGAAATACCCCCTTCTTTGCTGCCACTGGCTGGCTGCACATTAGTTCGCTGGGCACCAGTTGGCTTACGTGCCTAGCACACTTGTTTTAAGCTTATAATCTTGTTAATGAAGGCAGTATAAGCTAATTTGACAGCCGCCGGGGCTTGAGGGCGACGCAGGGATGGCCGGCGCACACCATCCACTGGGGCATGTCTTGCGTGACGACGGAGCGTGCGCCGACCACGCTACCGTCGCCGATGGTGACGCCTGGGTGCACGAAAGCCTCGGCGGCAACCCAGACGTGGGCGCCAATATGAATGGGCTTGGTGATGAGCGGAAAACCCGGCTTAGAGTAGTCGTGCGTGCCCGCTACCAAGTGGGCACCCTGCGAAATAACTGCCCGGTGCCCGATGGTGATTTTATCCTGACAATACAAAATGGCCCCGTTCGCAATGCCGCACTCATCGGCTAGCTCAAGGTTCCAGGGTGCCCATATTTTCACCCCCGGATACACGTGCACCCCGCGCCCGACCTTCGCCCCAAAGCACCGCAGCACCAAGGCGCGCCACGCATGGAAAGGCTTGGGAGAGAACCGGAAAACGAGCAGTGCCACTACCTGCCAAACTACCCTAGCCACGCGGTTGCGCAGCGAAAAAGCCGGGCCGGTGTGGGTATCGACATTGACAGTGTTGATACCCATTTCCTGAAGCTGAAATTTCAACGCAGTTTCCATCCTCCTAATTTCAAGTGCAATGCTACAAGACCAGTCTTTATCTACAATAGTGAATTAGCAGGCTACGGGTAATAGCTGAGCCTTACGGCGGCAAAGTTAGCTATTTTTCAAGCTATTCATCACAATACTATCGATAGTAAATGATAAATATTCCGCAGCGCTCACCCGCTAGCCGGCGTAGCGTCTCAGTATCAGGGTCCAAAAGCCGCCCCGGTTGGTTTCTTCCGGGCTGGCCAGCCAGTGGCGGGGTGGGGTGGCCTGCGTGCCGAGTGCGGGCAGCCTTAGGCACGCGCGCAGCCACGACAGCCGGAAAACATATTTCATATCTTCACTAGGCGTTCATAAATAGCACTTTACCAATACTATTTGACACAAAATTTGGCGCAAGGTAATCGAGGCCGCTTAAAATGCGTATTGGCCGGGTGCTTTATATATACTTACATACGTAATAATGAGTGTTTCCTCGCTGACGCTAGTAGTGGATGATGATGAGATTGCCCGCTTTTTGACCTGCCGGCTTTTGCAGCAAGCGCAGGTGCCGGGGCCGGTGCTGGAGGCTGGCAACGGGCAGCAAGCCTTGGCGCTGCTGCAGGAGCTGTGCGGCGGGGCGCAGCCCCCCCGGCCGGTGCTGGTATTAGTTGACATCAACATGCCCGTGATGAATGGGCTGGAGTTTTTGCGCCACCTGCAGGCGCTGCCCCCCAGCCACCGCGAGCTGATGACCACGGTGGTGGTTTCCTCGTCGGCCACGGCCGCCGACCAGCAGCGGGCACAGGCGCTGGCCAGTGCCTACGTCACCAAGCCCCTGACCCAGCCTGTGCTGCGCCAGTTGCTGCGGCGGCATTTGGCCAGCGGCGAGCTGGTTGGCGCGGGCGAGTAGCTTAGCAGCCAGGCCCTCGTTGCTAAGCGCACGTGCCGACCCTAGCGGATTTGGGCAGGCCGATGCAGCAAGAAAATTCTGTACAAGTGGGCTTTGCACGGTAGTCGTGCCGCCTGCACCTGACCACGTACCGGCCCCATCCTTGGCGGGGCCGGGCCACCGGCGGCAGAAGCCCAAAGCTTGCTAGCGGCTAAACGGCGGTTTTGTGGTGGCTACTCTTGCCAAGCCTTGAGCAGCGCGGGAGCTTGCGGCGGGTATTGAACACGCACCTGATAAAACACGCCCGAATGCACGTGATACAAGACCTCCACGCGCAGGCCGCTAGCCAGTTCGTAGGGCTTGATATAACACTCTGCCTCCGAGCGCGGAGCCATGGCCCGGCCCTGCGCGGTAGCCAGGGCCACCTGCTCGGCCGGCGGCAGCAGCAAAAAAGCAGCGGCCGAGAGCTGGCCTTTCGACTGCGCAAACGTAGCCGCCCGCTGAGGCCAGTGGTGCAGCCAGTCGTAGGCGGCCTGGGCATCGGTGAAGGTATCTACCAGAGGCTGGCGCAATTGCGCCAGCACCCGAGCCGTATCGTAGAAGGCCGCCGGGTGGCGGGGCAGCACCCAGGCCACGGCCTGTACCCCCGCTTCGGCCAAGCTTTGAAAGCCTTGGTTGGCCACCCAGCCAGCTGCTTGTGCCCAGCCGTCCTCGTCCAGCAGGCCATCATTGAGCAGCTTATGGCTGACCGTATCCCGCACGTGCTCCCGGATGAGGGTGTACTGCGCCTGGGTGCGGGAGGGGGCGTGCACGCCCTGCCAGCTGGCGTAGAGGCACGCGCACGCGGGGTCATGCCAAAGGGTAAAGTCGGAGAAATTTTCGAGGAGCGTCATTAACAGCGAAGCGGGTCGCCAGGCGGCTACGCCCTACCGAGGAGCTACAGGCTCGTGTGAGCCCCGGCAGTGGCGGCCGAGGCGAAGGACCAGGAGTAACCCAACCAACCATGCGCGACAGGGTTGCGATGCGTCTTTTACGCAGAATTATTGCCTGTAGTTATACTTGTATATGAGTTAAATACCTCAAATCCGCCTTGCGGTTTTTACGTAGCATAGGGGGTCGGCCCGCCGCGCCCGTGCTACGCTCGCGCAAGCGCCTGCTGGCGCAAAGCGTTCTCAGGGCCTTGCGCTCAGGCACTGCTGAGCCTAAAAGCCGGGCTTTAATGATGCAGGCGGAGAGCCGCGGGGAGTTGCCGCTGGCTGGGTTTTCGAGGTTGGCCTTACCAGCTCTCGCCGCGCGTCAGCTCGGGGTCGGCCCCGAGCTGCTTAGCCCGCAGAAGGTACACGGCCCCGCTCACGACTATACCCAACGAAGCGCACAGGTACTCTACGCTAAAGAAAAAGGCCCTTTCCGCGACGGAAAGAGCCTTTCAAGTGGGCAGTATCGGAATCGAACCGATGACCTCTACCATGTCAAGGTAGCGCTCTAACCAGCTGAGCTAACTCCCCGGTGGGGGCGCCACCGCAGCAGCAGGCGCAAAAGTACGCACCGCGGCGGGTTTTTGGCACTACCTCGCCGCATTTGAGCCGGGGGCAACCCTGGCGCGATAGGCAGCGCGGGGCCGTACTTTGCGGGTATGCTGCATTCCATCTTGCTGGCCGTGCCGGAGTGGCTGGCCACCTACCGCACCCGCGAGCAACTGCTGGGCCGGGCTTTGGGCCTGCTCGGGGCCTGGGCGCTGCTCAACTTGGTGGGCAGTGGCTACTGGCTGCCCCGCACCGACCGCCGCGAGGTGGCGCACCATTTCCACTTCATGAATTGCTGCTGGGGCTTTGTCAATGCCGTGCTGGCAGCCGTTGGTATTTTGCGCACCCACCCGGGTGCACCGCCCGCCGGCTTTAGCGCGGCCGCAGCGCTGCACGACCAACAAGTGCTCGTGCTCATTTTTCAGGTTAATACCGTGCTCGACGTAGGCTACCTGCTAGTGGGCTGGTGGCTAGTGGCCCGCGCCGGCCAGCCCGGCTTGCAGCCTTTTGGGGCCGCCCGGCTGCTGGGCTACGGGCGCTCAGTATGGCTGCAAGGCAGCTTTTTGCTGGTGTTTGATGCTGTGATGACCTGGCTAATAGGATAAGTGGGTGGAGGAACGAGTGACTTACCTCTGTTCATCCACTCCCTCTTTACTCGCGGCGTAGCTTCTTCAGCTCCTGGCGCACGGCTTTCACACGCTCGTCAAAGCCATCGGGGTCGTAGTCGATGCCGGGCACGTCGAGCGCTTCGAGTTGGTCCATGAGGTCGTCGGCGTGGTCGAGGCGGGTGCCGGCGGGCAGCTTCACAAAGGCCATCTCCGACCACAGCAGCGCCAGTAGGCGGTAGCCATCGTCCGAGCGCATCTGCATCTCTACCACCAGGTTCTGGTTGTCGAAATGAATGAGCTGGGTGCGAATGCGCACCAGCACACCCTGCCGGGCGGGCTTGAGGTAGCTGAGGTGGTGCTTGGTAATAACCCAGGCCGCTTGCTGCGCCCGCGCCAGCTCGCCCATGTTGAGGGCGTAGTGCTCGGCCACCTGGTCTTCGCGGGCGTTGAGGAAGTAGTCGAGGTAGCGGGCATTATTGAGGTGGCCCAGCATATCGCAGTCCTGAAAATGGATGCGGTGCTGCGTTTCGGGCGTGCGAACAAGGCGCGACATAAGCGAAATAGTCGGTTCAGCCCGCGAAGGTAGGCCCGGCGGCGGCCGCTAGGCCTGCTGCCGGGCCAGCAAAAACTGCGGCCCCTGGTACTCGGCCGACGAGCACAGCTGCAACACCGAGGCCAGCCCGCAGTCGGTGAGTTGCTTTATCAGGTGGGCGGGCAGGCCGCACCAATACAGCAGGGTACTGCTGGCCTTGGCACTGCTATCGGCCTGCAACAGCGCACGCTGGCCCACGGCATTCAGCGAGTGCAGACCCTGGCAGTCTATCCAGGCCTGCGGCACGCACTTGGCCAGCAACTGCTCCACGGCTTGCTCCAGGTGGGTGGCATCGGCCGCAGTGGTGCAGCCCCCCCGCAAACTCAGGCCCATGCAGTCGCGGTGCCCACCCAAATGAATGGTGAGCGAGCGCATCGGAAACACCAGCAGAAGGAAAGAATCAGCCATAGCCCCTAGGTAGCTGCGAGGTATAAAATCGATACAAATGTACCAGCGCTTCGTGCAACATCTTATACGTAACAATACCTATTTGCCTACTTATCAGTGCCGCGCGCAAATATTTATCGTGGCCCGGCGCGGCCTTTTGCCGCCCGGCACCAGTTTAGTTATTAGTCAACCCTCCTGTGGCGGCCAGCGAGTGGCCCGCACCCACTGGGTAACGGCTATTTGAGCAGTAAATTATTTCACTAGCACTCTTCTATACCTCCTCACTCCTCCGCCAGCGGTGCGCCCTCCCCGCCGAGCAGCCCCAGCAAAATGGCTTGCCGAATGAGGGAGGCCGTATTGCTAGTTTGAGTCTTTTCCATGATGTTCTGGCGGTGGGTTTCAATGGTGCGCTTGCTGGTCAGCAGCTTTTCCGCCATTTCACTGGTAGTCAGTCCCTGGGCCAGCAAGTGCAGCACCTCACTCTCGCGGCGGGTTAGCTGATTAACTACCAGGTTGGCGGGCAGGGCGCAGCTATTTTGCTTCGCCACCACCTTGTGAAGCATTGCCAGCCCCAGCGCGCTGCACAAAAACAACCGCCCGGCCGCCACTGCCTTAATGGCAACCAGCCACTCTTCTTTCACGCCATCTTGCAGGAGGTAGCCATGGGCCCCGGCCTCAAATGCCTGGCTTACGTAGCGCTCGTGCCCAATCGTGGCCGCAATCAGCACCTTGAGGTGCGGCGCCCCGGCCCGTAGCTCCCGAATGCTCGCTAGCCCATCGGCCCCCGCCCCGCTCAGGGTCAGCACCACCACTTCGGCCGAAGCGGCAAGCAGCTGCCCAAGCAGCGCCGGGCCTGGGTGCGCCGTGCCGACTATCGTCAGGCTGGGCTCGTGCGCGAGCAGTTCGTAGCGGCTCGCGAGCAACAGCGGCCGGTCATCTACCAAAAAAATACGGGGCATGGCGCTAGCGTAGCCCACTCATCTATAGGCCTCAGCAACTGTACGCACAAGCCGGGTGCGCTGTTCGCCTTGGCGCACTAGGGCGTATCAAACAAGCCTTTTTGCCACCGGGCAGCCGGCCGTTCTTCTGCTTGGCCAGCTTGCTCTTCGCACGCCGCAGAAACCCTGAGCGGCCAATCTCGTTAGCACCAACAAGATTAGTTATTTTTTCTCAGAACACACTACCATGAAAATTTCCGTTGACAAAGGCCAGGATAAGGGTTTCCTGCCCGATGGCCGCCACCTCGTCACCATCACCAGCATCGAAGAAGGCGTGAGCGAGCACCAGCAGGTGCCGTTTTTTGCGGCCCACATGGAAAACGAGGACGGCTTCGTGACCCAGCGCTTCTACAACTCGCCAGCCGGCCACCCCATCATTCTATCGCTCTATTCGGCCGTGGGCATCAAGCCCGAAGAAGGCAAGGACCTCGATACCAAGCAGCTCATTGGCAAGCACTTGTCGGTAGAGGTGAGCGACCACACCTACGCCGACCCCGCCAGCGGCAACGAGCGCAGCGTGCGCCAGGCCACGGGCTTCCGAGCCGCGTAGTCGTGGAGTTAAGAGTTAAGAGTTAAGAGTTGCTACGGCATTCTGCTTGTTTAGGGCAGGATATTGTGGCGTAATAGCTGGCAAAAAACAGCTTAACTCTTAACTCTTAACTCTTAACTCTTAACTCTTAACTCTTAACTCTTGATTAATTACGGCGTGTTCTCGACCACCTGCGGGCCGCTGGGCGCGGCGGCTTCCGCCGCTTCGTCCTTGAGCGTGCCCAGCTCGCGGCCTACTTTTTTAAAGGCGGCAATGGCTTTGTCGAGGTGCGCGCGGGTGTGGGCGGCGCTGAGCTGCACCCGGATGCGGGCCTTGCCCTGCGGCACCACGGGGTAGTAGAAGCCCACCACGTAGATGCCCTCATCGAGCATTTTGGCGGCAAACTCCTGGGCCAGCTTGGCATCGTAGAGCATAACGGGCACGATGGGGTGCTCGCCGGGCGTGATATCGAAACCGGCCGCCGTCATGTGCTCGCGGAAATATTTAGTATTCTCCTCCAGCTGGTCGCGCAGGGCGGTGCTTTCAGTCAGCAGCTCCAGCACGCGCAGGCTGGCGCCCACGATGGCCGGGGCCAGCGTATTGGAAAACAAGTAGGGACGCGAGCGCTGGCGTAGAATTTCGATAATCTCCTTGCGGCCGCTCGTGAAGCCGCCCATCGCGCCGCCCAGGGCCTTGCCCAGCGTGCCCGTGATGATGTCAACGCGGCCCAGCACGTCGCGGTACTCGTGGGTGCCGCGGCCGGTTTTGCCTAGGAAGCCCATCGAGTGGCACTCGTCTATCATCACCAGGGCGTCGTACTGGTCGGCGAGGTCGCAGATTTTGTCGAGCTGCGCGATGGTGCCGTCCATCGAAAACGAGCCGTCCGTCACGATGATGCGGTGGCGCATACCGGCCGCCACGGCGTCCTGGAGCTGCTTTTCTAGGTCGGCCATGTCGTTGTGGGTGTAGCGGTAGCGCTTGGCCTTGCACAGGCGCACGCCGTCGATGATGCTGGCGTGGTTGAGCGCGTCGCTGATAATGGCATCGCGCTCATCGAACAGCGGCTCAAACACGCCGCCGTTGGCGTCGAAGGCCGCGGCGTAGAGGATGGTATCCTCGGTGCCCAGAAACTCGGCCAGCTTAGCTTCGAGCTGCTTGTGAATATCCTGAGTGCCGCAGATGAAACGCACCGACGACATGCCGTAGCCGTGCGAGTCGATGGTCGCCTTAGCGGCCGCCAGCACCTCGGGGTGCGAGCTGAGGCCGAGGTAGTTGTTGGCGCAGAAGTTGAGCACGTCGCCCGCTTCGTCGGTCTGGATTTCCGCGCCCTGGGGCGAGGTAATGACGCGCTCCTTTTTGTAGAGGCCGGCGTCTTTTATTTCTTGCAGCGTCTGCTGAAGGTCGGCTTGAAGGGTTCCGTACATGGGTAGGTGAGTGTAGTAGCGCAAGCTTGGTAATTCGCGTTCGTCTGGCTGCTCGCTAGTAAACGTGAACTACAAAGTTCGCGCTGCTACGTTTAATTCCTCCTCCCAAAAAACGCCTGCACGCCGGCCCGGCCGCTGGCTATCAGCTGCGCCTTTTGCTCAGCTGAAATCCGCTTCACCTTCGGCCGGAAACCCATGGTATTGATGCTAATGGTGCGCGGCCAGTCGGCGGGCAGAGCGGGGTTGAGGTTTTCGAGGCCGATGGTGTAGAGCGCGCCGATGTAGGACGAAAAATCGTGGATGTCATACGGGGCCAGGGCCTGGCGGCCGGTGGGCAGCGTGTCGAGGGCGATTTGCTCGGCGCGGTCGAGGCGCAAACCCAGGGTTTCGGGGTTGGCGGTGGTGCCGGGCGGCAGGCCGGCGGGCAGAAACTGCGGTTGGTCGAAGATGTGCAGCGGGTAATTGGCCAGCAGGCCGCCATCGACGAGCACCTGCACGGGCTGGCCGGCCTTGGGCCGACCTTGAATAACGTGATTATCCGCATCGAGCAGCACGGCCCGGAAGTAGAGCGGAATACTCATGCTGATGCGCACGGCATCGGCCACGCGCAGGTCGGGGTGGGTTTCGTAGCCAAAAACCTGGGTGCGTTGCAGCGTGAGGTTGGTGCCGGTGGTGTAGAGGTCGCGGTAGTGGCCGGGCTGCGCCAGGGCCAGTTGGTGCAGCTCACCTAGGGTCAGGTTGGGGCGCTGGGTTTGGCGGCCCACCAGCTCGCAGAGGTACTTGGTGAGCTGGTCGCCGCGGTACCAGCCGTACTGACGCAGCAGCCGGCTACCGCCCCCGATGAAGATGAACTGCCCGTCATTGAGCCGCTGCACGGGCGTGCGGTTGATGATGTCGATAATGGCCTCGGGCGCGTAGCCCACCGCCAGCAGCGCCGCCTGAATGGCGCCCGCCGAGGTGCCACCCACCCGCGTGATGTGGGCCAGCACGCCCCGGCTTTCCAGCTCCTGCAATGCCCCGCCGTAGGCAATGCCCCGGATGCCGCCGCCCTTCATAATGAGGTTGCGGTAGGGCGGGTTTTGGGCAGCGGCGGGCACGGAGGTTAGTAAAGCCAGGAGCGGGAGGAGGCGAAGTAAGCGGGCGGGCATAGGCCCTAAATATACTGACGGGCTGCACCGTGGGCCCTGCGAGCCCGCACGCGAATGCCCCCCGGGCAGCTACCTCAGGCAACCCAGCCGCACGCGAACCCGCAGGGTCTGCGGCGCCCGCAAACCTCGCCCCCAAGGTCGGCCGTATCTTTGCGGCCTGCCCTTCCCACCCCCTCCTACCCTCTCATTTTGCTTTTCATGGAAACCTCGCCCAGCGAACCCAGCACCCCCCGAACACCCGGCACCGTTCTCGTCATTGGCGCCTGTGGCCAGCTCGGGCTAGAGCTTACGGCCGCCCTGCGCCAGCGCTATGCCCCCGAGGCCGTAATCGCGGCCGACGTGCGCGCCCCCCACAACCCCGAGGCGCTGGCCAGCGGCCCCTTCGAGCTGCTCGATGTGCTGGACAAAAGCCGCCTCGAAGCCCTGGTGCAGCGGTATCGTCCGGTGCAGATTTACAACCTCGCGGCGCTGCTCTCGGCTACGGCCGAAAAAGACCCCGCCTTTGCCTGGAAGCTGAACATGGATGGCCTGCTGAATGTGCTGAACGTGGCCGTGCAATACCAGGTGCCGCAGGTGTACTGGCCTAGCTCCATCGCGGTGTTCGGCCCCGACACGCCGCGCGAGCATACGCCGCAGGTCACCATCATGAACCCTAACACGGTGTACGGCATCAGCAAGCTGGCCGGCGAGCAGTGGTGCGAGTGGTACCACCGCCACCACGGCCTTGACGTGCGCAGCCTGCGCTACCCCGGCCTCATCGGCTACAAGAGCCTGCCCGGCGGCGGCACCACCGACTACGCCGTGGACATCTACCACAAGGCCGTGGCGGGCGAGAGCTTCGAGTGCTTTCTGAAGGAGGATACGTACCTGCCCATGATGTACATGCCCGACGCCCTCAAAGCTACCCTCGACCTCATGCACGCGCCCGCCGAGCGCATCAAAGTCCGCACTAGCTACAACCTGGGCGCCATGAGCTTCTCGCCGGCCGAAATCGCCGCCAGCATTCAGCGGGAAATGCCTGATTTTCAAATTACCTATAAGCCCGATGGCCGCCAGGCCATCGCCGACTCGTGGCCCGCTAGCATCGACGACTCGGCGGCGCGGGCCGATTGGGGCTGGGCGCCGGAGTACGATTTGCCCAAAATGACGCACGACATGCTGGCGCATCTGCGAGTAGCCGAGCTGGTGTAGGCAGTCGTCGGCCAGTAGCACCAGCGTACCAGGCCCCGGCTGCCCTGCAGCCGGGGCCTGCCTGCGTAATAACCAGCCGTGAAGCTGGTTAGGACCATAAAACCGCCCTGCCAACCCCGTAGCAGCGCACCAGCTGCTACTGCCCACTGCATGGCAGACGCTGTGCTGAGCTCAGCCGCGCGCCTCATGCCGTGCAGATGGCGCCAGCAAACACCAAGGCCACTGGCAGCCGACCAAGTGCTTGCTTGGGGCTTCTTCCACCTCGCCTGCCGGGTCAGCACGCTCGACGCAAGTGGCGCGTCCTGCTAGTAGCCTAAAGCGCTGCCTTATGCTTGCCAAAAAGCCGTGCTATTTAAAGCAAACGGCTGCCTGCCACCCATCCTGGTAATTGAACTCGCTATGTTACGCATAATGTCCGCGCGGGCACCGAATCAGCCAGTTATCACAAGCAGGTTGTCGAGTATAATAGCAGGAAAGGCTGCATAAAATATAATTAATCACAGAAAGTCGTGCTTCCGCAACTTTCGCTAGCACCAGCTCCAACCTCCACTTTTTAGGGTCGGCACTCCGCGCAATTGGATTTGACTGGCAGAAGAACTCAGTTGAAAAGCAGTTTTATTGCAATATTCTAAGTTATTTTTGATATTAAAATGCTAACTAGTAATATTGAGTACAAGCTCATGCCTGAAGTTTTTTATTGAATTAAGACAAATCAAAGCTGTATGTCCCCAACATTATCTACCCAACACGCCGATACCTCAAGCGATTTCTCCTCCAAGCGGATGTTTGACATCTTCTTTGCGCTGGCGGTGACTCTCTGCGTGCTAATCTGGCTGATACCGTTGCTTGCGGTGCTGATTAAACTTGAAAGTAAGGGCCCCATTTTCTTCAAGCAACTGCGTACCGGCAAAGACGGAGTTCCATTCTACTGCTTCAAGTTTCGCAGCATGTACGTCAACACCGACGCCAACCATAAGCAAGCCAGCCGGGGCGATAGCCGCATTACGAAAACTGGTGCTTTCCTGCGGAAGACCAGCCTGGATGAGCTGCCGCAATTCATCAACGTGCTCCTGGGCGACATGTCCGTAGTTGGCCCCCGCCCCCACATGCTGCAGCACACCGATACCTACTCGCGCATCATCACCAACTACATGCTGCGCCACGCCATGCGCCCCGGCATTACGGGCCTGGCGCAGGTAGAAGGCCACCGCGGCGAAACCAAGGAAATAGGGGCCATGGTCAACCGCGTCAACGCCGACATCAACTACATACAAACCTGGTCGCTCCCGCTGGACGTCAAAATTATTGCCCTGACTGCCTACCAGATGGTAAGAGGTAGCGAAAACGCCTTTTAGGCCCATAACAAGCTTGTCCAAAAGGCTTTAGCTATCGCCTGGTTGCTACGGCAGCCGAAAAGGAATTGCATCTCTGCTTCAGAATAGCAGCAGGCCCTCTCATTTTTGTTTCGTTCCGATAAGATATCGGCCTCATAATTGCAATGTCACCAACTCTCCAGCCACTGGCCAGACCGGCGTCCTTGTCGTCTTCCCGAAACGCGACCATTGACCTTGTTCGGACGATAGCCTGCTTGGGGGTTGTCATCATCCACGTCCACTCCTCTACCGCCGCCGCCGAAAGCCTGGGCCTATTTTTCCTGAATTTCTGCGTTCCCTTCTTTTTTGTTACCGCGCTAACCTATTTCGTCAACGGCCTTTCGCCAACTGTCGATGTGCAGCGCACTGTCACGAAGATTCTTAAGAGAATCGGTATTCCCTTCTTAACCTGGTCTTTTGTTTATACGGCGCTTTTACTGGTTAAAAGCATTGTATCAGGTAAACCTTATTCACTAGACCTGGTTCGGATATTTCTCTATGGCGAGAGTGCTGAGCATATGTATTATCTGCCAGAATTACTTGCCATGCAATTGCTGGCGCTGGGCATCTATTTAGTAGCTCACCGCACTAAACTCCTTGCCGGCTTGCTACTCATTGCTATTCCCGTGGCTTACCTGGCTTGGGGGCATTGGCATCAGTATTTTGGCACAACCCCCACCAAATGCGTCATCGTTTACCTCGCCGCTAGCTTTTTAATTGCGCCATTCATCAAAAGCAATACCAAGCACGTATCCTTACTCTTGCTGGGAATAGCCTTGTTTATTTTACCAATAGTAGTCTACGGCTTAGGGATAACTAGCAGCAAGTTTCTAAACGACTACTTATTTTCGCTACCGCTCAGTGGTATTGGCCTCTTGCTCATTGCACTGAATATCTCGGCTATTTCACTGCCTACCTGGACGAAAAGTATTACGACCGCTACGTATGGCATTTACCTCAGCCACGTAATGTTTCTGGAGGCCTTCGAATTCATCTTCGAAAAAACTCATCAAACTATCAACTATGATTTAGTAAATAAATTAGCAGTTGCCTTATTGATATTCGTAGCCTGCGTAGTGTTTATTCTGATTGTCAGAAGGATTTCTTTTCTACGGCCGCTGGTATTGGGAGAAAGCTAGCACGGGCAGCGGGCAGGTACTATTTCCAATCGCCGCCGCCCAACCACTTCCAACGCGCCCCATCCCAGGCACGGAACTACGCCCAACGGATACCGGTGGCAGGCAGCCCAAGCGTGCTACCTCACAAGTTGCCTTTTGGGACCGGGGCTAGCACAGCCGCCACAACGCCGCCTAGCCCCGGCCCGCCACCCAGGTTTGCGCGGGCCTCTACTTACGAGCCGCATACCAGTGCTTGGCTATCCCACCCAGAGCCACTGCCTTATCCTGCTCACGGCTCAGCCATCTATAGTGGCTACCCGCCTGCGCAGCGAATAGCGTCCGGGCAGCAGGTATCAAAGCACCAGCAAAATGCCCTTATGGGCCGCCTTATTGCCGCACTCAATTTTAAGTCTGGGCTTCAGCACGCTGAGCGCTAGTAGGTCGCCGAGCAACAATAAGCCGCCCTCCTACCGATACGAAGTCCGGAAAACATCGGGATTAAACAATAAAAATCTGCACTATAATAAGAGTTAAATCGTCACCCATTACTCCTTAAGGCAGCAGCAGATAATTGGTGCTATCTTAGCGTTTAAATACTGCTTGACTAATAGTCTTTTGCAAAATTACGCAAGCAGCTAGTTATTTAAAGGCTATTTATAATTAAAATAGTCCAATGACGCAAATTTATTGAATATTCATTCAATAATAATCAGACTTAGCTTAGAACAACCCAATTCGAATTCCGAAAAACATGATTAATAAATTATTATGCTTGGCAGTACTCATCCTGCTAAGTTCTTGCGGCTCTACGAGAAACCTAGTTTACTTCAACGATTTACAAAATACGAGTAAGTATACGGAGGAAATTAAAAATAAAGTAGAACCTAAGATTCAGCCGGACGACCAGCTAAGCATCACTGTGAGTAGCTTGAACCCGGAGTCGAATGTCCTTTTCAACAGTGGTGTACTGCCTTCGACCGGTGGGGCTGCTGCGGGCGGCATGGCCACCAGCACCGGCCGGGCCAACGAAGGCTATCTGGTAGATAAAGATGGCTTTATCAATTTCCCGGTTTTGGGCAAGATACAGCTGGCGGGCCTTACCAAAGAGCAGGCAACTACCAAAATGACTGCTGAAATCACGAAAAATATCAAGAATCCGATTGTAAATATCCGGTTTCTTAATTTTCGCATTACGGTTATTGGCGAAGTAAATAAGCCTTCGACGTTTCTCGTTCCTAGCGAGCGAGTTAATATTCTGGAAGCAATCGGGCTGGCAGGCGACCTCACCCCTTACGGCAAACGCGAGAATATTCTGATTATACGCGAGCAGAACGGAGTTCGCACCGCAACCAGAGTTGATTTAGCCAGCAGAGCTATTTTGAACTCCCCTGATTTTTATCTCCAGCAGAATGATGTGGTGTATGTAGAGCCAGCCAAGATTAAGGCGCTCCAGGGTAGTTCCAGCACGTTTTATTTGTCACTGGCGACTGCTTCCGTTTCTATCCTAAGCCTCTTAGTTGTTTTCTTCCGATAGCCTTTATCCGAAGAATTGCTTAAAAGACCTTATATTCATAACCTGCCGCTACACTATGAGTACTTCCGAATTATTTGACGTATCTCCTGAGGAAGCTGAGACTGTTGATATCAAAGCGGCTTTATTAAAATACGCGCGCTACTGGTATTTATTTCTGCTCGGCGTTATTATCTCAGTGGGTATTGCGCACCTATACCTGCGCTACTACGCGGTACCGCAGTACAGGGTATTTAGCACCATGCTTATCAAAGATGATAAAAATGGACAGAGTCTTTCCAACGTTGAGGCACTGAGCGATTTACCTTCCTTCAAGTCTAACCAGAGCATTGATAACGAAATTGAGGTTCTGAAGTCGAAAGGCTTGATGGAGCGCGTAGTAAGCGAGCTGGATTTATCAATTGCTTATTTTGTTAAAGGGCGCGTAAAGGACGTTGAGGTATATGGCACCTATTTGCCTCTCAAAGTTGTGTCTACCAAAATGGACTCTACCAGCGTAGGGCAGTCCTTCACGATAACTCCGAAAGCCGACAGCCTATTCGATTTGACGGAGGCAAATGGAAAAACTACTAGCCATAAGTTTGGCCAGCAGATTACGATGCCGTATGGCTCGTTTTCGGTGATAGTGATTCCGGGTAAAACCGTCAGCAATAACACGTTTGTTGTTCAAATCCGGGATGCCAAGCAGGTGGCGGGCTATTACAATGGGGCCGTCGCTATCCAGCTGGTTAATAAGAACACCAGCGTGCTCAGCATCAGCCTGACGGACCCGATTCCGGAGCGGGCCCGCAGCATTATCAATAAGCTGATGGAGGTGTACAACCGCGAGGCGGTGGAGGATAAGAGCACCATGGCGGCTAATACCCTGAAGTTTCTGGACGAGCGCATCGGCTACCTCACCAACGACATCGTGAAGGTTGAGCGGGGCGTAGAGCAATACAAAAGCGGCCGCAGCATTACGGACATCGCTACGCAAGCCACCGATTATACCGCGCAAGCAAGCACTTACACCAAGCAGTCGTCTGAGCTAGCCATTCAGCTTAGCGTGCTCGAATCAATTGAGCGCTACCTGCGCCAGCCAAACAGCGAGTATTCGACGGTGCCGAGCAGCCTCGATATCAAGGATGGCACGCTGATTAGCTTAATCAACAGCTTCAACGCGTTGCAACTGCAGCGCGAGCGGATGCTGCGCACGATTCAGCCCAATAGCATTTTGATGCAGAATGCTAACCAAGAGATAGTTAACCTGAAAGATAAAATTCTGGAGAGCCTTCAGAACATCAAAACCGGCCTCCAAATCACGCGCAATCAGCTACAAAGCAATTCCGGGCAGTTTCAATCGAAGATTCGGCAGGTGCCGCAGCAGGAGCGGGAGCTGGCCAACATCAGCCGCCAGCAGGAAATCAAGCGCAACGTGTATGCCTACCTGCTCCAAAAGCGCGAGGAAACCTCACTGGCGCTGGCGGCTACCGTTTCGGCGGCGCGAGTGCTCGACTCCGCTATGGGTGGCGACTTCCCCATCAGCCCCAACCGCCAGGCTACCTACCTGATGGCACTGCTTTTTGGCCTGAGCCTACCGGCCCTGTGCATCTACGGCCTGGGCTTGCTCAACAACAAGGTGCAGACGCAGCAGGACGTAACGTCTATCACGGGCGCCCCCATCATCGGTGAGATTGTGCACGCCAAGGAGAAGGACAAAATCGTCGTTACGAAAGGCAACCGCAGCCCGGTTACGGAAATATTCCGCCTAGTTCGGGCGAATCTGAATTTCGTGATTGGCGACAAAGAGAACGTCGTGCTCATGGTAACATCCAGCATGAGCGGGGAAGGTAAAACGTTCTTTAGCATCAACTTCGCGGCTAGCCTGGCCCTGACATCCAAGCGGGTGGTCTTGGTTGACCTGGACCTGCGCGCCGCCAAGGTAGCGTCGTACATGGAAATACCTGAGTTGCCGGGCGTCAGCGATTACCTCACGGAAGATGGCCTGACCCTGGACGACATCATTAAAACGTCGGACAAGGCCCCCAACCTCTCCGTTATTACGGCGGGTTTTTTGCCTAGCAGCCCCGCCGAGTTGCTGATGACGCCCAAGTTTTCGCACTTCATTCAGGAGCTCAAGCGCAGCTTCGACTACATCATCCTGGATACCTCGCCCGTGGGCCTGGTCGCCGAAGCGCTCACGCTGAATCGCCTCGTCGATTACACCATTTACGTGGTGCGCTACAACTTCACCTTCAAATCGCAGCTCAACATCATTCGCAATGCCAGCCGGCAGAAATCACTGAAGAACCTCATGATTGTGATGAATGACGCCAAGCAGCAGAACGGCCAAAACTACGGCTACGGCTATGGCTACGGCTACGCGCAAGACAGCAAAGTGCGTGCGTAATAGCCTGCCAACCAGCCCACTGTTTCAGCGGCTTATTTACGTATGAAAGCATTAACCAAGCGGATAACGAGCCACGCGAGCTACAGCCGGGCCGTCGAGTGGGGCAAGCTGATTTCCATTACCGGGTCGGCCCAGATTGCCATTCAGGCCCTGAGCTTGCTCAGCGGGATTTTTGTTATTCGCCTGCTGCCCACCAAGGAGTACGCGCTCTACACCCTGGCCAACACCATGCTCGGGACCATCACGGTTATCGCCGACGGGGGCATTGCTACCGGCGTGATGACCCTCGGCGGCAAAGTGTGGCAGAGTGAAGACCAGCTCGGGGCCGTTATCGCCACCGGTCTCGATTTGCGCAAGCGCTTTGCGGCCGTAGTGCTGCTGTTTGCGGTGCCGGTGCTGCTGTATCTGCTGTATCACCACAGCCAAAACTGGCTGCTTTCGGGCCTCATCGTCGCGTCCCTGATTCCGGCCTTTTTCTCGGCACTGTCGGGCACCTTGCTCGAAATCGCCCCCCGGCTGCACCAGGATATCAAATCGCTGCAAAAAATAGAGGTGGGCGCCAGCGTGGGCCGCTTGCTGCTCATGGTGGCCACGCTCTTCTTCTTCCCTTTCGCGTCTATCGCCATCCTCAGCGCCGGCCTGCCCCAAATCCTGGCCAACCGGCAACTGCGCAAGATGTCTGCTGCCTACGCCAGCTGGTCGCAGCCGCCGGTAGCGGCCATCCAGAAAGAAATTCTGCCCATTGTAAAGCGCGTGCTGCCCGGCGCTTTGTACTACTGTGTATCCGGCCAGATTACCATCTGGCTGATTTCCTTTTATGGCTCGACCGAATCCGTAGCGCAAGTAGGCGCGCTGGGGCGGCTGACCATGATACTCAACGTGTTCAGCACTGTTTGCTCTACGCTGGTAATTCCGCGCTTCGCCCGCTTGCCCTTCGACAAGAAACTGGTTTTTACCCGGTTTATGCAGGTACAGTTCCTGATATTCGTCGTGACTGGCGTTATCATCAGCTTTATCACGGTATTTCCGTCGCTGGCCCTGCAACTGCTCGGTAAGAACTACGCCAACCTCACGACCGAAGTCATTCTAATGACCATCAGCAGCTGCGTGAGTATGGCCGGCGGCATTACGTATTCGATGTCGGTAGCGCGGGGCTGGATTCTGCCGCCCATTCTGCACATTGGGGTTAATATCTTGGCCCAAGTAGTCCTACTCTTTTTCCTTGACTTATCCAAGGTCAAGAATATCATTATGTTTTCAATTGCCAATTCCGGTATTGCGTATTTTATGATACTGGTTTATTTTATCGTTAGCGTTTCTAATCGTAAATCATAGGGTAATTCTATGCAAAAGCAGCCTTACTTTGCCTTACTACGCCATTCAGTCCGCACGTTTATTTCTTCGGCTAGGCGCTCTTATCTTAAACTAGCAGGCCTCGAAGTAAAAGCGGGCGGCAGCCTCGGCAAAATCAGCTGTAAGTGGCCTAAGAATGTCAAGATTGGTGCCGAATGCGTCATTGAAGACCGGGTGCGCTTTCACATTGCCAGCCCTTTTTCTGCCGACAATTATATCCGCCTGGGCGACCGGGTTTTTATTGGCGAGTGTAGCCAGCTGAACTGCGTAACCAGCATCACGATTGGCAACGACACGATGATTGCCGCCAACACGACCATCGTCGACGTAAGCCACGAGGTTAACCCGGCGATGCCCATCAATAAGCAGCCAACTTTCGGCAAAGAGATTATCATCGGCAACGATGTCTGGATTGGGGCCGGGGCTATCATCCTCAAAGGCGTTACCATCGGCGACGGCAGCGTCATCGGCGCGGGCTCACTGGTGAACAAATCGGTGCCGCCCTACCAGATGTGGGCCGGCTCGCCCGCGCGCTTCATTCGTAACCGGGATTAGTCGCGCTGCCATGAATACGAGTGTCTGT
>Ga0182232_1000175_pt1 | contig 18996 bp, 14 predicted proteins | sample G6R1MG_30_FD_155484 | JGI IMG/M metagenome (GOLD analysis project Ga0182232, IMG submission 155484) | Phyllosphere microbial comminities from miscanthus, Michigan, USA - G6R3_NF_07NOV2016_LD2 MG | ecosystem: Host-associated > Plants > Phyllosphere > Phylloplane/Leaf | place: USA: Michigan... | reverse complement strand
GGAGGCGTGGAGTACTTCTATCAGGTGCGCTACCGCGACTATGTTCGCGCCAAAGAGCTAATCGGCAGTAATCCAACTATTTATACTTCAGCTCGACTGGCGGCGGCATCCGCTAATCCTATCGAAGAGTTTGGCTACGCCAGTAGAGAGATAACGACTACCCGCATCGAAAACGGCATCGTCTTCTACCGCCGCAACCGCGACCTCTACATTCTGGTCTTCATGGCGGGCTATGGCCTGCAAATCCTGGATGCGGTAGTGGATGCCCACCTGCGCGATTTCGATGTGGGCAAGGATATTAGTTTGCACTGGCAGCCGGCGCTACTGCCGGTGCCCGGCCAGGTGCTGCCCGGCGTGGGGGCTACCGTAGCTTTGCGGGTGAAGTAAGAATAACGGTTACGTCCGTCATGCTTCGACTCCGCTGCGCTGCGCTCAGCATGACGGACGTAGTTACCAGACAATCACCATGAGAATCATCCTTATCGGCTACGGCAAGATGGGCCGCACCCTGGCCGAGCTGGCCCCGGCCCACGGCCACGAGGTAGTCGGCATTATCGACCAACACGCCTCGGCGCAACGCATCGAAGACTTTACGCCCGCCACGGCCGACGTAGCCATTGAGTTTACGCACCCCGAGTCGGCGTTTGATAACGTGGCGGCCTGCCTGCGGCAGGGCCTGCCGGTGGTGTGCGGCAGCACGGGCTGGCTGCACCACTTCGACGAGGCCAAAGCGCTGTGCGCGGAAACGGGCGGGGCGCTGTTTTATGCCTCCAATTTCAGCGTGGGCGTCAACCTGTTTTTTCATTTCAACGAGTACATCGCGGCCAAGATGCACGAGTTTCGGGCGGGCTACGACGTGCAGGTCACTGAAATTCACCACGTTCATAAAGTAGACCAGCCCAGCGGCACGGCCCTCACGGCGGCGCAGGGCATCCTGGCGCACTTCCCCGAAAAAACCACCTGGCGCAACGCGCCCGCCCAAAGCCCCAACGAGCTGGCGGTGCTGAGCGAGCGGCGCGGCGAGGTAGTGGGCACCCACGAGGTGCGCTACGTGTCGGCCGCCGACACCATCGAGTTGCGCCACGAGGCGCACTCGCGCGCGGGCTTTGCGGCCGGGGCGCTGCTGGCAGCGGGCTGGCTGCCGGGCCGGCAGGGGGTGTTTGGGATGAATGATTTGCTGGGGCTGTAAGGGCTAAAGCGCCTGTCACTGCGAGCGCAGCGAAGCAATCGCACCTGTTGAGTTGCGCCGCCTGGGTGCCGTGCGGGTGCGATTGCTTTGCTGCGCTCGCAATGACAGGCTACACTGTTGTTTCTTTGCCAGATAATTTACTGGCCAGCCCTGCCTGGCACTCTGTTTCATGCTCTTTCGCAAAAACGACCCTTCTGCCCCGCCCGCCCCGCCCAAGAGCAAATCGCGCGAGTGGACCGACTCGCTGGTGTTTGCCATCGTGGCGGCCACGCTCATCCGCTGGGCCACGTTTGAGGCGTACACCATTCCGTCGCCCAGCATGGAAAACTCGCTGCTGGTGGGCGATTATCTGTTTGTGAGCAAGTTGCACTACGGGCCGATTACGCCCCAAACGCCCTTGCAGGTGCCGCTCACGCACCAGACCATCCCGATTCTTAATATCAAGAGCTACTCCGACGCCATTCAGCTGCCCACGTATCGCTTTCCGGGCTTTAGCTCCATCAAGCGCAACGACGTGGTGGTGTTTCACGTGCCGCACGAGACGCAGTACCCAGCCGACCTGCGCACCAACTACATCAAGCGCTGCATCGCGGTGGCCGGCGACACACTGGAAATCCGCAAGGGCCAGGTGTTTTTGAACGGCCAGCCGGGCGCGGTGGCCGGGCAGCCCGAGACTACCTACTTTATGCAGGTAGACTCGCCCGACGATGCCGTGCGCCAGGATTTGCACGACCACGGCATCGTGGAGTATAACCTGCCCGACGGCTCGCCCTCGCTCGATGGCGTGCCCAGCATGGTATCGGTGCCCGGCGACTCGGCCAATGCCAAGCCCCGCGCCGGCTACGTGTTCAGCTGCACCTTGCCTACCTACGAGTACCTGCGCAAGCAGCCGTACTGCAAAAGCATTGAAGTGTACGGCGGCCAAAGCAGCCAGCTGTTTCCCGACATGGCCGACTTCCGGGTGAACATGGAGGCCATGAGCGCCAAGCAGCGCGGCTGGAACCTCGACAACTACGGCCCGCTGCCGGTGCCCAAAAAGGGCCAAACGATAGCCCTGACGCCCGACAACTCGGCGATTTACTACAAAATCGTGAGCCAGTACGAGCACAACCAGAACATGACCTGGGACAACAAAACCGGCACGATACTGCAAGACGGCAAGCCGCTGACCAGCTACACGCTCAAGCAGAACTACTACTTCATGATGGGCGATAACCGCCACAACTCGGAGGATTCGCGCTTTTGGGGCTTCGTGCCCGAAGACCACATCGTGGGCAAAGCCACGCTCATCTGGCTGTCCATCGACCCGTACGCCAACTTCTGGCACAAGGTGCGCTGGGGCCGGTTGTTTCACACGATTGACTAAGGTTGGGCGGACTTTGTAGTCCGCCAGCAGCCCAACGGCGGACTACAAAGTCCGCCCAACAAACAAGGCCCCGCCGATGGAATCTTCCGCGGCGGGGCCTTGTTTATGCGGTTGGTATCTAGTAGCTTGCGGCTACATAGTTTTCGCCTACCGTATATGGACCAAAAAGTGCTTGTACTAAATGGCGACTACACCGCCATTACCTTATGCAGCGTACAGAAAGCCTTCGTGCTTTTATTTCTGGATAAAGCCGAAATGGTGGCTAAGTCGGAGAATGGCGTGATGCGAACCATTTCGCAGGCGTTTCCCAAACCCAGCATCATCCGCCTGGCGCGCTATGTGCGCGTGCCCTACAAGGGCATTGCCCTCAGCCGCCACAACATCTTTAAGCGCGACCAGGGCGAGTGCCAGTACTGCGGCTCGACCAAAAACCTGACCCTCGACCACGTAATGCCCCGCTCGCGCGGCGGCGACTCGGGCTGGACCAACCTCGTGGCCGCCTGCTCGCGCTGCAACCACGCCAAAGGCCAGCGCACGCCCTCGGAGGCCGGGATGCCCCTGCGCACGCAGCCCAAGAAGCCCAGCCTCACGAGCTTCTTGAAGCTCTCGGCCGGCTCGCTCGACCAGACGTGGCACGCTTACTTAGGTTGAATCTAGATTAACAAAAAAAACGCCCCGCTGACCAGCGGGGCGTTTTTTTGTTGGCAGTTGCGCGGACTTTGTAGTCCGCGTTTGGCTGCACGCTCACGCATGCGGACTGCAAAGTCCGCACAGCGTTACTCGTTTTCGTTGCGGATGGGCTGCGCCTCGATTTCATCGCTGTCAAAATCCTCCTGCACGGCCTGGCCGTTCACGAAGGTCAGAATGTCGCGGTTCAGGCGGTCTTTGGCGGTTACGTTGAGGCCGTGGGGCTCACCGTCGTACACGACCAGCGTGGCGTTGGGCACGTGTTTTACGGCCTGCTCGGCGCTGTTGGCCAGGGGCACGGTTTCGTCGGAGCTGCCGTGGATGAAGAGCGTCGGCACCTTGATGGCGGCCAAATCGGCGCGGAAGTCGGTTTCGCTCCAGGCTTTCACGCAGGCCGTGGTAGCGCGGGGCGAGGCCATGAGGGCCATGTTTTGGCTCCAGTCGAGGGTGGCCTGGCTCACGGGGCGGCTCATGAGGCCCACGCCGTAAAACTTCTTACCAAACCCGGCCAGGAAGTCGGGGCGGTCTTTGCCAAGATTCTCGATGATGTCGTCGAAGGTCGATTTATCGACGCCGTCGGGGTTGTCGTCGGTTTTGAGCAAGTAGGGCGTTACGGCGCTCACGAAGATGGCGCGGGCCACGCGAGCGCCGTTGTAGCGGCTCAGGTAGCGGGCTACTTCGCCGCCGCCCATCGAGAAGCCCACCAGGGTCACGTTTTGCAAGTCGAGCTCAGTGAGCACAGCGTTGAGGTCGTCGGCCAAGGTATCGTAGTCGTAACCGTCCCAGGGCTTGGACGAGTGACCAAAGCCGCGGCGGTCGTAGGCTACCACGCGCTTGCCGTGCAGGGGCAGCTCGGCCAGCTGGTACTCCCAGGAGGCAGCGGCCAGCGGCCAGCCGTGGATGAGCACGATGGGGTCGCCTTGCCCGTAGTCGCAATAGTGCAGCTCAATGTCTTTGCCTTGGGCATCCTGGCCCACTTTGATGAGGTTCATGGGAAAAAGAAAAGTTGGACTGAAGAAAATCTGTTCATTTTACGCGGGCGTGAATGGAAGGATTTAGGAAGCCAAAATTTTATAACCCCTCGCTTAGCGAATTAACTTTCAAGTAATAAAAGCGCGGCTTTCCGCTATAATTCGGTGGTCAAGGCGCTGTTGCCGTCCTTTGCCTCATGAAACGCCCTTCGTGTGCCGCTGCGCTTTTGCTCGGCTTAGCCGCCTGCCACAGCCAAACCAGCCAGCCGGCCGCCACCGAGGCGGGCAGCGCACCCACCGCTACCCCGCCCGCCGCGCCCCCCGTGGCCGACTCGCCGGGCGCAGCTTACCGTGTGTACCGGGGCCTGCTGGCGGGCCAAACGGATAGCATCACGCTGCACCTCGTGACGGCCCCGCAGCCGCGCTACGACACCCACGGCCCCAGCAGCCAGGGCAGCTACTACGGCGCCGACGGCCACCCCTACCAGCTCGGCAGCCAGCCCAGCGCCGCTGATAGCCTGGTACTCAACGACTACAGCCCCGAGCACGGCGCCGGCCCCACCGGGCAGGCCCCCACCTGGCGACTGCGCCGGCTGCCCGATGGCTCGCTGGCGGGCACCGTGGGCACGCAGGCCGTGCGGCTGCGGCCGGCCGCGCCGGCCGGGGGCGTCGGCTTCGCGGTGCGCTGCTTCACCGACTCGCTGGCCGCGTACCCCACGGAGCCGGCTACTTCGCCCAAGGCCCGCATCTACGTGCAGGCGCTGGTGCCCACGGGCGGCCCGGCTGCCGTGCGCCAAACGCTACAAGCCAGCCTCTTGCGCGACCTGCGCGGCGATACGCTCGACAGCGCGCCGGTGGTGGCGCTAGACAAGCTGTTTGGGCAGCAGCGCGACACGCTTTTCACCGGCTACCGCGATGAGGTGGCGCTGATGGTGAAAGACACGCCCGCCGACGAGCGCCCTTCGGCCATGCTCAACTACGAAGAGCAGACCTCCACCCAAGTGCTGTACCAGGCAGGTAATTTGCTGAGCCTGGGCTTTTTCACGTACTCGTACTCGGGCGGCGCGCACGGCATGAATACTACCACCGGGGCCAGCTACGACCTGCGCACCGGCCGCCGCCTGCGCTACGACGATATTTTCCGGCCCGAAGCCCAGGCGCAGCTGCCCGCGCTGCTGGCCCAGGCCGTGCGCCCGCTCGTAGACCTCAAGCCCGGCGAGCCGCTCAACAAAGCCTTATTTGTAAAGCAAATGCCCGTAACCCGCAACGTCTTTCTGACGGCGGGCGGCGTCGAATTCATCTACCAGCCCTACGAGATTGCCTCCTACGCCCAGGGCGAGGTGCGGGTGTTTTTGCCGCTGGCCCAGGTGCGAACGCTGCTGCGCGAAGGCCTGCCGCTGACCAGCTACGCGGTTGCCAAGCGCTAACTAACTTATCGCAAGCATCATGATTGACAACACCCGCTTCACCGAAGCCATTCGCCTCTTCGACGCGGCCAACGCCGAAGACCCCAACTTAGAGCCCGGCCCCGACGGCCAGCCCGTGCCCAAAGAGCTGCTTTATGCCCAGCGCATGAGCGCCTGCCTGGCCCGCGTGGCCCCCGACGCGCCCGAGGCGGTGCAGCTCGCCGCTCGCGCCCAGCACATCCGGCGTTGGGCTATTCCGCGCAGCGACTTCCCCCTGACGCGGCCCGGCTACCACCAGTGGCGCAACACGCTCAAAAAGTACCACGCCGAGCTGGCCGGCCAGCTTATGCAGCAGGCCGGCTACGAGCCAGCGCCGACAGCGCGGGTGCAGCAGCTCTTGCAAAAGCAGCGCCTTCAGGACGACCCCGAGGTACAGTTGCTCGAAGACGTGATTTGCCTGGTGTTTCTGGAGTATTATTTCCTGCCTTTTGCGGCCCAGCACCCCGAAGAAAAGGTGATTGAAATCGTGCAAAAAACCTGGCCTAAAATGACCGGGCGCGGCCACGCGCTGGCTTTACAGCTGCCCTTTTCGCCCGAGGCGCGGGCGCTGGTGAGCAAAGCCCTGGGCTAATGCTGGCTTGCTGAATCATAAATAAAGAACGGCCGTGATGCTGAGCTGCGCTCAGCATCACGGCCGTGGTTACGCACGGATTTACTCAGCCAGCTTATACTTTATTTAGCCGGGGCTTTTTTGGCAGCTTCGGCGATGAAGTCGGCTACTTTCTGGGGCTGCGCGAGCATTGGCACGTGGCTGGCTTGCAGGGTGAGCGTGGTGGCTTTGATTTTTTTAGCCATGGCCTGCTCCAGGGCGGGGCTAATCATGTGGTCGTTGGCGGCCACGATGTACCAGGAGGGCTTGGTTTGCCAGGCCACGGTAGCCATTTTTTCGCCGAAGGCGGCCGCCGCTACCGGCTGCTGGGTGGCGATTATCACCTTGCGCTCGGTGGGCGTCAGGTCCTGGGCAAAGTCTTCGTTGATGCCCTGGGGCGTCATGCTCAGGAAGCCGGCGTCGGCCTTAATCTTTTTGAGGCCAGGCGTGGGCGCGTCTTTAGTAAGCTCGCCGAGGCTCTGGTTGGGGTCAGGCGCGGCGGCGGCCACGTACACGAGGCCCGCTACTTTGGGGTCGGTGCCGGCGTCGGAAATAACCATGCCGCCCCACGAGTGGCCCACGAGCAGCACGGGGCCGTCTTGCTGGGCCAGGGCGCGCTTAGTGGCGGCCACGTCGTCGGCGAGTGAGGTGAGCGGGTTTTGCACGGCCGTCACGTGGTAGCCTTTGGCTTCGAGCAGCGGGATAACCTTGGCCCAACTAGAGCCGTCGGCGAAAGCGCCGTGCACGAACACGATGTTTTTGACGCCCTGCGGTGCCGCCTGGGCAGCCGCCTGGTAGGGCGAAGCGAAAGCCAGCGCGAGGCCAGCCAAGGCGCCGAGAAAGGCGCGGTTGCGGGTTAACATAGCGGATAGTAACTGAGCCGGCCGGCGGAGCTGGGGAGCAAACCGGGACCAGCGGTGAAGGATGAAACAAAGGTCCGGCCGCGCTTACGGTCAACTTTTCACCTAGGTTAAAAAGCGTCGGCAAACCTTCGCCGGGCATTGGCGGTACTTGGGCGGGCGGGCGCAGTAGCCGGCCGTTGCCTTATGTCCCTTGCTTCTACTCCGGCGCCGCAGGCGCTGCTGGCGCAGCACCTACGCGCCTTTGCCGACCTTTCGGCCGCCGATATTGCCCTGGCCGCAGGCGCCTGGACGCCCCGCCACCTCGCCAGAAACGAGCTGTTCAACTTCCGCAATTCGGTGTGTCGGCACGTGGGCTTTATCGTGCGCGGCCTGTTTCGGGTGTACTACGTGGACCCCACCACGGCTGCGGAGCACGACATTTTTTTCGTGCCCGAGCACACGTTTTTGACTTCTCTCAAGAGCCTGCTCACTCAAGAGGCGTGCCCCTACTACATTGCGGCGCTCGAAGATGCCGAGCTGCTGGTTATCAGCGTCGAGCACTTGCATCACCTCTACGCGCAGTCGCACGGCTGGGAGCGATTTGGGCGGCGGCTGGCCGAGCAGTACCTCGTGGCGCAGCAGGCCAAGGCCGAATCGCTGCTTTTCCAAAGTGCCGAGCAGCGCTACCTGGGGCTACTGGCGCAGTTTCCGGGCATTACCAATCGCATTTCGCTCGGGCACATCGCTTCGTACCTGGGCATCAAAGGCCCGTCGCTGAGCCGCATTCGGGCGCAGCTAGGAGCCAAGTAGCCCCTACTTACAGTCCACGCTACAGCTTAGCCCAGCCCCACCACGTCGCCAATAAAAATGATGGCGGGATACGTGATACTGGCCGCTTTCACCAGCGCGGGCAGGTCGGCTACCGCGCCGCGCACTACTTTGCGGTGCGGCAGCGAGGCGTGCATGACTACGGCGGCGGGCGTGTCGCCGCGGCCTTCCTCGGCGTAGGTAGCCACTATTTCAGGCAGCTTTTTCATGCCCATGTAAATGACGACCGTAGAATTGCTTTGCATGGCCAGGCGCAGGTCGGCCGAAAGCGAGCCGTCTTTTTTGGTGCCCGTGAGCACCCAAAAACCCTCGCTTACCACGCGGTGCGTGAGTGGAATATCCTCGAAGCCAACGGCCTGCATACTCGAAATACCCGGCACGTAGTGCGCCGCGATGCCGTGGCTGCGCGCAAAGAGCATTTCCTCAAAGCCCCGCCCAAAAATGAACGGGTCGCCGCCTTTCAGGCGAATCACGCGGCCGTGGCTCCGGGCTTTTTCTAGGATGAGGGCATGGATGGTTTCCTGGGGCGTGTACTCGCCGTAGGGTTTTTTGCCCACGTAAATGCACTCGCAGGCGGTCGGCGCCAGGGCCAGCAGCTCCTGGTTGGCGAGGTTGTCGTAGAGAATGACATCGGCTGTTTGCAGAATGCGGTGCGCTTTCAGCGTCAGCAGTTCGGGGTCGCCGGGGCCAGCGCCCACTACATACAGTTCGGGAAGAATACTTGAGCGGGCCATAACTAACCAAGGGGTAACAAGCGCAGCGCGAATAACGCCCTCAGCACCCAAAAAGGCCGCAGGGCACTACCTATTATATTTTAGGGCATTTTTGATAAAATTATATTATTTTTATTGGCTACCCCGTCTAAATGATAGCACTTATTGTTTAAGTTTGCCACATAAGCAATAAGTCACTTTATAAAATGCAGTCATTTTAAAAATAACTGTATTTCCAGTAAGCTCGCTCTACCCCTCTCCCACCCCTCGATTTTGCCACTTTACTTTTTACTTATACCTAATTGGTTAGTATGGCACCGCAGGGAACTCCTACCGTCGTCGTGGTCGGCAACGGCATGGTCGGCTACAAGTTTTGCGAGAAGCTCCTCGCCAAGTCGACCGCTTTTAACCTCGTAGTTTTTGGCGAAGAGCCCCGCGTGGCCTACGACCGCGTGCACCTGAGCGAGTATTTTGGGGGCAAAACCGCCGATGACCTGCTGATGGCCCCCACGCAGTGGTACCACGACCACGGCATCGTGCTGCACCTCGGCGACGCGGTGCGGGAAATCGACCGGGCCAGCCAAACCGTGCACGCCCGCAGCGGCCTCGTGCAGCCCTACGACTACCTAGTGCTGGCCACCGGCTCGTCGGCCTTCGTGCCTGATATTCCGGGTGTTGAGAAGAAAGGCGTGCTGGTGTACCGCACCATCGAAGACCTCGACGAAATAAAAGCCTACGCCGCCACCGCTCGCAGCGGGGCCGTGCTGGGCGGCGGCCTTTTGGGCCTCGAAGCCGCCAAAGCTCTACTCGACCTGGGCGTGGCCGACGCCCACGTGGTAGAATTTGCCCCGCGCCTGATGCCCCGGCAGATAGACGCGGCCGGCAGCGCCATGCTGCAAAGCAAGCTCGAAGCGCTGGGCCTGAAAATCCACTTGAGCAAAGCCACGTCGGGCATCGTGGGCGACGGCAAAATTGAGAGCCTGCATTTTGGCGATGGCTCGGTGCTGGACGTGGATATGCTGGTGATTTCGGCCGGCATCCGGCCCCGCGACGAACTCGCCAAACTGGCCGGCCTGGAGGTGGGCCTGCGCGGCGGCATCGTGGTGAGCGACGAAATGCAGACCTCCGACCCACGCATTTTTGCCATCGGCGAGTGCGCCCTGCACGGCGGCATGATATACGGGCTGGTGGCGCCCGGCTACGACATGGCCGAGGTGGTAGTCAGCCAGTTGCTGCGCGGCGCGCGGGTCTTCACGGGCTACGACATGAGCAGCAAGCTCAAGCTGATTGGGGTGGACGTGGCCAGCTTCGGCGACCCCTTCATCGCGGAGCCGCACAGCCGCAGCATCGTCTTTGAAGACGCGCACAGCGGTGTCTACAAGCGCATTAATATCAGCCCCGACGGCAAGCAGCTGCTGGGCGGCGTACTCATCGGCGACGCAGAAGCCTACAATATGCTGCTGCAAACCGTGAACAACAAGCTCGTGCTGCCGCCGCACCCCGAAGACCTGATTTTGGGTGCTCGCGGTGGCGAAGCCGACGGCGGCGCGGGCGTACTGAGTTTGCCCGACGAGGCGCTCGTGTGCTCGTGCGAGGCCGTGACCAAGGGCATGATTTGTGACGCCGTGACCACCCAAAACGCGACCACCGTGGACGCGATGAAGAAGTGCAACAAGGCCGGCACCGGCTGCGGCGGCTGCGTACCGATGGTGAAGGACCTCATCAACGGCACGCTCACGGCGCAGGGCGCCTACATCAAAAACGTGCTATGCGAGCACTTCGACTACTCGCGGCAGGAGCTGATTGACCTGCTGCGCATCAACGACATCCGCAGCTACGGCGCGGCGCTCGACCGCTTTGGCGCGGGCGATGGCTGCGAGGTGTGCAAGCCGGCAGTAGCCAGCATTTTGTCGGGCCTCTGGAATGAGTTGATTGTCAAGCAAAACGTTATTCAGGACACCAACGACCGCTATTTGGCCAATATCCAGAAAGGCGGCAGCTACTCGGTGATGCCGCGCATGGCGGGAGGCGAGGTGTCGCCGCAGCAGCTCATGGCCATCGGCCGCATTGCGGAGAAGTACAGCCTCTACACCAAGATTACGGGCGGGCAGCGCATCGATATGTTTGGAGCGCACGTGAGCGACCTGCCCGATATCTGGGAAGAGCTTATCAACGAGGGCTTTGAGAGCGGGCACGCCTACGGCAAAAGCCTGCGCACCGTAAAAAGCTGCGTGGGCAGCACCTGGTGCCGTTTTGGGCTGCACGACAGCGTGAGCTTTGCCATCGAAATCGAGAACCGCTACAAAGGCATTCGCTCGCCCCACAAAATGAAGAGCGGCGTGAGCGGCTGCGTGCGCGAGTGCGCCGAGGCCCAGGCCAAAGATTTCGGCGTTATCGCCACCGAAAAAGGCTGGAACCTCTACGTGTGCGGCAACGGCGGCGCCAAGCCCCAGCATGCCCAGCTTTTGGCTGCCGACATTGATAAAGAGACGCTTACCAAGTACCTCGACCGGTTTATCATGTTCTACATCAAAACCGCCGACCCGCTGATGCGCACCGCCACCTGGCTCAATAAGATGGACGGCGGCTTGGCGTACCTCAAGAACGTGATTATCAACGACAGCATCGGCATCTGCGCCGACCTGGAGGCCGAAATCGAGCTGCTCATCAAAAACTACCACTGCGAGTGGAAGGAAGTGGTCGAAAACCCCGAGCTGCGCAAGCAATTCACGCACTTCGTGAACGCGCCCAAGGTGAAAGACCCGACCATGGAATTTGCCGAAATGCGCGGGCAAAAGATGTCGAAGGCGTGGTAGGGCGTGCACCTCACCCCCTACCCCCCTCTCCAAAAAAGAGGGGGTACTAGCCATAGTTCTAATTATAGAAGCTAAGACTAAAGCTAAAAACTAGTCCCCCTCTTTTTTGGAGAGGGGGCTAGGGGGTGAGGTTCACGCCCGGCGAGCACCCTCCCAAGTACAACTAACAATCAACACCTTATGCAAACCGCACTAGCAGTTACCTGGCTTCCCGTGTGCGCCACTGCCGACGTACCCGCCGACGGCGGGGCCTGCGCCCTGGTCGAGGGCGAGCAGGTCGCCATCTTCAACTTTGCCCGGCGCGGCGAGTGGTACGCCACCCAAAACCTGTGCCCCCACAAGCAGCAGATGATACTGGCGCGGGGCATGATAGGCAGCACCGGCGCGGCCTGCGAGCCCAAAGTGGCGTGCCCGTTTCACAAGCGCACGTTTTCGCTGCTCACCGGCGAATGCCTCAATGGCGATGAGTGCGCCATCCAGACTTACCCCATCAAGGTCGAAAACGAGGTCGTGTACATCGGCTGGGCGTAGCGCGGACTTATTAGTTAGCGGTGGAGGCAGAATCATTTGCGGACTAGAAGTCCGCGCTATCCATACATCTTCTTAATCATTAACCAGATGCAAAACGCTTTACCCCACCAGCAGCCTTTGCCGCAGCTCAACGTCTTGTCGGGCAAGGGCGTGCAGATGCGCACGTTTCACCTCACTTGGCTCACGTTTTTCTTCTGCTTTTTTGGCTGGTTTGGCATTGCGCCGCTGATGCCGCTGGTGCGCGAGCAGCTGCACCTCGATAAGAGCCAGGTGGGCAACATCGTGATTGCGTCGGTTTCGGCCACTATTTTGGCCCGCCTGCTCATGGGCAAACTCTGCGATACTATCGGGCCGCGGCTGGCTTATACCTCGCTGCTGGTGGTGGGCGCGGTGCCGGTGCTGCTTATTGGCCTGAGCCACAGCTACGAAAGCTTTCTGCTGTTTCGCTTCGCCATTGGCATCATTGGGGCGTCGTTCGTCATTACCCAGTTCCATACCTCCATGATGTTTGCGCCCAACATCGTGGGCACCGCCAATGCCGTGGCCGGCGGCTGGGGCAACCTCGGCGGCGGCATCGCCAACATGGTGATGCCCTTGGTAGCAGCCACTTTCGTGAGCCTGGGCTACGTAGACAAGGCCAATTCGTGGCGCTACGCCATGCTGGTGCCGGGCGTTATCCTGCTGGTAATGGCCTGCTTATACTACCGCTACACCCAGGATACGCCCCGCGGCAACTACGCCGACATCGAACGCACGGCCGCCGCTAAAAAGGCTGGCACTTTTGGGCTGGCCCTGCGCGACTACCGCACCTGGCTGCTGGCGCTGGCCTACGGCGCGTGCTTCGGCATCGAAATCACCGTCGATAACGTAGCCGCGACCTACTTTGTGGATAATTACCAAGCCACACTGGTGCTGGCGGGCGTGCTGGCGGGCATTTTTGGGGGCATGAACGTGTTTGCCCGCGCCTTGGGCGGCATTGTGGCCGACCGCGCCGGCCGTGCCTACGGCATGCAAGGCAAATGGCTACTGCTGAGCGGCATGCTCGTGTTCGAAGGCATCGGCATCGCCTTTTTCTCGTTGGCCCCGAGCCTCACGCTGGCCATCACGGCCATGGTGCTGTTTGCCCTGTTCCTCAAAATGGCCAACGGCGCTACCTATTCCATCGTGCCTTTCGTGAACCGGCAGGCCATCGGCAGCGTCAGCGGCATCGTAGGCGCGGGCGGCAACCTGGGCGCCATGCTGGTGGGCTTTCTCTTTAAGTCCAAGGAAATCAGCTACAGCACGGCTTTTTTGTACATCGGCTTCGGCGTAGCCGCCGTGGGCGCGCTGGTGCTACTAGTGCGGCTGGTGGCGAAGGAGTCGGCGGCGGAAGCGCCGGCCGTGGCGCTGGCGGGGGCGTAAGCTCGGCGGGCGTGTTACCCCACCCCCCAGCCCCCTCCCCTCCGGGGGAGGGGGAGCCTAACGCAAATCAGCGCCTTTCATAATAAATTAATAGATAAACGCTTAGCTTAATTCATCCTAGTCAGGCTCCCCCTCTCCCGGAGGGGAGGGGGCCGGGGGGGGTGGGGTTAGGCGCCCGACGAGCTTAAGTACTATGGCCCACGCTCTCCCCTCCATCTGTTGCTACTGCGGCGTCGGGTGCGGCGTGCTGGTCGAGCCGCTAAAAAACGGCGACGTGACCGTGGTGGGCAACCCCGACTACCCCGTGAACCGGGGCGCGCTGTGCAGCAAGGGCCTGAACCTGCAATACACCGTGAACGACCGCAGCGACCGGCTGCTGTACCCGCAGATGCGCTACAGTAAGCAGCGCCCCTTGCAGCGCGTGAGCTGGGACGAGGCCTTGCAGCGCACAGCCGCCGTTTTCAAGACCTTTATTGAGAAATACGGTCCCGATTCGGTGGCTTTCTACGCCTCGGGCCAGTGCCTGACGGAAGAGTACTACGTTATTAATAAGCTCATTAAGGGCTTTATTGGCAGCAATAATATCGACACCAACTCGCGCCTGTGCATGAGCAGCGCGGTGGTGGGCTACAAGCTGGCGCTGGGCGAAGACAGCGTGCCCGTGTGCTACGACGACATCGAATTGGCCGACTGCTTTCTGGTGACGGGGGCCAACCCGGCCTGGTGCCACCCCATTTTGTGGCGGCGCGTGGAGGCCCACAAAGCCGTTCATCCCGAAGTCAAAATCATCGTTATCGACCCCCGCGCCACCGACACCTGCGCCTTGGCCGACTTGCACTTGCAGCTCATTCCGGGCACCGATGTGGTGCTGAACCAAGCCATCGGCCGGGCCTTGATTGAGAATGGCGACGTGGATTTGGCTTTCATCAAGCAGCATACCGAAGGCTACGCGGCCTACGAGGCCAGCGTATTCACGCGCTCGCTGGCCGAGGCGGCGCAGCTGTGCGGCGTGCCAGAGGCTGATATTCGGCTGGCGGCGAGCTACATCGGGATGGCCAAGGGCTTTATCTCGATGTGGACGATGGGGCTGAACCAGAGCGCCGTGGGCGTCGATAAAAACCTGAGCTTGCTCAATCTAAGCCTCATCACGGGCCAGATTGGGCGGCCGGGCGCGGGGCCGTTTTCGCTTACCGGCCAGCCCAATGCCATGGGCGGGCGCGAGGTGGGCGGCCTCTCCAACCTGCTGCCCGCCCACCGCAACCTTGCCAACCCCGCGCACCGCGCCGAGGTGCAGCAGTACTGGGGCAGCGGGCCGCTGGCGGCCACGCCCGGCTACACGGCCACCGAAATGTTTGAGGCGCTGGAAGATGGCCGCCTGAAAGCCATCTGGATAGTGTGCACCAACCCGCTCACCAGCCTGCCCAACGTGCGCCAGGCCGAGGCCGCGCTCGCCAAGGCCAAGTACGTGGTGGTGCAGGAAATCAGCAATAAGCCCGAAACGCTGGCCTACGCCGACGTGATTTTGCCGGCCGCCGCCTGGGCCGAAAAAGAGGGCACCATGACCAATTCGGAGCGCCGCATCAGCCACTTGCCCAAGGTGATAGACGCGCCCGGCGAGGCCCTGCCCGATGCTGAAATCATTTGCCGCTTTGCGCGGGCCATGGGCTTTGCGGGGTTCGACTTTCCGTCGATGGCGGCTATTTACCAAGAGCATATCGGCCTGACGGCCGGCACCAGCCTCGATAGCACTGGCCTGAATTATAGCATTTTGAAAGAGCGTGGCTCGGTGCAATGGCCCTACCGGGCGGGCCAGACCGAGCCCAATACCGCTCGTTTATTCACCGACCAGCAATTTTACACGCCCTCCCAAAAAGCCGTGCTGCACGCGCCGGTGGCGGCGTTTCGCAGCGAAGCGCCCGACGATGATTTTCCGCTCATCCTCACTACGGGCCGCATCCGCGACCAGTGGCACACCATGACCAAAACGGGCAAGGTGAGCAAGCTCAACCAGCACACTCCCAAGGCTTTTATAGAAATAAACCCGCAGGATGCGGCCGCGCTGGGCGTGCGCGAAGATGACCTCGTGACGGTAGCCTCGCGGCGGGGCACGGTGCGGGTGGCGGCGCGGCTCTCGGCGAGCATTCGGCCGGGCGTGGTGTTTTTGCCGATGCACTGGGGCAAGCAGCTGGGCTCCGATTTGAACCGGGCCAATAACGTGACTTCGGGCGCGCTCGACCCTATTTCGAAGGAGCCCGATTTTAAGTTTTGCGCGGTGCGGCTGGTCAAGTATCAAAAGCCCCGGCAGCGCATCGTCATCGTGGGGGCCGGGGCGGCGGCGCACGGCTTCGTGCGCGCCTACCGCGAGCTGAATCAGGACGACGATATCACGATTTTTAGCAAGGAAGACCTGCCATTTTATAACCGGGTGATGCTGCCCGACTACCTCAGCGGGCACCAGGCCTGGGCGCAGCTGGTAAAAATGCCCGATGCCGAGGAAGCGGCCCACCGCATCGACCTGCGGCGCGGCGTGCGCGTGGCGCACATCGACCGCGCCGAGAAGTACGTGCTCGACGCCCAGGGCCAGCGCACCGACTACGACGTGCTGCTGCTGGCCACCGGCAGCCGGGCGGCGGTGCCGCGCCAAGTGCCAACGCTGCCAGGCATTTTTACCATGCGCAGCCGCACCGATGCCGACGACTTAAAGCGCCATTTGCCGGCCACCGGGGCGCACGTGGTGGTGGTGGGCGGCGGCCTGCTGGGGCTCGAAATGGCTACTTCGCTGCGCGAAATTGGCGTGCGGGTCAGCATTATTCAGCGCACGTCGCGATTTATGAGCCAGCAGCTCGACGCGCTGGGCAGCCAGCTATTGCAGGAGAAAATGGCGGATTTGGGCTGCCAACTCTATTTCAACGACGAGGTGGAGCTGTACTACGGCCGCGCCCGCCTGAGTGGTGTGGGCCTGAAAAGCGGCCGCCGCCTCGATTGCGACGCCTTGTTGCTGGCCATCGGCACCACGCCCAACCTGGAGCTGGCCCGCGACTGCGGCCTGACTTGCAGGCGCGGCGTGGTGGTAGACGGCCACCTGCAAACCAGCGACCCGAGCGTGTATGCGCTGGGCGAAATCGCCGAGTTTGAGGGCCAGCTGTTCGGCATCACGGCCGCCGCCGAGCAGCAGGCTGCCGTGCTGGCCCGCTACCTCAGCGGCGACGTGGCCAGCCATTACCAAGGCAGCACGCTGCTGAATATCATCAAGATTCCGGGCTTCGACCTGTGCAGCATCGGCCTGGCCGAGCGGCCCAATACCGCTGACTACGAAGAGATTGTCTTTATCGACCAGGCGCAGCGCTATTACAAGAAGTGCATCATCCACCAAGACCGGCTGGTGGGCGCCATTCTCATCGGCGACAAAAACGAGTTTCAGGAATACCGCGACCTCATCGCCAACCGCACCGAGCTGGGCGAGAAGCGCCTGCGGCTGCTGCGCAGCGGCGCGCCGCCCACGCCGCTGCTGGGCAAGCTGGTGTGCAGCTGCAACAACGTGGGCGCCGAAAACCTGCGCCAAGCCATCGCCCAGGGCTGCGCCTCGGTAAAGGCGCTGGCCACGGCCACGGGTGCGGGCACCGGCTGCGGCTCGTGCCGCCCCGAGGTGCAGCGGCTTCTGGAGGAAGGCTTGGTGGCAGTGGGATGATTTACCTGACGTAGCGCGGCTATTCATACTCAACTGCTCTAACAGCACATGCCCTTCCCATTGCATTCCGTCAAAATAAACCTGCCCGGCGGCATTGTTTCGGCCGGCGACTTGCTCACCATTCTCGAAGCGGCCGAGGAGGCGGAGGTCGAGCATGTGCAGTTTGGCAACCGGCAGCAATTGCTTTTCAGCGTGGCCGATACGCACCGGCGCGACCTGCTGCGGACCCTGGCGGAGGCTGGCATCGCGTGCGAAATTGGCGCCGGGCGGCACCCGAACATCAGCAGCTCTTACGTGGTCGAGGACGTGTTTCACACCACCACTTGGCTGCGCGAGGGCGTGTACAAAGACATTCTGGACCTGTTTGACTTTCGGCCGCGCCTGAAAATCAACCTCATCGACCGTAATCAAACCTTCGTGCCGTTCTTCACCGGCAACCTCAACTTCATTTCTTCTGACACCAGCAATTACTGGTATTTGTACGTCCGCTTTCCCCAAACCAACGCGCTCTATTGCTGGCCGGCGCTTGTGTATTCGGAGGATATTCCGGGCCTGAGCCAGGCCGTGGAGCAAGCGATTTTTGCCCACAAAAGCCAGTTTTGCAACCAGCCCGCCGCCAGTGGCGCGGCGCTACACAGCTTGGTGATTGCCACCAATACCTTTGTTTTACAGCCTATTAGCGAAGCGCTAGTGCTGCCGCAGTTCACGCTGCCCTACTACGAAGGCTTCAACCGCTACGGCAGCCAGCTGTGGCTGGGCATTTACCGGCGCAACGAGCTATTTTCGGTCGCTTTCTTGAAAGATGTGTGCCAAGTTTGCCTGCAAACGCGGCTGGGCCAGCTCTGCACCACACCCTGGAAATCACTCATCATCAAGGGCATTGCCCTGCCCGACCGCCCGCGCTGGGATGCCGTGCTGCGCCGGCACCGCATCAACGTGCGCCACGCGGCCAACGAGCTCAACTGGCAGGTCGAGGACTTGTGCGCCCACGGCTTGGCGCTGAAGCACGAGCTGGTGCGCTATTTCAACGAGGAAGATATTCGCACCTACCAGCTGTGCTTTGCCATCAAAACGCAGCCCCGAACTGGCCTTTTTGGCTCCGTTATCATTCGTAGTCAGTTTGATAGCATCACGCGCACCGGCCTGCACGCCGAGCAGTTCGAGATTTTGCACACCCGCGATTTCAACCCCAACAGCAAGGACTTTGTCAGCTTCCGCCGCAAGGTGAGCCGCGAAAACCTGCCCTGGTACCTGGCCCAGCTCTGCGATATGTTTTACGAGCAGCAAGCGGCCCCACCCCTACCCGCCGCCCCGCCCGAAGAGCCCGCGCCCGCGGCTGCGGAGGCCGCCGCGCCGCTGCTTTACCAGTGCCGCCACTGTGGCACGGTGTACGAACAAGCCTACGGCGACCCCGCGCAGGGGGTGCCCGCTGGCACGCCATTTGGCGCGCTAAAAAGCTATCAGTGTGCTACCTGCGAGGCACCCGCCAAAGATTTTATGGCCGTGAGTTCGCCGCACGGCCTGTTGCTTTCGGCTCAATAGCTGGCGAGTTGTAGCGCCAAACCACTGTAGCTTCGCCGTATGCCCGACCAAAACCCCCTTTTCCCGGCCTTCCTCAAGCTCGAAAACCTGCGCGTGCTGCTCGTAGGTGGTGGCAACGTGGGCCTGGAAAAGCTCAGTGCCATCCTGCGCAACAGCCCCGAAACGGCCGTTACCATCGTCAGCCTCAGCTTTTTGGCGGAGGTGCGGGCGCTGGCCGCCCAAAACCCGCGCCTGCACCTCCTTGAGCGCGGCTGGGCGGAGGCCGACCTCGACGCGCACGACATCGTATTTGCCGCCACCGACGACCCGGCGCTGCACCGCACCATCGTGGCCGCCGCCCACCAGCGCCGCCTGCTCGTGAACGTGG